>Ga0307515_10015660_pt1 | contig 13954 bp, 2 predicted proteins | sample 17_EM_MG_FD_194513 | JGI IMG/M metagenome (GOLD analysis project Ga0307515, IMG submission 194513) | Populus trichocarpa ectomycorrhiza microbial communities from riparian zone in the Pacific Northwest, United States - 17_EM | ecosystem: Host-associated > Plants > Roots > Unclassified | place... | reverse complement strand
ATAACAGTTAAATGTAATTAAGTAGGTCCGTAAGGCATATAAATAGTATAAGTTTAACTATTAATTATAATAAGTTAGTATAGGCCTAACTATCCTCCCTTTTTACGCTATACGCGTATTTTAGACTAAAGTGGCAGATTAAGCGTAGTTAAGGTATTAGGGCCATTTCTTATTCCTAGTGCGTTATTAACCTAGTATATAGCGTAGAGATATTACACCTCCTTTATTACCTTATAAATAGCCTCGGCTTATTATATAATAGAGGGAAATAGTAAAGAATTATTAGTTATTTAAGGGTAGGCGCTAAAGACTAGTAATATAGGTATAAGTCCATTCGGGCTAGCGGAATTATTAATAGCTTTAACAGCTATTTATAAGGTAAGTTTTTTATTAGCGTCCTTTAGTTCTAAAGAGATAATCTTATATACGCGGCGTAATGGCGCGTAATATTGCTTAATTTTTTTAATGCTATTATATGCCTTAACGGGGACTTCCTTAACCTTAATTACTATTGCCTTTATTTATTGTCGGAACTTTATAGATAAGAAGTTCTTTCCTATATTATAGATAATTTAATTAGGGGGTCCTAAATAGATATTAATCTAGTATAATTAAAGGGTATCCTATATATTTCTAGCTAATATATCTTTTAAGAAACGCGCAGCTTAGAAGGAGGTTAAGAAGTCAATAACTTAGAGCACTAGCTTGCCGCTAAGATATATAACATTAATAATAATACAGAAGTTAAAGTCGTAGTTATCCTTAAGGGTAAACTTAAATTGGCTAGGGGACTTCTGGTTTATTTGGTAGTAATAGCAGTACTTTATAAAGTGCTTAATTGCCTTAACCTTAACTTTATAGCCTACTTATTAAAGAACCCTTAGTAATTAATAAACGGATAGGTGGCCAAAATAACGGTATAGTTGGCGTAATTCTAACTTAGTTAAGTAGCTTTAAGCAACACTCTTTTCTAGTTAATAAAGGAGTAATTAGGGGTAACCCCACTTGCGTATAACAGGTACCTAATTATCTCCCTAAATAAGTATATTCTTAAGGTTATTAAGCCTAACGCCTAACTTATTTATATCTTTAATGCAAAATAGAAATGGAGTGTTTATAGGAACAATATAGAAAGTAATATATCCTAAGGGGGTTTGGACCCTAATTGTACTAAGAAAGATTATAGTACCTTTACTAAAGCAAATTATATATTAGCCTACTGTTAATTAGTCGATCTAAATAGAGCTATTAAGCTGCTAAAAAGCTTAAACTTAAGGTTCTCCTACTATAGATACTCCTACAGCTCCTATATCCGGCATAATACTATAAAAGACGTACACCAAGTATCTGTCGTTAAAGGAAAATATAGAACTCTCCTTTAGCTTATTAAAGATATCTAATTTTATAATAAAATAGAGCGTAGATTAATTATTAAGAATGGCAACGGTTTATATACCATCTACCTTACTATACTTAGTGAAGTATTAGTTAGGGGAGTAGTTCTCAATTTCTATATCCATAAGGAGCTATTTAACCTTATTAACCTTACCCTTAAGATCTTCTACGCCTTTATATTAAACTAGGAAGCTTTAGAAGTAGGCTATAGTAACTTTATAATTTCTAATATTTTTTACACTTTAACGGAACTTGTTATATACCTCTTTTTACTTATTAAGAAAGTGTTTAGTTAACTAGTAATTTGGCTTCTTATAAATGTAGCACTTCTTCTAGCAATTACTTTAAAATAAACCTCTATAAGGACCTCTATAATTACCTTATAATTAATATTAATTATACCCTCTTTTATATTCCCTACTACGGCTGCTATATATTTAATTAGTCTAGTTATAATTATATTAGTTAGGAACGCTTAGTTAGGTAGGGCTTTTAGTATAAAACTATTAAGATTCTTATATTTATATTACAGTACCTATAGTAAAGCATAGCTTGGTATATACTCCTTTAAACATATCTATAGGTTTATATAGCGCCAAATTGCACTTAGGAACGCTATGGTAGGCTAAGATAACCTAGTCCCTTAGGCTGTTTTTATTTTGGTAAGTTTTAGTAAAGCTATATTAGATTTTCTAAAGTTTATTAAAGAGTAGTTAAAGGCACTCTAAATAAGTCTTTATTAGGTTAGAAGCAATAACTCTTTAAAATATAGTCTCTCGCCATTCGGATATATAAAGTTAGCAATTTTTATTAGTCTTAAAGTAAGTTCTAATAAGCTAAAGCATTATATTAAAGCTATAGTTTCTACCCATAATATAGTTATAATAAAATGCTACTACCCGTCCCTTTAATATAATAGAGAAAGCGTAGTAGTACTAATAGTATTAAATTCCGACCTTATTACAACAGTTATAAAAGACCTATAGTTTTACTCCGAGCATGTTGTACAATTCTCCTCTAAACTTCTTCTCTTCATCCAAATATACCTTTATTAGATTTGTAACTTCTTATAGTAGAGGCTTACTAGTTGGCTAGAGTAGAGGAGCTAAAGGTAGTAAAGGTAGAGGAAGAGTACCTCTAGGTAGGAGAGCACCTCTAGGTAGGAGAGTAGCGTTCTAGGGGTTTCGTTCTAAATTAAAGTTGCCTTTTAAAGAATATAGGTTAGTTCTAGGTTTCCGTAGTTAACGTATAATCTTAGCTTCTATCTATACTAGTTTTTCTATACTAGTAATAACGGCCTAAATATTACTAGCAATTGGGTTACCGTTCTTAGTAATATATACCCTATTCCTATAAAGAAAGTCTTAAAAATCCTAAATAATATTAATATTGCTAAGTGCCTAGGTATTAGTAGTCTATTCTATAAAATCCTCTCTAAAATATTTCCACAGCTATAAATCAGCGTAGTATCTACTTTAGTAAAATATAATACGGTGTAGGAGAAAGCTATTAACTTATTTTACGGTACAAGTTATTATATTAAAGGTAAATTTATCCTAATTTTTATTAATAAGTTTCGCGTATAAAGCTACCCCTAGCAGTAAGGAGTCTTCTTAGTTGTTTAAAGTAGGCGTAGCCATATTTTTGGAGGGAGGGAAGTGTTATTAGTGTAGGGATTATTGTTTAGTACGCGTTCGTAATATATACTTATCGTTTAGTACGCGTTCGTCATTTAGTACGCATTTATAGTTTGGTACGCGTTCGTGACGTGTATTTGCGATTATGGGGCTTAGGACTAGTTCTAGCCTTAAATCACAAAGACTTATAAAGCGTGTTGTTCTACGTAATGGACGCAAGAATCTGTAATCTTAGAAAGGATTAGGACCAGTTCTAGCCTTTAAATCCTTAGATTCGTAGAAGAGTTTTATTTAAGGTTTAGGACTAGTTCTAACCTTAAAAGACAGCTTCCTCTAGCACAAGTAGCACTGGTATAGTGGCTCGTCTCTTCTTAGTGGAATACCTAGCTATTCTATAGTATAATAGTAAAGTTAACTACTAATTAGTGTTGGTTATATAAGGTAATATCACGTAGCTACGGTTCGTAGATAGTATAATGATTATTATTCCCTTTTTTTTATGTGTTCTTTTTGCTTAAGGGCGAGGAGCTTAAGGCTCCTCGCCACGCTAGTGCCGCGGCGATACGTGACGGCAACTTGCCTATATTCCCAACAGTTATAGATAGTTTTACATAGTTTTAGATAATTGCTGTTACGTAACTAGAGGATTGTATATAACATTAAGCGGTACTATCCTCCGTCTCCCTTCCTTTCTCTAGCTTTAGATCCTTATTTATAAACTACTAATTAAATAGGCTTGCGCGTCCCTCTTACTGTGCTTATACCTTAATTAACTAAGTTGCTAATATTATCCAAAGCTCTAACTACCCTTTCTTCTTAAGAAGGTACTTAAATATATCTATAGAACTATAAATAAAAACAAAATATAGAAGTAAACCTAAAAACTATTACTAGAACTTAAAGAATAGAAAAGAATAATAAGACCTATAGAATAAGCACAAACTAGAACCCCTATAGAATCCTACTAAAAGTTACCCTAATAACCGTATTACTATACTAAGAAATACAGCAGTAGGCAAAGTAGCTATAGGACCCTTAAATACCTCTAATAGTAAAACAGTAACTAACTTAAACTCCTAGAAGGAGCTTAAAGCAGCTAATACCGAAATTAAATAACTATAAGAGCTGCTTAAAGCTAGAGAACCCCCTATACCTAATAAAGAGTTATTAAACATCTAGAGACTTACTATAGTCCTTAAAACCATAGCCTAACGTATAGCATTAGCATTATTGCGGTCTGTGAAGGTTATAGACCCCCTATTACTTATAGACGGAACCAACCCTATATTTAATAATTGGAAGCTTTAATTATAGGATAAGCTTAAAGTTAATACGGACTACTTCCCTACTACTTAGGCTAAAATGGCTTATATCTTTAGCCGTACTAGTAGGGACGTATAGACGCACCTACGTCCGCGATACGTATAGGACTTAGTAGATCCCTTCCTCTCTAGAGAAGAGATAATTGTTTACCTATCTTCTATCTATAAGGACCCCTTTAAAGTATAGAACGCCCAACTTAATTATAAAAGCCTAAATATAAAAACGATAGAGACCTTCTTAGCTTTTTAGACCTACTTTTTGCACCTAGCTAGCTAGGCTTAAATTTACTAGAAAGATTTAATGCTAGACCTATTTAATAAGCTTACCCTAAACCTATAGCGAGCTATACTATTAGTTTTTACTACTATATAGACGCTAAAGGAACTTATAGATTAGTGCTTAGCTATTAACCAAGGCCTCCGCTAAATTAAAGTATGCGCTAAACGGTATAAGGCTAAAAACCCTTTAAATTAGACTATAAGTAATATAAGAACGGCCCGTAATATTCTAGCATAATTGGCAACCCCTATAGCACTACCCATATAGCCCGCCGCCAATTTAATAGCTAGCCATGCGGCTAGTCCTACTATAGGTCTAGCGAATACTCGGCCTATATATAGCAACCCCTATATATAGGCCCTTAGCGATTAAGGAGCTTACTTCTCTTATAGTTAAAAAGGCTACTATATAAAAGATTGCCTAATAAATATAAAAGTAAATAAGGTCCTATTAATCTAGAAAAATAGCACAGAGTTAGAAAAAGAGAAACCCTAAAGGAAGACTCCTCTTTAAGGTTAAAAGGGATTAATATATTACATATTAATCTAGGTCGGTTAATTAGTAGAAGAAGCTGCACTATTCCTTATACTTTATTCCGTAATAAATATTAAGTTTTAACCTCTACTTTAGTTAACTTTAAAGCAAATACCTTTGCCTTAATAGATATCTAGTATACTATAAAGCTGGCTAACCTTTTAAATATATCTATTAAAGAACTACCTAAACTAATTCCTATTTGTGGGTATAACGGGCAAATAGGACTACCTATTATAACTATCTTATAGATTTACCTCTGTGTTAACAGACGAAGGTAGTATAATATCCCTTTTCTTATTATAGACCTAGAAAGCTACAATATAATCTTAAAAAGAAAATAGCTAGCCTATTTAGGCTTATAGCTTAACGTATAGAGTAGGCGGCTTATCTGGCCTAAAACCCTACCCCTAACCCCTTCTTTTATAAAAGAAATTAGCATTATAATAGAAAACCTTATATAGCCCTAGATTAATACTATTTACTAGGCAGATACTATATATAAAGACTAGGCCTTTAAGAAAGATATACAGCTTAACCTATAACGGATCCGTATACTACGCCGCCCCTAGACTAGCTATCCCTTGCATTGATAAACGCGTCCTTAGAGCTGTGCTCCGTGCGCACCAATTAGGAAGCTGCATACGTAGGCGGTTAACCGCTCTGCTAGATAACCAAGGCCTCGTGGTCCGTGGGTTGGCGGTGGCTTTTTCGCGACCCTCTTTGCGACCCTTTTGGAAGTAGGATATTGAGTAGGCTGTACAAGATCTATATTAATAGAAATGTAGTTACAAACCATTATGGTGGTAATTAATTAATAAAGTTATCTATTCTCCACTCGACGTAAGGAAGTTGATATTCTTTGATCGTATACAGGCCATACCTCTAAGTACACTATCAATGCAAGGGATACTATGCCACCTATACTAGGGACCTAGGAAGCTAGTAGTAACTTAGCTAAGTTAACTATGGAGAACTTAGGCCCTATATAGCTATAAAGGAAAGCTAGGAATATTAGACGCTATACTAAACTAATAAATAGAAAAGATAACTTATAGAAAATGGAATATAAGCTAAAGAAGACTATAAACCTTATACTACAAAATATAACCTAATAGATATCTATAAAGAAACCAGCAGACCTCCCACCAGTTAATGTCTACTATATTAGTGCCGTAGGATTCTACCAGAACTTAGTTTAGCCTAATACTATTGCCTTTATAACTAGCTTATATAAAATTAATTAAATAATTAGAGAAAAGGAAGGTAAGCTTAGCGGATAAGAAAGTAAGCTTATAGATAAGGAACTAGTAAAACAAAAGCTACCTTATTAACACCGGAAATTCAAGGACGTATTCTCTAAAGTAATGTCCAATATACTTCCACCTTACTAACTATATAACTATAAGATCGAGATTAAGTAGGGCAAGGAAAACGCCTTTAGCTTTAGCCCCCTCTCTAAGTAGTCTGTTACCAAATTATAGGCTATAAAGTAGTATCTTATTAATAACCTAAATAAGGGCTTTATTAAGCCTAGCTAAGCCCCTTTTATCTTATCTATTCTCTTTATTAAAAAGCTAAATAGAGGACTCCGCTTCTATATTAACTACTATAAGCTAAATAATATAACCTGCAAGGACCGCTATCTGCTACCCTTACTTAATAAGACTTTAGCCTAAATAAGTAGAGCTAAGGTCTTTATAAAGCTTAATATCTGCTAGGCCTTCTACTAAATTAGGATAAACCCTAGGTCTAAAATTTTTATTACGTTTTAGACCCGTTACGGAATGTATAAATATAAGGTACTCCCTTTTAGACTAACTAATAGACTAGCTACGTACTAGCGGTATATAAACGATATACTCTTTAACTACCTTAACAACTTCTATACGACCTATTTAGATAATATTATAATCTACTTTAAGAACGAGCTAGAATATAAGGAGTACGTCTATAAAGTCCTATAACGGCTCCGTAAGGCTAGCCTCTAGGTTAATATTAAGAAGTTAGAGTTTAGTATTAAGCGTATAAAGTATTTAGGTTTTATTATTAGTATAGATAGAATTAAAGCCAACCTAGAAAAGACGGCCGTAATTAACTAGTAGGCACCCCTATAGACTATAAAGGGGGTATAATTATTCTTAGGTTTTTATAACTTCTACTAATACTTTATTAAGAACTACAGCAGAATCGCCTAGCCTCTTAACCGTCTTACTAAAAAAGACCAGCCCTTTTACTTTAACGCTATATATAGGTAGGCCTTTAATAAGCTTAAAAAACGGCTAGTATCAGCTCCCTTACTTACCTATTTTAACCTAAAATAGCCCTTAATACTAGAAACTAATACCTTAAATAGCGCGATAGCTAGTGTTTTTTCCTAAAAGTAACCAGATAGAGAATAGTACCCTATTATATACTATTTAAAGACTATAATAAATACTAAGCTAAACTACCATATCCATAATAAAGAAATGCTAGCTATTATCTCTAGCTTTTAGCACTAGTATATATAGCTAGAAGGGACTCCTAAGCCAATTAAGGTAGTTTTAGATTATAAGGCCCTAAAATACTTTATAATAACTAAGGCCCTTACGGCCTAATAGGTACTCTAGGCGGATACCCTATTTTAGTTTAACTTCTTAATTATATATAGACTAGGCGCTATAAACCGTGCGGACGTTCTTATAAGGTGTAAACAAGACCTAGATAACTAGATGGCTATAAAGATCTTATTATAGACCTAGACGCTACTATAACCAAAATACCTTAACCCCTAAATATAGGTAGAACTAAGTACAGACTCCTTAGGCGCTAAGATATATCCTATTAACTCCTCTAAACTTAACCTTATTAATAAACTACTATAGGCTAACTAAACGACCCCCTCTCTATAGGAGTACTGTAAAAAGGTAAAGAATATTACTAGCCTATAGTCCCTTAAAAACGGACTACTTAAGCACTAGAATTGGCTAGTAGTAGCTAGGAAATAAAACTTATAGATCTGGCTTATTACTAAAGCTTATACCTAGGTCTCTACAGCCTACCCTAAAAAAAAACCCTTGTAAAATTATTAGTAACCGCTACTACTGGCCCAGAATAGTTATAGATATTAACTATTATATATAAAACTGCGATAGCTACCGTAAATTTATAATCCCACGAGATAAGACCCCAGGACTATTAAAACCACTTCTAATACTAGAACGCCCCTAGTAATATATCTTTATAGACTTTTATAAGCTATCTATAGACTGTAATAGATATAATATAGTTATAATTTTAGTTAACTACTTTAGCAAGCGCCCGTTCTTAATCCTATATTATAAAAATATTAATACTAAAGAAGCGGCCTAACTATATATCCACTACGTCTACCAAATTTATAGATTACTAGATACTATTATATCTAATTATAGGCCGTAATTTATATCGGCTTTCTAGAATAAGTTTACCTAAATCTTAGGCATTAAGCTAAAGCTTTCTATAGCATACTACCCCTAGATAAATAGTTAGACGGAAATTATAAATTAATACTTAGATTAGAGACTTCGGCTATTACAGCACTAGCAGAACTTAGCAGAACTTAGTTAGCAGAACTTAGTAGAACTTAGTAAAACTTCGCGGTTACGTAACTAAAGGACCGCATAAAAGAACCCTACTTCGACCAGCACTGCTCTTCTTCTCCTTTCCTTTCTCTAGCTTTAGATTCTTATTTATAGATAATCTAATTATATAGGCTTGCGCGTCCCTTATACCGTGCTTGTGCCTTAATTAACTAAGTCACTAATATTATCTAAAGCTTACCCACCCTTTCTTCCTAAGAAGGAACTTAAATATATTTAAAGATTAGAGAAAGAACTAGAACTAGAACAAGAACTAGAACTAAAAAATAGGATAAGCACAGACCAGAACCCCTAAATAATTTACCTAAAATTATTTAATACCCCTACCACTATGCCAAGAAACACAGTAGCCAGTAAAGCAGTAGTAGGACCTTTAAATACTTTAGATAATAAAACAGTTAATATCTTAAACCCCTAGGCAGAGCTAGCAGTAGCTAATACTAAGATTAAACAACTACGAGAGCTGCTTAAAGCTAGAGATACCCCTACTTCCACATCTAGTGACAAATTATTAAATACCTAGAGACTTGCTATGGTCCTTAAAGCCCTATCCTAGCGCCTTAATAGACTTACTAAGCCCTATATAGTACTATTGCGGTCTATAAAGGTCGCGGATCCCCTATTACTTATAGATGGAACAAACCCTATATTTAATAACTAGAAGCTCTAACTACGGGATAAGCTTAAAGTTAATACCAATTACTTTCCTACTCCTTAGGCCCGAATAGCCTATGTCTTTAGCCGTACTGGCGGGGACACTTAGACGCACCTACGCCCGTAATATACCGAGGACTTAATAAACCCTTTTGCCTCTAAAAAAGAAATAATTAACTACTTATCTTCTATTTATAAGGACCCCTTTAAGGTATAAAACGCCCGCCTTAATTATAAAGGCCTAAATATAAAAACAACGGAGACCTTTTTAGCCTTCTAGACCTACTTTTTATACCTAGCCAGCTAAGCCCGAATTCCCTAGGAAGATTTAATACTAGACCTATTTAATAAGCTTACCCTAAACCTACAGCGGGCTATACTACTAGTTTTTACTACTATATAGACGCTAAAGGAACTTATAGATTAGTGCTTGGCTATTAACTAAGGCCTTTATTAAATTAAAGCACGTGCCAAATGGTATAAAGCTAGAAACCCTCTAAATCAGACTATAAGTAACGCAAGAACGGTGTTACAGGACACCCCCGTAACACCTTATACACGTCCACCTATTTCTACCGACTTAGTAATTAGAGACTAACCGCGAAATAGTAATTTAATAGCAATCTAATGGCAATCTAATGGCAATCTAATAGCAATCTACGGCATTCTGCTATATTCTGCCAAGTTCTACCAAATTCTGTTAAGTTCTATTAGGACTACAACCTAAACCCTATTCTGCCCTATATATATATTAACTAAGCAACCAAGTTAATAATATATGCCCTTTCTTCCCGTTTTTCTACCTTCTTTCCTTACGTAACGTCTTAACCTCCTTATACAGTTTATATATATAGCTTAATAATATCTACCTTGCTATATATTATCGCCGCTTATACTTACTCTGTAATACTACGTTACGTTAACTACCTATACTACTGTTAATATATAGAACGAACCTAAAGCTCCTATAACGGCCGCCAATATTATATCTATACTCTAAGAATAATCAGCAGAGATACAGAAGTCTTTTATAGACGCCCTTATATAAAACTAAGCCACTTTAAATTAATAATAAGCTAAATAAGAAGCATAACACTAATAATTAATTAAGGACCTCTAAGAAGAAGTCCGTACCCTTAAAATGCCTACGTTAGGGCCCTAAGACTAAATGCTATCTTTAGAGACAAATACGCGGAACGAGAGTCCTAAACCTATAGTAGTTATCCACCCCAAACCGACTACTATACTAAAACAATCCGAACAACTACTAGATCCTCTAGTATTTACTAATAAATAATAAGAACTCTAATTATTCCTAAGCTAGCTTAAAAATAAGCTAACTAGTAACGCTAACCGTTACCTAACCAAAGCTAACCGACTTTATTACGCCCTAAGTTAACTAGAAAAAGAGGCAGCTAACTTTATTAAACCTCTTTAGCCAAACTTAGTATAAAGCCTAGTTGTACTTCTTAAAGCCTTATATAGTAATCTAAACCGCTAAGCTACTACTTAAAAAAAGATAAACTATATAGCTTAAGGAACAAAAAGTTTCCTAGTATACTTCTCCGAATTTAACCGTTATGTAAGGGAAATAGGCTAGAACAACTCTATACTAATTAACAGCCTTATTAAATCTCTAAGCCCTAAACTAAAAACCTCCCTAATAGGCGTAGACTTACTGGGAGCCCTTAATGCCTACACAAACGTTATTAATAAACGGTATAATAATATACTACGCCTAACACCAAAACACGCTCCTTAATACAATATAATAGCCCCGTAAACGTCTACCAAGTCGTTTTAGCCTAAGCACCCTAACGCCATGGATATTAATACTAGGACCTTAGGATACGCCCTACTAGGGTCCTTTAAACGAGAACAACGCATTAAGCTAGGCCTCTACTTTAAATATAAAAGTGACTCCCACCCCTTTAACTACTGCTCCGCCCCTTTTTAAAAAGATCTATAAATAGTTAACGCTAGCAGCCCACCGCCCTAATCCTCTAGCTACTATCCCCAATCTTTATTTAGCTCTAGCTTAACAATTAGTAAGCACTATTCGTGAGGACGAAGCTCTAACTAACGTCCCGCAAGAACCCCACCCCAATTACCTCTAAAAGGAAGGTCTTAGAGCTAAGTCGCTCTCTAGGACGGCTCTACTATAGGATTTCGTTAAATGCATTTAACGTTACAAACTCTAACTCTTAACTGCCGCCTCTAGTAGAATAGTTAATAAGCTAACGCTTAAATCCTAATTAATACAGGAGCTAGCGGTATAGGATTTATTAATAAGATCTTTATATAAGATAATGGTTTTACCCTAACCCCCCTTAACCGGCATATTAACGTATTTAGATTTAATGGTAAACGCACTATCTTAGGCTGTATTACCTATGTAGTAACCCTAAAACTCTAATACCTAAACCATAAAAACTAATTAAGCTTTTTATTACCACCCTAGGTTACCTAGTAATCCTTAAATAACCCTAGATAAAGCTATATAAGATGACTATTAATTAAGACAACCTTAAGCTTCTATTTACCGCCTCCCATTATAAGCAAAAGTGCCTTATTACTTACTGCTTAGACCCAGAACTAAAATCTAAAAAATCTACCAGGATCCACTAGTTTAAAATTTCTATAACTATTTACCCTGTACCTAAGGAATTTACTAAATTCCACTAACCTAGGAATTTTACTAAATTTCACTAACGTAAGATTTTTACTAATGTCTACTCTACGCCTAAGGAATCCACTAGATTTTACTAGCACAAAAATTCTACTAAATTCCACCGATATAAGAATTCTATTAACACCCACTAAGGATCTAAAAACTCCACTAAATTTTATAAGTTATTACTAAGCACTACACTGCCCTAAGCTAAGTAGAAGCTTAAGCTTAATATATAAAAATACTAAAAGGACTAGTATTCTACTATAAAAAGGATTCTTAAAGAACCCGAACCTAAATCTAATACTAACTTTATACCTAATACCGAACCTAAACCTAAATAAGAAACTATGGATAATCCAAGCGAGCTCGGCACCCTAGATATCCGCATAATTGGAGCTACCCCGCTAGCGCAACTTGCTACGAAATCTAAATATATAATCTTCGCTATTACTATAGCTAATATTAAGAATGCCTTAATACCGAAAAAGTACACTAACCCTGCTATAAAGGTACTAGTGGAGTACTATAACCGCCTAAAGGTATTCTTATAGAAGGAAGCTAATAAGCTACTAGAATACCGATTGTATAACTATAAGATTATACTTAAAGAAGGAAAGCAGCCTAGATTTAGACCCCTATACGGAATATCCTAAAATAAACTCTAAGTGCTATAAAAGTATTTAGACGAGAACCTAAGTAAAGGATTTATTAGAGTAAGCTTATCGCTTATAGCCGTACTAGTAATCTTTATTAAAAAACCTAGCAGTGGTCTACGCTTCTATATAGACTACCAAGCTCTTAATACTATTACCGTTAAGAATTAATATCCAATCCCGTTAATATAGGAGACACTAAACCGACTAAGTAAGGCTCGCTACTATACAAAGCTTAATATTATCTCTGCATTTAACCGCCTCTATATAGCAAAAGGAGATAAATAACTTACTGTATTTTGTACTCGGTATAGATTATTTAAATACTTAATAATGCTATTTAGCTTCGCAAATACTCTAAGCTTGTTTTAATATTATATAAATAACACCCTACGTCCCTACCTAGATATCTTCTATACTGCTTATATTAACAACATCCTAATATATAGTAATAACCTAACTAAATATTAGAAATACGTTAACCTTATTTTATAAGCCCTATACGGAGCTAGTCTATAATTAGATATAAATAAATGCGAGTTTTATAAAACGGAAGTCCTATACCTTAGACTCCTTATTTTTATAAACGGTATATAAATGGACCTAAAGAAAGTTAAAGTAATTATAAACTGGTAAGAACCTGAGAACGTTAAGGATATAAGAGCCTTTATAGAATTTGCTAATTTCTACTAACGGTTTATTAATAACTTCTTTACCCTAGTTTTACCCCTTATTACTCTAATCTAAAAGGATAAAGCTTTTATTTTTAATAAGGAATATAAGAAGGCCTTTACTTATCTAAAGGTTATATTTACTACTATACCTATACTCTAATACTTTAACCTAGAATGAATAAGTGTTGTAAAAGCTAACTTATCTAATTACGTTACTAGAGGCATTCTATCTTAATATAATAAAAAAGGAGTATTGTACCCTATAGTATACTTCTTAAAGTAACTAAGCCCTACTAAATATAATTATAAGATCTATAATAAAGAATTGCTAGCTATTATTAGATACTTTAAGTAATAGTGACCCAAACTAAAAGGCGCCGGATTTTTAATTAAGGTCCTTAGCGACTATAAGAACCTATAGTACTTCACAACTATAAAATAGCTAAGTTATTATTAGGCCCGCTAGTTAGAATATCTATTACGCTTCCAATTCTTAATTACGTACCGC
>Ga0307515_10015659_pt1 | contig 13954 bp, 8 predicted proteins | sample 17_EM_MG_FD_194513 | JGI IMG/M metagenome (GOLD analysis project Ga0307515, IMG submission 194513) | Populus trichocarpa ectomycorrhiza microbial communities from riparian zone in the Pacific Northwest, United States - 17_EM | ecosystem: Host-associated > Plants > Roots > Unclassified | place... | reverse complement strand
GCGACGTACGCGCGCAGCGACCGCGCGATCAGGTGCCACCACTCGTCGCGATGACCGGCTGCGAGCCTGTCGAGCGACGCGGCGTCGTCCTCGTCGGTGTCGTTCTCGGGCACCGCCAAAAACGAGGCGAGCGCCACATCGGTCAGGCCGCGCTTCAGCGCGCGGGCGCGGAGCTCGCCGATGCCCTCGACCGGCTTGTGCAGCGCGAGGAAGTCGCGGAGCTCGGCGGCCAGTGGCGCGCGGGCCGCGAGGTCCGACGCCCGGACGTGCGCGATCAGATCGCCGAGCGCGGTGGTCGCGAACTGCTGGTCGAGCGCACGCGCCAGCGGCGCCAGCGCGTCGAGCCGCGCGGCCGTCGCCGCGGTCGCCACCGCCAGGTAGAGCTTGTCGCGCGCCAGGCTGGGCGCCCGGGCCACCGCGCGATCGGTCAGCGCCGGTCCGCCGAACACCATGCGATCGGCGTCCTGGGCGATCTGCTTCCAGTCATCGACCTCGCCCTGGTAACCGCGGCGCAGGCTGTCGGCGTTGGCCCAGGCCTCCTGCGCCCAGCCGGCCTCGTGCAGCACCGCGATGTCGTCGAACGCGGCCGCCGCGGTCAGCGCCAGGCCGAGGCGCCGGAGCGCGACCGCCTGGTTCCACTTCGCCTGCGGCGTGCCCGGCGCGATGCGCAGCGCATCGGCGGTGAGCGACAGCGCGCGCGCGGCCGCGGCGTCCTGCATTGCCTCGGGAATGGGCGCGGCTGCATGATCGATCTCGAGTAGCTCGAGCGCTGCGCGGTCGACCAGGCTCTGCGCGCTGACCGGGAGGCTCCTGGCATTGCGCCGGGCGGATGCGAGGTCGCCGTTCATCGCGAGCACACCGACCAACTCGTTGCGCGCGCCGGCGCGCTCCAGATCGATGAGCTCCTGGAGCTTGATCTGTTCGGTCGAGGGGTCACGGGCCGCGCGCATCACGCCGAGCGGGCGATGCTGATCGAGCGCCGCCGCCGAGAACCGGACCTCGACGGTCCGCGTCGGGGCCAGCGTGAGCGCCGGGGCCCGCGGCGGGGCGGGGAGCAGCACGACCACGGCGGCGGCCGCGGCGAGCACGCCGGCGCACGCCGCGATCATCGACCTGCGATAGCGTCCTGGTCTCCGCGCCATGCTCCTCGGCCGTGTGGAGATTGCCTCCGGTCCGCAATCTGGAACTCCAGTCCCGTTGTCGTCGATGAGCCGCGCCACGTCCACAGCTGCTGGGCCTGCGGGCGGTTCAACCACGAGCGGGGACGCCGGGCCATGCAATGCACCCGCTGCGGAACGCTGAGCAAACCGCCCGATCTCTTGTTGTTCCCGCAAGTTCACGGCGCGTAGCAAGTTTCCTCGCGCGTGCACCACCGCCCGATCGACAAAACCGCCGTCGAGACCCAGCCGCCCCGCCGCCAGCTCCCAGAATGCTCGAACGGTCGCATCGTTGTCCGCCGCGTATTCTGGATCGTCCAGATCGATATGCACCAGCATGCCATCGCGTGCCTTCAGCATTGCCACGGGCGGCTCGCGCGGGCGGCTCGAGCAAAGAAAGCTCACTCCCCGTGGTAACGCGTGAGGAAGAAACGCGGCGAGCGGATCTCCGGCCGGCGCTCCTGCGAGCGGATCATATTCATCGAGCCCGTCGATCAACACGACCAGGTGTTCGCCGCGCGGGATCAGCTCGTTCGCCGAAACGCGCATCAACGTCGCCGCAAGCCGCATCGCTGGGTGCTGCGGCACATCCACGCTCGCAGCGCGCTGAGCCGGGAACCGCTCGTTGATCTGGGTAACGAGCGAACCGACCAGCTTCGCGGGATCGTCCCAGTCGTACTGACCTCGTCGAATGAAGTGATGGGGCACCACGACACCCGCTGCCTCGCATCGCGCCAACCACGCAGCGAGGAGCGCGCTCTTGCCCATGCCAGGTCCTCCAGTCACGAGCACCCAGCGTCCACTGAAGTTCGCAACCAGCAGCTGATCTAGCCAGGCCAGCAACGCAACACGACCCACGAAGCCTCCGTGGCGCTGACGTTCGATGCCATAGTCGACACGCTCCGTGGACCGCGGCGCTTCGATCGCCGGGCTCGACGCGGTCAGAAAAACAGCACCGTCGAATTTCTCCGGAAGGTAGAGAACAGGCGTGCCCCAGCCAACTCCGTCACCACCAGCGAACACGGCGACGCGACCACGGTGCGCAGCTTCGTCAAGCAACGCACCCTCGGCGAGTGCGCGATAGAGCGCGGCGGCAAATGCGATCGCGCTCTTGTCGAGAATCGCGTGTTGCATCGCGACCACGCTGGCAACGCCAGCATGTAGCAAAGCAGCCGCAACCGAGCTCCATGCGGTCGCCACGTCTCGCTGTGCGGACCTACACGCGTTGAGCACAGCCACCCGTACGCCAAGCTCCCGGAGAAGGACACCAAGCTCCCCGGCGCTCACACGGTCCTCTCCGCCGCTACCGTCGTCGAAGATCAGCACGCCGACGCCGCGGCCATCCAGCTCCCGAGACTCGGCGCTGGCGAGCACCACGTCGCGCGTCGCCTGCGATCCCCCGGGTGCAAGCTCGAAGGCGCCGTGGCCCGCGAAATGGAACATGTGCGCTTCTCTCAGATCGCTGGACGGCGCAGGGCGCTTCCCATCGTCCAGCCAATGCAACTCGACGCCGCGGACGCTGCGCAGCGCCGCGTTCAGCAGCCGACGCTCTTCTGCGACATCGATCTGTCCAGCCAGCTTCGGGTGCGCCACGGCGCCAAGAATCCGGTACGGTGATCTCACCTCGGCCAGATGATCCGGTAGCGGACACGCGTGGTCGCGAACAATCGAGACGTCAGGCATCAGCGCCAGGAAATCGCTCGCCGTCGCCTCCCCTCTCTCGGGTGGCAGGACTGCGTACTCCCATGTGATCCACTGCAACGCATCCCCGAAGATTCGCAGGCGTAGCCCTTGCCCTCGCGAGCGGAGTCGAGCGAGCGCTTGACGGACGGTCGAGAGAACGCTGCCCGGGAACAAAGCCCGGCCGAGCTCCTCACCAGCGTCGAGCAGATCGTGCAATGCTGGCCGTCGTCCCGGATCGATGCTCGCGAGGTGCCGCACTTTCTCGAGATCGCAGCGAGATGCAATGGGCTCGGTGATCGCAGCGAGGCCCGCCGCCGATGGGACCTGGACGTGAAACGTCAGCAGCTGAACATCTCTGTCCTGGCTCTCCTTCGCGCCCGCGAGGAGCAACGTGAAGTCCTCGTACCGCCTCACCATCGCACGTTCCAATTGTAGTCGTGCTGAACCACGACGTCGAGACCTGGGGGGCCGGCACCGCAACGCGCTCCAACCGCTCTCGAGTAATGCCGTGCTCACGTCATGTCATCCTCCGGGAGCTACTACCCTGACCACCAGGCTAGATCAGACGGTCCACGTTCCACAGACAGGTAAGATCGACTTACCCCTGTGCAACCAAAAACTGACTGTTCTGTGTACTGAACAATAATATCGGCGAAATCAATTACATGAACGAGCCTCGGTGGGTACTCATGTCGTGTGAAGGAAGGCACGCTGCGCAGACGTCCACGGCCTCCGGAACCCGAGCAGCTCGTGCTGTGGACGCCGCGCGGAGGGAAGCGGCGCGGGGCGGGTCGACCGCCCAAGGGAAAGCGGGCCGGTTCGCCGCACAAGGAGCGGCCGTACCTCCACGCTCGCTACCCCGTTCACGTCGTGCTGCGGGTCATCCGCGCGGTCGGCAACCTGCGTCGCCGCTGCGTTTACCAGGCGATCCGCGAAGCCACGCTCACGACCGCGCTACGCGAGGACTTCCGGATCGTCCACCTCAGCATCCAGCGCACGCACATCCATCTGCTCGTCGAAGCCGACAGCGCGCAGGCCCTGTCATCGGGAATGCAGGGCTTCCAGATCTCGGCCGCCAAGCACCTCAACGCGGCGATCAGCAAGGGCAAGCCCGGGCCGCGCCGCCGGGGCACCGTGTTTCCCGACCGCTACCACGCCGAGATCATCACCTCGCCGCGGCAAGCGCGGCACGCGATTTCCTACGTCCTCTCGAACTTCCGCAAGCACGAGGAAGATCTCAAGGCACCGATGTCGACCTGGACGATCGACTGGTTCTCGACCGCGGTGACCTTCCCGGGCTGGGCCGAGTACGGCGACGAGCCATGCTTCTGGCGCGGCCCTGCGACCTACGATCCGCTGATCGTGTACCAACCGAAAACCTGGCTACTGAAAGACGGCTGGAAAAAGGCAGGGACCATCTCTTGCCACGAGGTTCCGTCGAGGAAGCAGTGACAGCTCGCCGGCACCGGGGCGACGGTGGAACGGCGCATTCATGACGCAACGCAACTCGGATCCGCTGTGCAGCGCCGGGAGATCGTGTGCCGCCGGTGGGCGGTGGCTCGGCCGTGACCTGCGCACAGCAGCTACCACAGCTGACTCGGGTGCAGCTCGCCGGCCTTTGCGACACCGACCACCGGCCTGACGCCCGTGCGCAGGCTTCTCGAGGGAGATCTTCATCTCCAGGAAGACAGAGCCCGCGGGGCTTCACCGAGGCCATGCGCTGGATCCTCCACGCCGGGCACTCCCACCGGGTCGGCTTCGGCGGGCGCGCCGCGGAGACCAGCCCCAGCTCAACTCCGATGAGGCGTATCTCCTCGCTTTGGCGGCGGGATAGCAGGCCGCGAACGGGCTGCAGGGTCCACGTAGTAGAATCGTCAATTCACAACGAGCCGACTCTTGCTACGGACTGGGCGGTCCCGGTGTGCCCGCTGCGCCCGGTCTGACCCGTGAGAAAGGCCCACGCGACGTCGTCGCCCAAGAGCCTCGGCGCCGATCAGCGGACGATCTTGTACGACTTCATGGCGAAGGGTGTAGGGAAGGGTTGCTCGTCCCCAGGCTTGATGGAATGCGCAGAGCCGCTGCAATTTGACGTCGAGAACAGCACCCATGCGGTAACCCCGCCGCCGTATGTGTTCGTCGCAGTCATCACGCTCCGCGATCTCGCGTTGCAGACGTTTGCCCCGCCGCTTCCGCTGAAGGAAAAGTCTGACCGCGTTCCGGTTCGGTTCTTTCCGGTCCATGTGCAGCCCCAGCCAAACGGGCAGTCCGCGACCGCGGCGATGGTGACGTCGTCCTCGGTGGCCTCTGGAACGTCGGGGACAGCCACATCTTCTTCGGATGCCACGCTCTCCGCCGCGGCGGATGCCACCGATTCATCCTCGACACCGAGCTCGCCGGCACATCCGGCAAGCGCAATCGCTGCGCTCGTTGCGAACGAAACGGATTTCCTCATGACCTTCCAGATCGCATTTCTCATATTGGCCACCTTTCGTTGAGTCGGGTGTCGACGAGCAGAGCCCATGGCAGATCCAGGCGGGCTCCTCGTCGGTTCGCGGAGATCGCGAACATGCCGACGCCTACGCAACAGCCATGCCTGCCTCGGCCCGACGCGTCGCAAGTGGACGCGCGGCGTTGCACGCATCCTCCTGGATCACGGTGATCACGGTGATCACGGTGATCACCGCGGCGGTGATCGCCTCGATCATCGGGCTCGGTGGAGAGATCCGGTACTCGAGGTCGTCGGTCGTCCGCTCGAACGACGAGCCGGTCGATCGCCACTGGTAGATCCGCATCATGCCGCCGAGATCGTAGACTGCGGCGGGCTCCGCGCGTCCGTCGCCCTCGAAGTCGTCGACCACCAGCCGACCGGCGACCTGGTCGAGGTTGAACGGGCCGAATTGGTACCACGGGCCCTCGCCATGAATCCCGCCGATGAACACGTAGAAGTACGTTGAAAGCTGGTTGCCAGACAGCTACCCGCCGTGGCGGCGTGCTCAGTCGCAGACGTTGTTTTCGACCACGAACAGGTAGGGATGCGGATTGATCCCTTCGCTGTAGCGATCGTCGTCGCCGCCGGGCAAGCCGGGGTAGATCGAATGGTGCAGATGAACCACTCCGTTGGCGTTGGCACCGGTCTTTCCGACATGGCCGATGATCGTGCTGGCGTTGAGCTTCACGCCGACCGCGATCCCCGCCGCGATGTGGTGGAGGTGCATCGAGTAGTGCGTCCAGCCGCAGGCGTCGACGACAGCGACGCGGTAGCCCTCTCCGGTGCCGAAGCTTGACTGCTTGACCGTGCCGGCCACGCTGGCGACCACCGGTGTACCCTCGGCGGCCTTGATGTCGTTGCCGATGTGGGTCGAGTTGAAGTCGCTCCGTGAGTTGGCATTCCCGCACGTCCACAGCGCCGGGTTGGAGCTGGGCGCATCATTGAAGATGCCGGTCTTGTGCAGACCGCGGACCGGGAACACCGTCGGTGGAGTCGGCTTGCCACACGTCCCACCGCCACCCCGCCCGCCGCCGCCGTCCGGACCGAACGGGCACACCGGGATGCCGTCGTAGGGGTCCTTGCAGGTGGACATCTTGACCGCCGGCATGAAGCCCCAGGCCCCGAGTTCATGTCGCGCAGAGCGTGATCAACCTGATCGCATCCGGCCCAGGGCGATCTCCGTGATCAGTCTGATCACCGGCGGCCGCGGCGACGACCACCCCGCCTGGCCGAATCGGCGCGCCGTTCCGGCTGGAGCGCGTGCATGTTCGGCGCGCGCGCCACGCGAAAACGCTGCCGTGTGCCGCTCGCAACGCGACGAAGCGCTCGCGTGCTGGATCGATGGTTGCTTCTCGTGACCTTGCCGCACTGCGCGGCGGAGGATCGAATGCAGAAGTCGGGGATTCCAGCCATCGCTTGCTGTCTCGTCGGAGCGCTGACCATCGGCTGTGCGGCGGACGTCGACGTCCGACCGGAGGCGCAGCCGGTGGCCGCGCCCATCGCAATCGGCCCCGTGCCGGGGCTCCAGTCGTGTCCGTCGGGATACCTGGCACCGGCTGTCTGGCCGCCCATCGATCCGGTCGCCCTCCTGGCGGGGGCCGCGTCCGCCTGCGCGGTCGGGAGCAATGCGTCGCCGTGCGCACCGCACCACGTCTACACGCCGAGCCCCGTGCGCATGCGCGAGCCGCTGTTCGTGTTTCTGCCGGGCACGAACATGGAACCCGACAAGCACGATCTCGTGCTGAGCACGGCCGCTTCGACGGGTTATCGCGCGATCGGGCTGTCGTACGACAACACCGTCTCGGTCGAAGCCGCGTGTACCGGCCGGGAGGCGTGCGGGCTCGACTGCGCCGGGCTCGTTCGCGGCGAAGCCGTGCGCGGCGTGAACCTGACAACGGCGGTGAGCGTCGCGCGCGGCGACTCGGTGCTGATTCGCCTGTATCGCCTGCTCGAGCAGCTCGACGTCATCGATCCCGCGGGTGGCTGGTCGAGCTACTTCGTGCCGGCCGTGGGTGCCATCACGCCGGACAACATCGTGTGGGCGAACGTCATCATCGGCGGGTTTTCCCAGGGCGCCGGGCATGCCGCATGGATCTCGCGACAGCGCCAGGTGCATGGTCTGTTCATTCTCGACGGCGCCGACGATACGTGTGTCGATCCGGCGACCGGCGGCGAGCTTGCCGCCGAGTGGCTGACCACGGGACTGGACCCCAGCGCCGGCCGGCCGAAGTACGCCTACCGCCACGATCACGGCACGGGCGACACCACCAACACCGCGTCCTGGCAGGCGCTGGGGCTCGGGACGTCGCTGATGAATGCCGACGTGCTGGATCGCGTTCCGCCGCCGCACGCCTCGGTCACGGAGCAGGGCCACCCGCCGGCGGCGATCTGCAGCGACCACATGTCGATGGCGCGCGATGGCTGCATGCCCACGGACCTCGGGGGCCTGACCGCTGCGACGGCGGCCGCGGATGTCATGCTGTTCGACCCCTATGTGAGACGACTCTGCTACGCCTGCGACGCGACAACGTGCCCCTGACTGCAGCGGACCCGCTGATCAGCTGATCCGCACCACGCCGAGCTGTTCGCCCCAGCGCAGGACGCGGCGCACGATCTGATCGGCGTCGCCGCGGCGGTCGAGGCCGCGGGGCAGCGGGCGCGCGGCGAGCGCGGCGGTCAGCGCGCCGTGGCTCGTGGTGGACAGCGCCTGGCGCGCGGCGAGGCGCTGCTCGGAGAGCTCGACCACGGGCAGCACCGGCGGCGGCAACGGGGCGTCGAGCCGGCGAGGATCGATGCACGACGACAGATCGGCGGCGGCGGCGGCGCGCGCGTTGAGCGGAGCGAGGCCGAAGCGGCGGCACACGGTCGCGGCGACCGAGCTGTGCTCGAGGACGGTGTCGACCGCGCAGCCGCGCCGGACGTGCGGGCCGATCACCAGGGACGGCACGCGGAAGCCGAGGCTGCGGAACTCCGGCTCGGGCTCGACCTCCTCGGTCAGGGCAGGCGGCGGGACGTGGTCGAAGAACCCGCCGTGCTCGTCGTAGGTGAGCACGAACAGGCAGCGGCTCCACTGCGGCGACGCGCCGAGCGCGGCGACCACGCTGGCGATCAGCGCCTGGCCGAAGCTGATGTCGTGGCTGGGGTGATCGTCGTTGGCGCCGCCGCTGATGAACGCCGGATCGAGCATCGCGAACGGCGGCAGCGAGCCGGCCGCGGCGTCCGCAAAGAACTGCTCGATCGGGGCGAGCCCCGAGACCTTGGCGAAGCCGCCGAGCGCCCAGGCGACGTCGTGGAAGTAGTTGAGCCCGGTGATCCCGGCGTCGTCGAGCCGGTCCCAGATCGTCGGCGACAGGCCGGGGATCGGGATGTCGGCCTTCTCGCCGCGCGCGGTCGCGGCGTGGAGGAAGAACCGGTTGGGCCAGGTCGGTCCGAGGCACGAGGCGAACCAGCGCTGGCAGACCACGCCGGCGTCGGCGAGCGCGTAGGTCGCCGGCAGCTGGTCGCGGACGTGATAGCCCATCACGTCGGCCTCGGCGGCGCCGGCGTGCGCGACGACGAAGCCGTCGTTGGCGCCGTTGTTCCACTGCCGGTGGCAGGCGTTCCAGTTGTGCGGCGGATCGGCCGGCGTGAAGTTGTCGAGCCGGTGCACCGCGACCGGGTTGCCGCCGCGATCCGGGTTCGACTCGCCGCCGGTCAGGCCGTCGACGTCGCCGCGGCCCTCGATCGCCCGGAGCGAGCCGAGGTAGTGATCGAACGAGCGGTTCTCCATGCACAGCACGACGATGGTCTCGATCCCGGCGAGCAGCTGCTGGGCCGAGCGGTCGCTGGTCGCGGTACAGGCGGTGACCGCCGCGTCGGACGGACCCTCGGTTGCGTCGATCCCTGCCGTGGCGTCGGGCGCCGCGCCGCGGTTGTCGCCGCAGCCGATCGACGCCGCGCCCAGGCTCACACCCAGGCCGGCGAGAAACTGCCGGCGGTCCATCTCCACGGTCCCAGACACTAGTACGACGCGATCAGAATGTCTGCGTGAGGCCGCGCTTGTCGAGCCATTTCGGTGGGCGGCGCTTGCTACTGCGCCTCGAGCAACGCGAGCCGGATCTGGTACGAGATCGTGAACATGACCAGGCGGCGATCGTCGAGCGGCACGGCACCCGCGATCCAGGAGTCGCCGTGCCACAGCATGCGCTCGCGGCCCGCCGCGTCGCGCCGGCACAGGGCGAACTGGAAGCTCGGGGAGAACCGCGTGCTGACACCGGAGACCAGCAGCGCGCCGTCGGGCAGGAACCACGCGTGCTGGACCTTGTGGAGCAGCTGGCTGGTCACGGTGCGCGCGGTCGCGTGGTCGACGTCGTGGAGCGTCAGCTTGTTCGAGTACGGGAACATCCCGGAGGAGATCCGGAGGCCGTCCGGCGAGAGCTCCCACGGCGCGATGCCGAATCCCGGCTGATCGCGGCGGATCGGCGCGGCGAGGGTGTGGCCATCGATCGCCGCGGTGAACGCGACGCCGCCCGCGATCCACAGGACCACGCAGCGGATCGCGCCGCAGCGCAGCGCCGGGCTCGCGCCGCGCGCAGCGTCGAGCGGGATCCGCGCCACCTCGACCCCCGCCTCGTCGAGCGCGACGTAGGCCGGCGGCTCGGTCCGGCGGTCGAGCGCGGCGAACCCCGAGCCGCTCACGACCGCGCCGGACAGGCCATCGAGGCCCAGGATCGGTGTCACGCTGGATCCGTCGAGCGACATCCAGGCTGCGTGGGTGCCCGCGGGATCGATGGCCGCGAGGATGCGGCGGCCGGCTCGATCGACGGCCACCGGGCGCAACCGCGACGTCGAGCCGGACATCGGGGTGGCCATGTCACCGTCGATCGCGATGTGCTCGGTGTTGGCCCGGACCCGCTGCACCAGCAGCTTGCCGGCCTGGACGTCGAGCAGGGCGAGCGACGTGTCGCGCTCGGCGCGCAGCACGATCTGCGGTGGTCCGTCGAGGTGGCCGGTCCGATCGACGCGCACCCGCCACAGATCGCCCGCGATGCCGGAGGTCGCGCTGCCGGTGAACACGAAGCTCGTCGGATCGATCCAGCGGCCCTCGACCAGGCCGGTGCCGCGGACGTGGGCGCGAATCGCCAGGATCTCGCGGTGATGCGAACCGAGGTCGTCGATGTGCAGCGTGGCGGTCTGCAGCGTGGCGACCCGCTGATCGTCGGGCGAGAACTCGCCGAGGACCTGCGACGGCGGCGGCAGCGCGATCGGCTCGACGAGCGAAGCGCCGCCGGCCGCGGGCACGATCGACAGCTTGCCGTCCACCGTGACGGCGAGCGTGCGAAGGTCGGACGACACGTCGGCCACGCCACCTGCGACGGGCGGCGCGACCACCGTCCGGATCGTCCGGTTGGCCACCGGATCGACGACCACGAGCTGGCCGCGATCGTCCCAGCCGACGATCGAGCCATCGGGCAGCGACCTCAGCGGCTCCGCGAGCTCGAGCGGTCGGCTGCCGCCGCTGCCGAGGTCGCGGATGACCGGCCTGCGCGTGACGTCCAGCACCACCACCTGCCGGCCGTCGCTGGACAGCAGCGCGCGCTCGCCGTTGCTCAGGCCGCCGAGCTCGCGCTCGTGAAGCACGATCCCGCAGCGATCGAGCGCGCGCAGCCGCGGCCAGTAGTTGCGCTCGGGGCGCACGACCGCGGCGCGAAGGTCCGCGACCGCGTCGTCGAGGCACGCGAGCTGCAGCGGCGCGGCGCGCCCGCACGCCGCCGCGTACTCGACCTCGAGCGCGCGCGCGTACCAGTCGAACCAGCCGGCGTCCTCGCTCGCGGTCGGGCCAATGGTGCCGGCCAGATATCGCGCGCGCGCCGCCGGGTTCCACACCGCGGCGACCTGGTCGCGCAGGCCGCACGCCGGCACCGGGGGCACCGTCACCGCCGCCGGACGCACCGGGCTCCGCGTGGCATCGACGACCAGCGCGACGCCGGCGCCGATCACCACCGCGGCGGCGACCACCCACCACGCGCGGTGCGGGCGCGCCGCGCGCTCGAGCGCGTCCAGCAGCTCGTCCATCGCCGGCCAGCGCTGGGCTCGATCGCCGGCGAGGCCGCGGCGCAGCGGCGCGAGGATCCGGCGCGGCACCCGGGCTCCGGCGCCGGGGCCCTCGAGCGCGCCCGCGGCGATCGCCGCGAGGAACGCCTCGGGCGACCGGGTGTCGCGCTCGATGGTACGGAACGGCCGATGGCCGCACAGCGCCTCCCACAGCGCCACGCAGAACGAGAACTGATCGGCGCGCGCGTCGACCGGTCCGCCGGTCAGCTGCTCCGGCGCCATGTACGCGAGCGTGCCTGCGATCGCGCCGGTCCGCGTGATGCTGACGTCGAGCGTCGCGATCGAGCCCAGCTCGGCCTCGCCGTCGCGGGCATCACCTGCGTCGGCGATGTCGAACGTCCGCGCCAGGCCGAAGTCGCTGACCTTGGCGCGGCCGTGCGCGTCGAGCAGGAGGTTGCTCGGCTTGACGTCGCGATGGACCAGGCCGGCATGGTGCGCGGCGGCCAGGCCGCGGCCGGCCTCGAGGAACACCCGCAGCACGTCGCGCCAGCCGCGGGGCCGGGCGGCGAGCCAGGCGACGAGCGTCCCGCCGCGCGCCAGCTCCATCGCGACGAACAGCTCGTCACGGACGATCGTGATGTCGTAGGCCCGGATCACCGCGGGGTGCTCCACCCGCGCCATCGCCTGGGCCTCGCGGTGCAGGCGGACCTGCGCGGCCTCGACGCTCCACCGCCCGGGGTTGATCCGCTTGAGCGCGACCTCGCGCGACAGGTCGGTATCGCGCGCGCGGTAGACCCGGCCCATGCTGCCCTGCCCGAGCAGCTCGATCACCTCGTAGCGGTCGACCCGGGCGCCCGGCGCGAGGTCGTCGCCGTCGGTGGCGTGCGACGCGTGGCCCGGCGGCGTGCCGGCGGTCGACGATGCCGTGACCGTCTCGGGCGACGCGCGCCCTGCCGCGGGATCCTCCACACCGAAACGCTAGCACGGCGATCCGGACGGTCAGCGGCCGCGCCAGCGGCTGAAGAACGCGTCGCGGTGGGTCCGGCTGACCACCACGGAGCTGCCGTCGTCGAGCTCGACCATCGAGTCGCCGTGAAACAGCGCGTCGAGCCGGACCACGGCGTGGAGGTTGACGATCTCGCCGCGATGGACGCGGACGAAGCGCGACGGATCGAGTCGGGCCTCGAGCTCGGCCAGGCTGTCGCGGATCAGGTGCTCGCCGCCTGGCTCGTAGACCCGCACGTGCTTGCCCGCCGCCGACAGCCGGCGCACGCGGTCGAGCGGGATCGGGATCCAGCTGTCGCCGCGCTTGACGACCAGACGCTCGAGGTAGCGGCCCTGGGCGCCGGGGTAGCGCGCGAGCAGCGCCTCGAGCACCGCGGCCTCGCTCGCGCCGGTGCGGAGCTGGGCGCACGCCTTGTCGAGCGCGATCCGGAAGCGCTCGGCGTCGTAGGGCTTGAGCAGGTAGTCCACCGCGTGGGCGTCGAACGCCTCGAGCGCGTAGCGATCGTGGGCGGTGGAGAAGATCACCTTGGGGCACGCCGCGGCGCCGACCGCGTGCAGCACCTCGAAGCCGCTCAGGCCCGGCATCTGGACGTCGAGCAGCAGCAGCTCGGGCCGCAGCGCCTCGATCTGGGCGACCGCGGCGACGCCGTCGTCGGCCTCGCCGGCGAGCTCGAACCGGCCATCGTCGTCGAGCAGGCGGACCAGCTTGGCGCGCGCCGGCTCCTCGTCGTCGACGACCAGCGCCCTCACGCGGCGAGCTCCGCCGGCAGGCTCAGCCGGATCCGGGCGCCGCCCTCGGGCGCGCGATCGATCTCGAGCGTGGTGTCCTGGCCGTGGCACAGCTCGAGCGCGCGGCGCAGGGTGGCCAGCCCGGTGCCCGGGCCCGCGACCGGCGACGGCCCGAAGCCGCGGCCGTTGTCGGCGACCTCGAGCTCGACGCGATCGTTGACCCGGCGGGCCGAGATCCCGATGAACAGCGCGGTCCGCGCGTCCTGGTTGTGCTTGATCGCGTTCTCGACCAGGAGCTGCAGGGTGAACCGCGGGACCTGGGCGGCGCCGGCGGCGGCGTCGAACCGCCAGCGGATCCGCAGCCGCTCGCCGAATCGCGCGACCATCACGGCCAGGAAGTGCTCGGTGTGGGCGCGCTCCTCGGACAGGCTCCAGGTCGGCCCGGCGTCTCCGGTCAGCCCGGCGCGCAGCACCTGGCCAAGGTCGGCGAGCAGCCGATCGGTGCGCGCGAGGTCGATGTACATGACCGCGCTGATCGTGTTGAGCGCGTTGAACAGGAAGTGCGGGTTGAGCTGGCCGACCAGCGCGCGGAGCTGGGCGTCGCGCAGCTCGGTCGCGATTCGCGCGTTGCGCTGGCCGTCGCGCCACGACGACACCAGGCCGAACCCGAGCGCGAGCACCACGTACGCGAGCAGGTCCTCGTGCCACTCCATCGGCACCCGGAACCACGCGCCGGGATCGCGGTAGCTGCCCCAGCCGAGCACCGGGTACAGCGCGACGCGCGCCCCAAGCATCAGCAGGGTATGCAGCGCGGCGAACACGACGTAGCCGATGACGTGGATCGCGAGGAACCGCGCCC
>Ga0307515_10015658_pt1 | contig 13954 bp, 13 predicted proteins | sample 17_EM_MG_FD_194513 | JGI IMG/M metagenome (GOLD analysis project Ga0307515, IMG submission 194513) | Populus trichocarpa ectomycorrhiza microbial communities from riparian zone in the Pacific Northwest, United States - 17_EM | ecosystem: Host-associated > Plants > Roots > Unclassified | place... | reverse complement strand
GACTGTATATTTCAGACCTGTAAAATACGATAATGGCGAAGCAATTGCAACGGCAAGCGAGGTATCCGAAGCGAAGACTGTATTGCAATATGTGACAAAATCTCAAAGCTAAACATATATCGGGCGAGTGCGGCATCCGATATATTATAGCAATAGCGGAGAGGTAAAATGTGGCTATCGGCCGAAGAAAGGCATAAACATCGCCAGGTGTTGTGTGAACGGCTACAGCATAACTGCAGCCCCTGCGAAGAGTGTAACACACGTGTCGTTCTGATGGTGCGTATACCGGGCGCTTAGTAATGGAGGTGAGTATGCAACGCGACCCGTCGCCAGGGCGATGGGTAGCGTGTAATTCTCCATCAGAGGGTACGAGGTTCCGTCAGAGCTGTCAGAGCCATCCGGAACACCCGGGTGTTTCAGACGGAAACTAGGGTTGTTGCTGATGAGGTTGTCAGATGTTCTAGCTACTGAACAAATGGGAAGCAAGATGTCAGACACGGGGTTATGAGCTGTCATTATTTGCGTTTGATATCATGATCATGAGGATGGCCCGATAAGGGAACGTAAGGTTTTAAAACCACTCATGCATGAACACGATAACCCAAGGGAACTCGTGGCACTATCAATGAGACACACCAGTTGTTCTCAGCGATAAGCTATCAAGCAATAATGGTGTCATGACGGAAGACCGGAGGCAAACTTGACCTGAGGGAATCGATTATAAACAGCTCACGTTGTCTCCGACAATGAAACGAACCACGCTCTAACAGCAATCCACAGTCAGACATTACCAGCGAAGAACACCTTAAAATATTATTAAGAATTCTATCTACCAAACCTCCAAAATTACTTCTCTACTTTCCCTTCGTGAATACGCACTATATGTGTTCGTGGAAACCCACTGCCTCTCAGTTCGCACATCAACAGGTCGTCAAAACTATATGCGACGCCATCGTTTATTGCAACGAGCAGGGTTTAACCCACATCTCCCCGCATTATTCGTTCTTAGCGATTATCAACAATATCGGGTACGAGGTACACCGGTACATCTCTACCGGATCATTGCCTTACGAAGAGTTTTCTTACGATCGACCTTGGACCGACGAGGAAGAGTGGTAAGCACTTATTCTTAGAGAATAAGAGATTGAGTCTGGGAAGACGAGGAAGGAAGGACAAGAAGATAGGCGGCTGTATTTAGTCTAATAAATGTTGTATTGAAACTGGGACTTAAAATACCCCCGTAACATTCTATCTATAAAACAAACTTTCACAATTACTTCCCTTATCCACCTATGTAACCGCGCATTATATGCCTGGACACGGATTGACACAGTCTGAGTATGCACTGCAAGAAGTAGTCGAACAATTTGGCAACCTTCTCTTCAGTTTGGAAGATCACCGTTTAACCCACACCTACCAAGTGCTTTTACATTGTTGCGAACTCGAGAATATCTATTACCTGGTTCTGACATACTTGAACACAGGCTTATTACCATTCGAGGAATTTTCCGAGGAACAGTTATCTGATGGAAAGGTGTAATTTACATCTATCGAGGAGACAGACTTTGTTATCGATTTAGATTGGTTACTCTTGCAACGCAGGTGCAAGAGGTTGAGTCTTTGGATAAGACAAGGAAAGAAAGAGTTTCTTAGATAGGCAGTTGTACTTAATTCAATACATGTTGAATTGATTATTGGGATTATGAACCCCCGTATCAGTACCGAGTACCTGGCAGCAATGTTACCATTGATGAAGCCATGATTCTATTCACTGGCAGGTCAATTCACATTACAAAGATGCTCAACAAGCCAATTAGTCAAGGATATACGTTTTTCTGCATGGCAGAGAAAGGCTACATCTGGGAGTTCCACCAATGATCGAATGCAGTTGGAGGGGATCCTGTTGATGTAGAATCCCGTCTGTTACAGCTTACAGACACTGGAAAGATTGTTCACCACTTGACTAGATGTTTGCACCAGAGGCATCGAAAGGTCTCCTTCAATGTATACATGGACAACTTCTTCAGAACACACCCTCTGCTGGCAGAGCTTTGCCGGATAGGGATAGGAGCATGTGGCACATGCAGGCAGCAGTTTTGAGGATTTCCCAAGGAGCTAAAGGTTGGGAAGAATGCCAAATTGCTATATCATTTCCAAAGTGGACCTGTTAATGATGGGGTTGCAACCCTGCTATGGATGGACAGTTCCCCTGTTACCATGATGTCTACAATCCACCCTCTAAGTGGTGAGGATTCACTGGTACTGAGAATGACAAAGCATCCAGGCAACAAGAGTACCAATGCAAGTGGAGCAAATTCCACATTTCTTGCTGGAGAACGCCAGAAAGAGCTTGATATACCTGTTATTGTTGATGCCTACACCCAGCACAAGGTGGGAGTGGAAGTAGCTGACCAGTATCGAACCTATTTTGATACACAGCTCATATCCAGACACAATTGTTATCCACTTATCTATTGGATTCTGGAGACAGCTAGTGTTAGCAACGGTTCCGGACTGTCACTTCGGGTCCGGGTCGAGGTCCAACCAGAACCTTTGCCAAATTGGCGGTCCGGGTTGTCAATATACCTGAACCGTCAACTCGGGTATGGTTCAATGGTCAACTCCCAATCCATCTGAATTGGGCAGGTGGTCAGCGGGTCCCCCAGTGGGTCCATCCATAGATTCAATTAAGGCTCTTGCTTTTGGAGTATGTGAATAGTATCTTATCAAAATCGCGTTTTCAACAACCAAGGATATGTTTTTGCATGCTTTGCAGCTTGCCATATCGATTATTTTGCAATCGGTATTTTACCTTTCATATATTATCTTTTAGTCTATCACGGCGGTCAATAATTCCCTTATGAATGCAGAGATCAGCGTGATGCGTTGATTACCAAATATGCAACAACTAAAACAGTTGACGCTCCGTTGACAATCATTTTCAGGATGCGGCAGGGAGCATGTCGCTGTTGTTTTTGTCAGTGAAAGCTGCGAATATTTGATAAATGGATGTCTGCAACCAATCGGAAACTAAATTACCCAAAATTCAAAGCAAAGAATTGTTGACGCTCCGTTGACGCTCATTCTCAGGATGCGGCAGCGAGCATGTCGCTGTAGTTTTTCCCAGTAAAGGCAGCCATTGTCTGATAAATGGATATCTACAACCAATCAGAACATAAATTATCCAAGATGCGAGACTAAAAATTGTTGACGCTCCGTTAACACTCATTCTCCGGATGCGGCAGGGAGCATGTCACTGTAGTTTTTCCCAGTAAAGGCTGTCAATAACTGACAAATGGATGTCTACAACCAATCGGAACATAAATTGCCCAAGATGCAATGCTAAACATTGTTGACGCTCCATTGACGCTTATTCTCAGGATGTGGCAGGGAGCATGTCGCTGTAGTTTTTCCCAGTAAAGGCTGTCAATATCTGACAGATGGATGTCTACAACCGAGTGGAACATAAATTACCCAAGATTCGAAGCTAAACATCCATGACGCTCCGTTGACACTCATTCTCAGGATGCGGCAGGGAGCATGTCGCTGTTGTTTTTCCCAGTGAAGTCTGCCAATATCTGACAAATGGATGTCTACAACCAATCGGAACCTAAATTACGCAAGATGCGAAGCTACACATTGTTGACGCTCCGTTGACGATCATCCTCAGGATGTGGTAGGGAGCACGTCGCTTCAGTTTTTCCCAGTAAAGGCGGTCAATATCTGCCAAATGGATGTCTAAAACCAATCGGAACATAAATTACCCAAGATGCAAAGATCAAAATCCTTGACGCTCCGTTGACGCTCATTTTAATGTATTGTCCATTCAACATCAGCTACCATCGATAATAGTTTTCATTATGATTTGAAAATATTGGTAGTCTTTCGGCCAGATTGAGACTTGGCCTTGTGACAAAGCCAAGCGCAGTAACATTCTTGCACTGTTTGCTCTCACATGAGTAAAATACATGTATCTTGCCAAAAGCTTCATTGCGCCTGCTATACATCTGTTTATCAACCGATATTAACAAGCTACTGCTCACCATTCACCCATAATATATCACTAACTAAGACTGTAGTTCAAGATACATACAGAAGCTGGTGAAACATTGACGCATTCTGTCCTACTTTTTTTTCACTCCCTTATTCCTCCGCGTTTCAATTGCATTGACTGTCATCAACACCTTTCCAGCCTGTCGCTTTGACTTCCGTGTCGGCCCAATCAATCCGGGAACATTTGGCGCGGTGCTCACATCGCGCTGCTCTGGCCATTCCGGATCCCCGATGCAAATGTCTGTCTCTATATCAAATTCAACGTCCACTGCGGAATCGTCTTCGCTGTCAATTGAATTATCTAACTCCCCATTCCAGTTAAGCCAATCTTGGGTGTCCGAAACGCTTTCAGGTGTGCTATCCTCATTGCTTTCTCCTGGATGACAGTTGATTCTTCGCATTCGGCGGACATTCAATATTTGAGTTCGTCCTCCAGGGAGGTCCTTTGCAGACAAAGGTGGTGACAGAGGAGTTCTTTCTGACAATTGAGATGCAGCCGCACCATCATATTGAAAGAGTGACCACGGTGCTTTGATGATCTCTTCCGTGTCTGAAATGTATCCGACGGCATTCATCTGCTTGTTTTGAGCGCGAGATTCCATCTCGATAGCACGTAGGGTTTGGCTGCCCTGCCACATCTCCAAAAAGTTGTGAACCTTGGCCATTCTGTGCAATTTCCTTTCCTCCACCTCTTTCTTCATTTCCGAGTCATTTGCTGTGTTGGCTGTATCCAATAATGGGTCAGCGCCTGCCAAAATTCTGTTATTAGCTCGAGCAAACTGCGTTAAAACGACCTTTTCGCGAAGAGTCTCGCCTATGGTTTTTGACTGCCTCCAGCCGATAACATCCCAGCCTAGGGAAAAACTGGCCTCCACTCCAACACCATGTGGTATGATAGAGAATATGTTGCTTACCACATTAGAGAGATGGGAGGGGATAAGATTGCTCCTCGGTAAGCTTTTGTGTTTATTGACCGGTACACGTCGATGTTTGGCACACTATTCATTCTCCACATACTTCAGAAAGGCCTCTTCGTAATGGGTAGTATAGGATGTCTCGTCCCCAGGATTAATTTCTGTTCCTATGTCCCACTGTCTAAACGATCGCAACTTCCGGAAAGGATCTAGGCTATGCACAGATATGAGAAGCATGCCCGTCGATCGAGTCACTTCAGCGTAGTGTTTGGACAGCCTCTGTCGAGCTAACTTCACAGCAAAGAACAAGTCTTCCTTCCATGGAGTCTTGTTCTTAGCCAAAGCTCGCATCACGCCGTCCATGTGATCGAACATATCATTGTACACTGTGATAACATGATGCAATGTGACTGTATGCCTCTTTGACATCCACAGGGTCCAATATCGGAATGGCCTCAACACTTCCATGACATACTTCACAATGGTCCATTCATCTCGAGTTGTGAAGAGTGGCCGGTAATCGCTATATTTTGGGTTTTTAAGCCACCCGCATCTGGATTCATGTAATTGGACGGCGCGGTTGAGCAACTCCAGTGTCGAGTTCCAACGGGTCTTCGCATCCATAATTGGAAGTACGGCGATGTGGACTTTGGCTCTTTGACAGTCAATGAACTCGTTTCGACGACCAGGTGTTAGCGTAATCAATACAGCAATCATTCTCTGCTATATGAAGGTCAGTTTCAAGACTTTCAAAATATCATGAAATACGTACTTTCTCAATTATCTTTGCTAAACCTGGTTTCATGGCCGACACCTTATTGACTCTAGCGTTGCCCTCTTTTCGAAGCCTTTGACTCTTCCCAATGTCTACGCTTTCAATCTCTCCAAATTGCTGATCGCTCTCATGGGCTTCTCAAGACTTGATGCGGCCTTTGTCACCGAGACTGCTCATGAATGCACCTAAAGCCAGCTGTATGACGTGTGCCATGCAAGGTATGTGGTTCATCAATGCAGGCCACTCGATTCCAGAGGCCTCAAGTGTTGATTGCAGCTCGCGTGTCATCGAGTCATTTGAGGAGGCATTATCAGTTGTAATTCCAAGCAAACGGCTGTTGGTAAGCTCAAAACGATCAACAATGCCCTTCAAATGTATGGCTAGCCTTGCTCCAGTATGTTGGCCCTTGACCTATCATCTTTAATTAGCTTTCGAAACATGAAAAGAACAGGTGATCAACCTCGTCAAATGCGAGTTGAACTTCACGCAATGCCCAATTACAATCCATATAGTGAGCAATGACCGACGTTATGGCTAATCTGTTCGTTGATGTCCATCTGTCCAGAGCTAAACTAACTTTGTTTCGTGACGGCAATTGCTTCTTAATTGCATCCACGGTCAGTGCATATTTGCTCCGGCAAATGTTGCAAAGTGTCATAGCGGACGGCAGCAGTAGGTCATTGCGTAATGCCTTATATGACCATCGTAGCTCAAGATCTGATATTGCATTCCAAGGAATGTGAGCCAAAACAAATCCTAACATGAGGTAGCGATTCCACGTGTCTTGATGAAATTTGGAAGTTCCAAAGTCCTTATCTGCCAGTTTGGAACGTTTTGTCTGTCATTTCGGTCAATATGGATCCACCTGGAAGTCAAATATGATCTTACTCCGCGAACTTACTATTGTGATTCCTCGACTTCCTTCCCTCTTTAGGATGGCCAAAGCAGTTTCATCAACCGTCGAACTAGTCAATTATGTAACGTCTGACTCTGTTAATTCGTTTACCTTTGCGATGTGAGCATTTGCCAGCAAGTGTTCCCCCATCGAGCTAGTCCCATGTTCTGATGGATGGTGAAGAACTTGATGACAAACAATACATATGATGCCAGGGCAGCCAGTCTCCTCAATTCCGCAGTGTATATTGAATCGCCACGAAGGCGCATGTCGAGAATTATTCCAAACAATATGCTGCTTCGAGTCTCCATTCATTGAAGCCCACCAAGCATCGAAGATGATTTGTAAAGTAAGGTCGCTCTAATCACGAATAAAGACATGTTCATTTTTGGAAGAGATCATAACCTCGAGCAATGAGGTTTTCAAATATGTTGAATCCGACATGGTGGTAGGAATTAGACAGCTGTGTAATCCGACTCGAAAGGCTGCTGAAAGTAACTATACAGCAACGCAGACCGCAGGTTCTTAAATATTGACTCTACCGCTAGAAGTGAAAAAATCAGATCTGTAAGACAGTGCATGCATATTTCTGAAGTTGTATACGAGGTTAAATTGCAATGACTGACTGCGTAGAACTCGATTCAGGAACAGCACAATGTAGTTCATTGCTGTGTAGCAATCCCAGCCTCCACAGAAACTGTTGACGCTCTGCGGGCGCTCAATTGTAGAAGGGGGATGTGATATCATCACTAGAATTTTTGCCAATAAAGGCTGCCGATGGGTTCATTGTGGGTTACCTACGTTCCATTGCCGTTACATTATCCAAGATGCAAGATCAAAAATCATTGACGCTCTGTTGACGCTCATTTTGGGACATGGTAATGAACTTGTCTTAACCATTTTTGCCTAGACAGGCGGCCAATAGTTCGATTATGGATACAAGTAGTCTCATAGCCCCTTGAGATTCCAAGATGCAAGGCCAAAAATCGTTGACGCTCTGTTTACGCTTATTTGTAGGGCATAGTGACGAGGTCGTAGAAAGCAATGATGCCTAGAAAGGCGGCCCATAGTTCAATCATGGATCACAGTTGTCTCATAGCCCCTCAATATTCCATGATGCAAGGCCTAAAATCGTTGACACTCCGTTGACGCTCATTTGTAGGGCATAGTGATGAAGTCGTCGAACGCATTTTTGCCTAGAAAGGCGGCCGATAGTTCGATTATACCTTAATTTCCTCGCACAGCCCTTGCATTTTCCAAGATGCAAGGCCAGAAGTCGTTGACGCTCCGTTGACGCTCATTTTTAGGACATAGTAGCGACGTTGTCACCACCATTTCTGATTAGAAAGGCAGGCTATAGTTCGATTATGAATGAACGTTGCAGTGAAACCATCTGGATTTTCCATGATGCAATGCCAAAAATCGTTGACGCTCCATTGACGCTCACCTTTGAGTTCACCTTAGAGACATAGTAACCATCATTGGGTGCTCAACACTTGTGCATGAAATCCATACAGTCTTTTTTGGCAGCCAGTATACCGTTTCGATGTATTATCATCCAAATCCAAAATCTTCGAGACATCTCAGTTTCTGGGCCTCCACTGTACACGTCATTTACATGATGAATGACGTAGGTCCATCACATTTCAGCGCTTTCGGCTGGCAATTTACCACATAAAACTCCATGCACTAGTTTTAGATATTTATAGCATGACGTCCTCACCATTCCTTATCCAGCTCATTCTCCTCGATTTCCATGATGTACCATAAGCAATTTTCGATTTTTCAACCATGTGCAGGAGGTCTGGGCGGAGAGTTATGCAGTAGGCTGCATGAAGTGATGCAGACTAATGGCTGTCATTCATCCGGGTTTCGGATGTGCTTTGTCCACTCCTTCTATGAGTCCTATGACATCACTGACTTAAACTTTGTTAGTAATTTTCGTCTCAAATTTGTGTTTTGTTTTATCATTTAACTGTAACAGGCAACACCATATACAGTTCATTGTTCGTCAATCTACTCAATTTGAAGTCTAGAACTTTTGCATGGCCCGTACGACCCTTGCACACAAACTGACGAATAATCTTGTCTCTCAATTTGGTCACTGAAATCCAGAAAAAGCTGACACATAACAAATTAGGTACAAATTGCTTTTACTCAAGATACGTCATCGAAAATGCATGGTTGGCTATCCATTCCTCCTGTGACGCAGGAGCCGTCACCATGTCTTCATCCGAATCCGATTTCTATATTGAAATTAGCTAGTGACGCTATACGCTGGGGTAAATGCTCACGGGTTGAACTGGCGTCGCAATCTCCCTCTGTGACGAATCGGGCACTGCGTCGGGCATGAGAGATATTATGTGATTGTCTGCCTGAGGTTTCTCTGATCCAAGCCTCATTGGACTACTTCCCTGTCGAGACGTCACTTGCGGCATTTGGGATTGTCCAGGGATGATATCATGAAGCTGCAAAAGCTCTCCAAATGTTGTCGGTGATGGTGTGGCTGCTGTCGAGTCTGTTTGGGGCTTCACAACTGCCGGAACCTTCAGTTCTGTCGTCCCATACTTCATATCTCTCTCACGGGAATGGTCGGCTGCATCCCCCCATCCCGGTCGCATCCGTTCGTCAAGCCTCATCTACTTCAGCCGAAAGCTCTGCATGCGGTGCTGAACCGTTTTGGAGATTGTGTCCATCACCCAGCCAGGTTGATCATCTTCGCACAGCTTGCCAAGCACTGTATCTTCCTCATCATCATCCTTGTCTTCCACATCCTCCTCATCTTCGGAACGTGCAAGATCGCTCACACTGTCTCCGATAGCGTTCAACATCTCCTCAGATGTTGTTTCAGGCTGTGTGGTTGTCGATCGTGCCTTTTCCACATTCCTCATATGTTCCTGCTCTTGAATAATCGCTGTCTCTGCGTCTTGAACTCGCTTTCTTGCCACTGAGGTCTCTCGATCCACATAATCCTCGATCCATTTCACTTTTTCTTTGTTGCTTAAACAGTGTGTTTCCTGTCTTTTCTCCACCGGAAGCTTCTTTTTAGATGGTAGACTGCACAATGCTCCCAACGCTCGGACCCTTTCTGCCTCCAAGCCACTCTTGCCTGTATTTGCTTGATGACGTTGTCGTGTGGATTTCTTTGTCGATTTGCCGTATTTGCCCACCGGAAGTGGCAAAAGGTTCTTTTTCGGAGCATTGACCATTTTATCTTGTGTTGACCTTGTTGTTGGGCGAGATGTTGGATGTTGCAAGATATGGACCACATGGAGGCACGCTGTGTCTTTTATGTCAAGGTTGGTAGGTTTCATCAATTAGAACAAAGCAAAATCAGCGTTTTGACCGTCACTTCATTGGGAATATTCATGCTAACCGTGCATTAAGATTTGATGATGAGCATGTGATTCATGTAAGATCCCGGCGATGTCTTGAGACGAACCGCAACAGATGTCATTTCCGTTGAAGAATGTTGTTTTTGTATCTATCAAAAATGAGATATCAGCTGTCGTTCATCATGATATATCCCGGCAAACAAACAAACAACATCGGACCGACTTACTGCAAATCGCGGGACTGTTGGAATCCCCTGCAGCTATACGCAGTGCAGCTATACATAGCCAGATTCAGCTTGAATTGAACGTGCAAGTTGGCTGTCACTCGTTCCATTTTGACTTGTAGCTGACTATATACTCTTCAGGACTTCCCACTTCTTTTCATGATCATCTTCCTCACCATTCCACAACAGCAAGTCATGGCTCCAGAAATACTCCAACCAGGTCCGATTGACGCCAAATCGAGCCGAACGACAGGCGCTTCGAACAATGTGCCACCCAGCCAGACACAGCAGCACCGCACACATCAGTTAGTGAACCGCGGCGCTCCAATTGTAGCCACCGAAAATATGACCCACGATGTACATTCGAAAATAGTAGGTAAAAACAGAAAGCAGCAAGAATACGAAACAGCATGCAATCGGATGTGAGTCAAGTCATATCGATGTAGACGACAGTCAACTAACAGTATTACGCTCAGCTGGGGTACGTAGAGAGCTAGGTGACCAATTCATCTCTGCCCGTAACGGAAAACGTCCATGGTCGACCAAGGCATTTTTCCGCACAGTCCGTGGAATTGAACATCACGATGTCGTCCGTGCTGGGATTTTCGCAGACGAATTTGGTGATAAACGTCACCGGGAATGGACAAAACAGGCTTTAAAGACCTCAGAGGAGACTACAGAGTCGTATATGGTTGAGGTAAAAGCCGATTCTCCCTCTAGAAGCAGCAACTAAATTCCTGTACGTTTTCAACATGTCAGCTACTATGGCAAGACAAGGAGGTCGGGTACAGCTTGAACAGTCTGACATGCGTCCTGCCTTGAATATGGCCAAAATGGCTAAAGAAGGGTTTTCACGTGCCGCGGTTGAGGAAACGCAACAACTAATCAAGAAACCACGTGCCGAAGTTTGAGAAGAGAAGAAGCGGGGTGTTGTGTTTCCCGGGCATAACAAGGTGAAGGCTGCGATAGAAAGACACCCAGCAATGGTTCGGGAAAATCAAACGGACGGCTGCCTTCCTTGCCAAAATGGCACAGCAAAGAATCCACAGACTCACTGGAGGCGCAAAGGCGCAGGTGCACCTCCATCACGACCGGCGCCACCGAGGCCCAGAACGCCACCTGCGCCACCTGATGACAGCGAGAAATCTCAAAGCTCCGAAACAGAAGGTGTGCCACCCGGATATGTGTATATACATACTCCACTTCCCAGTGCTTGTTTGTTCAATCTTGATCCATATGCCAAGGATCGCATGCACGATAAAGATTGTATTCCAGATTTGCTGACAGATGAAGATCCATCCACAGGTTAGTACACTATCAGCTGCGTGGTAATGCAGCTTACAGCCATTTGTAGACGACAGCAGCCTTTTGAGTGAACATGACAGCGAAGACGAGAGTTGACTGAAGGGAATGGGATTTTTGAGTATTATCATGATCTACAATTAGCGGACACTTTCAAGTATATTTTAAAGGGTATATTTATATGCATCGTTAAAGAACAATGCAGTTAGAAAGGAGAATGTACATAAACAGCACAGAATGGCTGCCACAAGACCATTATTGATATAGTATGCCAAAGTGAATGGTTCCATATTGCGGTTATGCCCGGGGCAGAATGAGTGTCAACGGATCGTCAACGAGTTTTGGTCATGTAAGTTGAGTAATAAAAACGCGATTTAGTAGTCAATACACATAATGGAAGTGTTGCCACCCTTGATAGGCAAAAGAGAAAGCAACATGCTCCCTGCCCCATCTTGAAAATGAGCGTCAACAGAGCATCAACAATTTTAGGTCTTGTTAGTCTGGTAATTATGAAGTAATTTTGTAGTGGTTATACATAACAACAGGATTGACGACCTTTAGACGCAAAAAAGAAAGTGAAACGCTCCCAGCCCCATCTTGAAAATGAGCGTCAACAGAGCATCAAGGATTTTAGGTCTTGTTAGTCTGGTAATTAAGAAGTAATTGTGTAGTGGTTATACATAACAACAGTATTGACAACCTTTATACACAAAAAAGAAAGCAAGACGCTCTGTGTCCCATCTTGAAACTGAGTGTCAACGGAGCGTCAATGATTTTTGGTCCTGTAAGTCGGGTAATAAACACGCGATTTGGTAGTGATTATACATAATGGAAGTGTTGCCATCCTTTATAAACAAAAAAAAAGCAACATGCTCCCTGCCCCATCTTGAAAATGAGCGTCAACAGAGCATCAACGATTTTAGGTCTTGTTAGTCTAGTAATTATGAAATCATTTTGTAGTAGTTATACATAACAACAGCATTGACAACCTTTAGACGCAAAAAAGAAAGCGAAATGCTCCGTGCCCCATCTTGAAAATGAGCGTCAACAGAGCGTCAACGATTTTTAGTCATGTAAGTCGGTTAATAAAAATGCGATGTGGCAGGGAGTTCACATAATGGAAGTCTTGCCACCCTTTATAGGCAAAACAAATAGCAACATGCTCCGTGCCCCATCTTGAAAATGAGTGTCAACAGAGCGTCAACGATTATAGGTCTTGTTAGTCGGGTAATTAAGAAGTAATTTTGCAGTGGTTATACATAACAACAGTATTGACAACCTTTATAAACAAAAAAGAAAGCGAGACGCTCCGTGTCCCATCTTGAAAATGAGCGTCAATGGAGCATCAACGATTCTTGGTCCTGTAAGTCAGGGAATAAAAATGTGATTTGGTAGTGATTACACATAATGGAAGTGTTGCCATCCTTTATAGGCAAAAAAGAAAGCGTCTCACTCCCTGCCCCATCATGAAAATGTGTGTCAACAGAGCGTCGACGATCTTGGGCTTTCGATCATGGTTTATCGAAGCGTGCTGCGGCTGTTAAAGACCATATACTCAGTTTGGGCCGTTTTTGTAGTCTAAAACGCTCGTGAACACTTAGTTGCACCTTTGTAGATGAAATAAGTTGTTACTGTTCAGGAGGCTATCGCAGGAATATCATTCCCCTATTTACTCATAAAGGCTGCTAATCACCTGTTTATGGATACATGCGATCAAGCGCCACTTAGATTACCCAAGATGCAAGACCATCAATTGTTGACGCTCGATGGACGCTCATTTTCAGGATGGGGCAGGGAGCGTCTCTCTACTTGTTTGCTATATAAAGGTTGTCAATACATCAGAAAATGACAATGCAGTACCATAGTCAATATTTTGCAATTAACAGTTGGATATCTGAATGCGACCATAAATAGAAAAAACCGAAACGCGGAACTGGAGATTGGACCCGTCGGGTCGAGCCAAACCGGGCAAAACCCGCAGGTTGACGGGTATGGGGCCGGGCTTGGTCTGCCAAGAAGCAGCGGGTGGGGTTTTTGGACAGGTCTGGAACCGAACCGAACTGTTTTTCCGGTCCAAACCTGGACCACTTGCGGGTTACCCGGACCCATTGCTAACACTAGAGACAACCCTTATCAACAGCCTTACAATCTATCGAGATCTGCCAGCAAACAAAGAGTGCACTGTGGATCACTTTGACATCTGTCTCTCCATTGTGCGTGACCTTCTGCAAGCTGGAAGTCCATCGACAATGAAAAGTTCCTCCCGCATTCCGGCTTCACAGAAAATCTGTCGGTCAGCTCCCCCTACACAATCTGCCCTGCCCCCATGGCCTACCAGGCAAGTTACCAAGCACACCCCCCTGCCCCTCTGCCGAAAGGTACCAGGAATGCATTCCCCGCTTTGGATGGAGAGTAGAGTAGATTGTTTCCTTTGCAGGTGGAGAAGAAGTCAGGGT
>Ga0307515_10015657_pt1 | contig 13955 bp, 3 predicted proteins | sample 17_EM_MG_FD_194513 | JGI IMG/M metagenome (GOLD analysis project Ga0307515, IMG submission 194513) | Populus trichocarpa ectomycorrhiza microbial communities from riparian zone in the Pacific Northwest, United States - 17_EM | ecosystem: Host-associated > Plants > Roots > Unclassified | place... | reverse complement strand
ACTGCGAGGGGGATCTAATATTGGCTAAGAGGCTTAAGGTATAGTAGCCTAAGAAGAACGGATAATATCTAGTTAAGAGGATTATAAGACACTTAAACTAAATGGCTAATATAATATAGGTTCTATGGGTTTTAGGAGCTTTAGGTACGAACCTTAGTATCTCTTTAAATAAGAATCTAATAGACTATTTAAATACGCATGTAGAGATTAACACTTAATACTTAGATATTAATTAGAGCTCTGCCTAAGTCTTAGTTAAGTTAATAAACGAGTAAAACGCTAAGGAATATTAAATACTAACCTACTAAAGCTGCGTTATATCTAAAACTAAGGGCGGAGGTTAAGCACTAGGCTATAGGTTCTAAGCTGTGCTTAGTTTAGAGAGCGGAGATTGAATATTAGACTGTAAATTCTAAGCCGCACCTAATTTAGAAGGTGGGGATTAAGCATTAGCACGCGAATTCTAAACTACGCCTAGTTTAGAGGGCGGAGATTAAGCATTAGCCTGTAAACCCTAAGCCTTAAAGTTTCTTAGGAGCGGAGATCTAGTATTATAACTTAAATCTTAAGCCTTAGGATTTTCTAGGAGCGGAGATCTAATACTATATTACGAATTCTAAATTTCCGGATTTCCTACTACCTAGGAACTAGTGCTACGGTCTAAATCTTAAACTTTAGAATTTTTCGTAATTAGAGATCTAGTGCTATATTGCGAATATTAAACCTTAGGCTTATCTAAAAGTTAAGACTTAGTATTACACTATAAGCTTTAATACTTAGACTGCCCTAAGAATTCGGATTTAATGCCGCGCTATAAGCTTTAATATCCGGATTGCTTTAAGGGTTAAGACTTAATGCTTTACTGTAAGCTCTAATATCTAGATTACTTTAAGGGCTAAGACCTAATACTATGCTGTAAGCTCTAATATCTAAATTGTTCTAAGGGTTAAGATACGGAGCTACCTTGTAAGCTATAATACCTAGCCTACCCTAGAGACTGGTTTTTAATACTATAGTATAGACTTAGATATCCGGGAGCTATAGGGAGTTAATGTTTATTATTATAGTATAGACCCTAATATCTAAGAGGTTAATACTTAATACCTAATAACTAACGCTAATTATTGCCCTAGGGCTGTTAATACCTGGCCTAACTTTGGGATTCTAAATATCCGCCCTATATTAAAAACTGGACCTAACTGTCGCGTTGCTAGGACTAATATCTATTATAGGGTATTAGTATACTTAGCTTAAAGGTGTTCTACTAGCTAGAGTTTAAGCTAGCTAGCTACGCGTTCCTACTAAATATAGGCTAAGAAGGTAATAGTGTTGGCAGCCCTACATACGGATTTTCGGCGGATATTAATTAAGGTAGCTAGGCTACTTATATTTACGGATATTAAGCTGCTAATACTATACGCCTTTCTACTACCCTAGACCGTGGTAACACCTACTCTATACTATCTTTTAATTTGCTTACTAACGCTAATAGCTAGCTCTCTACCTAATTTGCCTTTTCTACCTTCGCTTAAATAAAGGTAATAAACTTATCTAGATTATTACTAAGCTAATTACGATTCTAATTAGGTAGGTTTTTCTTAAGCGCCTTATGGCTAGTTATATACCAGGCGCAGCTATAGAGGGCGGTAATTTACTTATTAGATATAACGTAGCTTAAGGTTAGATTCTAAATAGCGTGCTAATATTTCTTTTCTATCTAGTTACAGAACTAGGTTTTTTATGCTTACAGCAGAGGCCTTTTAGTGCATCTTCCTTAGAATCCCCTTTATATGCGGCTTACGGATATTAAACTCTTTAAAAGCCCGTAAAGTAGGATTATAGTTAGAGTAATAACCCTAGCTACTAGTGGACGGAGACTGTTCCTTATAGTTCTCTAATATAATCTTTTATAAGCAGCCCTTTTCCTTATTTATAAGAGCATATATATAATAGGAGAGAGCTACTCTTTTCTTAGCTTTAGTCTTTAGGCGCTACGCTGGCTTCTTTAGTAGAATATCCATAGGTAGAACTACGGATATTCCACCCGGACTAAGCTCTTGCCCTATATTAGATATAAAACGGATTAGAATTAGCATCGCTATATACGGACACTCTTAAAGATATATTGCTAGCAAAATTAGTAGCCCCGTCCTTTTATAGCACCTATTGCTTAATACGATATTCGCGGCTAAGTTGACTTAGCTAAGATTAGAAGGCTCTACTAGTACGACCGCGATTTTTGGCTAGCCTAGCAATATCCTTATATAGACCTTTATACCAATCCTTAATTAGAAATATTGCCTTACCTATTTAACCACTACCATAAGCACCGCATCTAAGTCGTTGCCATATTATATTAATGGACTTATCTTTATGTATGCAATACTGCGCGATATAGTTAATATTAGGAATATTAGCGCTATGGGCAAGCGCGTTAGAGGAGAGCAAAATGTAAATTTCTAAGTTGGGCTTTTTAAACTCCTTATATAGTCTGTCTTTATCCGTAATAGCTAATAATATATAATAAAACTAAACAGCTCTTCTAGCCTACGCTTTTTAGTACCCGTAATATACTAACCATAAATAAATTAAGTCCCTAGCTAGTAATATTAGGTCCTTTAAATTAAGAAAGATAATTGTCTTTAGGATCTAGTGGGGAGTTAGCCTGTATTAGATTCTCTACTTAGCGGATATAGCGGTATACGCGCGGTCTATAACAAAGTATAAGCTCTTAAAGGACTTCTTACTTCCTCATTTAACATATTCTCTAATAATTAATAGATCTGGCCGGTTAATTAATATTCGTACTATATTAATATTACTTTAAAAGCCTGCCAACTCTTAAATAATCCCGAACGTTATATTATTAGGCGTTGCAGTATAAGCAAACTAAGGCTTCTGCCCTAATAACGACCGCACTTTCTATAGCTGTATATACGAATTCCGGAACAAACCCCCCTAATTGGCCATAAGGTATACCTTATTAATTACTACTAAGCTAACATACGTATAAAAGGTAGGGTTAGTAAAAGTCTTATAAAACCTTTTGCTAACTAACAGCTCTGGCGATATTAAAATATAGGTATATACTCTAATGCGGATTTCCTGTAAAAGACGTGCGGATATTATTTTAGTATATATATAAACCGGCCTTATTCTAAAAAGCTCCTTAATCTTTACCTTCTACTCCACGCTAATTACATTAAGTAGTAAGATAATAATTACTACTAAGGCCCAAAGAAGATATGGCATTACTTATATTATTATACTCTTACCAAATAAGGTTTTTGCAACAAGTATTATATCTTTTTTCTTAAATAGTAGCCACTTAAGGGCTTTAAGTTGCTTTATACGTCCGCAATACAGATATAAAAAGCAATAGCCTTATTAACCTTGCTTAGCTACCGGGCCTTACTCTCTCCGTAAAGCGTAAGAAGCTAATCTTAAAGATCCTATAGCCGTCGCTCCTAGTCCGTTTTATAACTCCTCTAAGTCTAATTATCTAATACCTAATACGGCCGCGGCTGTTCTAGCACCTTATTTAACTTTCTCCCTCTCCGCCTAGCGGGTTTTAGTGCCGGCATACGGTAGATTTTCTTAGATATCCGTGATTTAGTAGTTGGCGCGCGATAAGGTTTTAGTAGGTATTATACACTATAACGCGGACGCTGTATATCCGCTAGGCTATAATGGGTTCTTTAGGGTGGCTTTTATAGATCTATACGGGTTTTATATATATTAGCTAGCGTTTAATAAAGTTATATACGGTCACAGAATTGCTAATAACGCTTTTTTTTTTAATAAAAATAATTATAAGACCTAAAAATACCTAAGTAATAAAAATAACATATTCTAAAAGCCTATATTCTGTTATATAATCGATTAACTTTGGGGAATGATATAAAATACTGGTATTGAGTTATTTCAATCTCCGTAATCTCTACAATGCGGATATTATCCGAAAAACTAAGAAACGTTGGAAATGTGGCTCAGACGTAATTCTAGTGGTTTCGTATAAACGTAGTTAGTAAGCTTGCGGACCGATTGAAAATCCGCACCAATAGAATCGCGTCTAAGCTTGCTGAGGTAATGGCAGAGCTGCGATCAGCTGTCGTTTGAATAAGGAACAAAGTCGGCCCGGTCGAAGGCTCTAATTTAACAACATTCGACTGATTTGATTCAGTGACGGCGACGTGCTAATATCGAGGCTCTGGCTTAATTCGCTCCTTTGACTGACCGTAGCTTCTATACAGTCATTTAAGACCAAGGCTTTTGTATAGTCATTCGATCAAGGCTCTGCGTATAGCTTTACATCTAGCTCTATATTATACAATCGGCTCTATATCCGTGCAATTAATTAAGGCTCTTAGTTATCTTAGTAAGCGACTTAGACGGCAAGGGCAAACTGAAGGCGCACTCACTAATACTAAAGTACTACTAGTCTCCGCCTAAATAAACGCCACTTTCTTTTAACTAATCAGCTATTTACTGACCTTAAGTTTGCCCTGCTGTCTGAAGACCTTTGGTGCGGAACTCTATAGTGCTTAACTTTAATTTTCGCAATTTTGTATAAGAGACACTCTCCTCTATATATTTGACTCCCTAATAATACCTATTTAACCTAATAAGCTAATAAGTTAAGTTAGACCAGTCTCCTCTACAATTAATTACTTTTTTATAATGGGAACACCACTTCCTTACAAGTTACGCGCTTTTAGTATTTAGGTAAATACCAACACGTCCTCATCTCTACTCTCCAATATTAACTCCCTTTCCCCCTTAATACCGTCCTCTATATCTCCGTCGCCTTAAAGGTAAGCAACTATACCCCTTACTAGTTACTAAAGGCGAATTAGAAAACGGCGGAGCCGTTTTTTCTAGCGCTAAAAGCTGCAGGCAACGTAAATGCTATAGTAGTAGAATAACTTTAATATTAAGCAATTCCTTAAGGCATAGGTTATAGAGGGTATGAGATTAGGTGGCCTCTATATTAGTTAGTAAATCTTATTATTACGTTCTACTTTAGAACAAGCGGAGGTTTATATAGCCCTTCAATTAACTAGTTATATATTAGTAGGGGATATTTCCTTAATAGAACTTATCTAAGAACTCGATGCACTGATTAGGTAGCTATATTTTAACAAGTTTGACCACTTAACCTCTATAGAGAAGATTGACTTCTTTTAAGTGTTAGAAAAAATTTAATTGGCTGCTCCTAAATAGACTGCTCTGTTTAAAAAGCTTATAAGTAATTAGCGCCAGGGCTAGAGTAGTTATAGAGGGTCAGGTAATTCCAAGATAGTCTAGCAGCAGTTATATTTAATTACTTCTATTATCTATAGAAGTTATACGCGGTCTACTACTAAATTTTTTATAAAAATGTTAGGAATCTACCTATTTGGGAGTAGTATTAAGCGTCAAGTTATTAAGGTATTAGCTAGGCTAGGTCTCTATAATGGTTATAAATATATTAATTAACACCTTATAGAGATTGCTAATAATGCAAAGGAAGGTTTAACCCCTTAGCCTATATTTTATATAGCTAACTAATAAAAAGAATAAGTTACTAAGTCTTACAGTTAATGCTTAAGCGCTATTAGTCTATAATAACTTTAATTTTAAGGACGACATTAGAGATTAAGTGCTTGGGTCTTTCGGAATAAGAATGCGTAACATAACTACTACGCTTCTTATCCTTTGTCCTAAGATTCTAACTACTGGCCTTAAGCAGTTAATGTTTAACCCGTTATAACCACTTCTTTTTAACAATATTATCTTATCTTTAGGTCTTTAACAGGACTATATCTTACAGCAGTTGTCAATATACTTTATTACTACTACTATCCGTAAGCTTTATTTACAAGTAGTTAAATATATTTTTAGTAGTAAGCCAGGTCTTTTTCCTACAGTACTAAAGCTTAACCTGCTATCTCCTTAAAAGACTGCTCTATAACAGCTAGGTGCGATCTTTTATAATAAGGGTACAATTGAAGGTATATATAGTATCTATTAGGATATCTAAATCCACAAACTTGGCCTTAAAAAGGACGATAAGTCAGGCCATTTTACCGAGCGCCTTTAGCTCGCCTGGGGCGATTAGAAGACCATTCAATATATTAGGAGCGTAAAAACTAAGCAGTCTTTTGCCGGTTAAGCTTTTGACCGTTAGAACTAGTTACTTAAGCCACCCACGTTTTTTTATGTCCTTTAAAGTTTCCTCTACCTTATAGTTCGCACTTACTAGGAGAGTCCTCCTAGCACTTACTTAAAGGCCATACTCCTTTATAATATTGGCTACTGGGACCGGTATAGAATCTTATAAGAGAATGCTAAATTCCATTTTATTGAGCTATTAATTACATAAGGCTAGACGGCTTAAGTAGTCGTACTTTAGTACAACGTATTTAGTACTAAGGGGTAGTTCCAAGGGGTTAATAGTAAAGAAAATAATAGGAAGGAGTCTTATAACAATACTATTATACAGCTAACTCTATCTTAATTTCTTAAGTTAATTAAGCGTGTATAATAATAAGCATTTACCTACTCTACTTAGACCGGTTAAGGATATAACGATAAAGAGTTTTTTAGTATATGTCGGTATCTCTAATAGGTTAAAGCTTTTATGGTTCTACGGCATGCTATCCGTTATAGCGATATTAGTCTAATCCGCCGACTTATTAATTTACTCTCTATCTAGTTTTATAGGGCTAAGCAGTTACGGTATAAATACGAGATGTTTTATCTTTAATAGCTTCTTATAGATTAAATCGCGACTGCTAAGCTTTAACAATTAATTCTTACGTTAAGTTTAGTAAATCTAGTAGGTTAACTAAATACCTTTAAAGCAATTAATCTTGCCCTAGAGCATATTAACTGCTGTTATGCCGTTAATATAAAGCTATATAAGAACTCTACTTATAATATTAAAAAGATATTTAGACGGGTTGCGTTTACTAGTTTGTATATTTCTTAACTACATGCTATACTGGAGACTTTATTTAGTTAAAGAGCCAATTCTAAATATAGTAAAAGGTCAGCACTCGCTAATATATTTAGTCTTGCATACTATCTCTAGGCTAAGGGTTATACACATATCTAAGCAGTTAATAGTAATTATAACGGTTAATTTAAGTTTACTAATATTCTTACCAATAGTATAGAGCTTCTTAAAGAAAAGATTTACTTATTTAATCTTTAAAATGTTACTATACCTAATAAGATTATTTCTATTTCGTTTAAAGATAAGGAGCAATCTACTACTACTAAGCTATTAGCGCTTAGAGATTATATAGAGGTAATTAATAATATATTCTATACTAAGGATAGAGGTTATTAACTACTTTACTTTAACTTTACTTAACTTAACTGCTGTACTTTACCCCCTTAACCCCTTAACTACCTATTTAGCTTATCGCTTACCACCCCCCCAACTATTTATTTAGCTCATTATTAACTACTTCTTCTATAACTACTAGTTAAAGACTACCCTTATTTTTACTCTCTTCGCCTTATTTATTATAGTTAACGACTACTTACTAACTCCTTACTCCTCACTCCTTAAAGTCCACCCCTTTAAGTCACTGTATGGTTCGTTCCTAATATCTTTTATATTATTATCTTAAGAAAACCGTCTCACTAACTGCTTATAGTAGATTACTTATTATGGTTAGTATTTATAATCCTAATAGCTTCGCTAGCCGTCCCAACTCCTCTTTTTTTAACATTAACTTTTTTAATATCCTTTATCTTAACCCGTTTAAGATATATACTGCTAGATTCCTAAAGTTATAAATTTAATAGCTATCGCTTTACCTCTACCCCGATAGGCTCTGCGACTAAACTCTACCTAAGGGCGTAAATATAGTAACTCTAAATAATATTAAGGACTGGTTAATAGGCTCCTCTAATACTATTACTATGGATAGGTGGGCAGCAGTCGCTTATAGGAGTTAAGTAGGCTAGCAGTTAACCTAGGATATAAACTATAACCTAGTCAACCGCTATTAGCCTCTCTAGTTATATACTATCCACTTTAGCCTCTTAAGTAGGCTAACTCAAATCAGTAGTAATAAGAGTAGTAAGAATACTGGTAAATTAATTATAATTAGCAGTAATAAGGATGAGGGTAATGCCGGCTAAAAGCAGTCTTAGTAGTCTTGGCAGTTATAACAGTTATAGCAGTCAGATAATAAGCAGTCCCCGCTTTTTAGGGAGAGATAATAATATCCGTATGCCTTACAGGAGTCGCAGCAGTCTAACCCTATTAAGCTGTCGGATGACAAGGAGCCCACGCCTCTTAGAGAGAGACAACAACAGCCGTATACCTTCTTCGCAGGTTGGATATTAACTAGTAAGAGTACTCTAACACCAACTGGTCGTGGTTATAGTGCTCCGGCATCTTATAGCGTAGCCTTAAGCACGTCTACCTAATTACTACTAGTCTATCTGATAGAGGAACGTCAAACCAATCTTCTTAATATAGCGAGTCATCGAGGTGCTATTGTAATTGGCATCGTGCGTAGGTTAACTACTTTAGCGTTCCTTCTACCTTAATATATAGTGGTGGCGAGTCTTAACACTTATAATTAACTAAACTGTTAAGTATAACCACTTAATCTATTCTCTAATGAGTTACCGCTATACGGCAATATAATACGCACGTTATTAATTTCCTTCCATAATATCTTAAGTCTTAGTTAACTAGTCGGCCGGTTTACTAGCAACTCTAAGAAATAGGTAGCTTAGTTTTTAGACTAGATGAAGTGGTATAATAGTATACCTCCGCCAGCAAATTAACTAGCTTCTCCTAACTCCTTAATCTAGCCGCTCTCGCGTATATCTATAAATCCTCGCTTAACTCCTTAAACTCCCTTCTAACGCTTTACTCCTTCAGCTTTAACCCCTTAGACTCCTTCCGCTTTAACTTACCGGCCTCTCTCCTAGCGGTTTACTCCTTATAATTAGGCTACTTAAGATCCTCTATTATTAACTGCTTAGGCCCCTCCCCAATTAACCTATTAGCCTAGGCCTATATTTATAAATGTGTATAATAATAAGGAGCATATTTTATAAGCTACTTAAAAATCGTGCATATAACGAGTGGATTATAGTTTAGTAGATGGTTTAATAGATAGGTTTATAGTTCTCTTTTTGGGATAAATAAGTGGTGACTTATAGCCTTTAGAATAGTTAAATAAATAGGCTAATTAATTTTTTAACTGCTTTCTAGTTTAATTTAATATAAAAGTTTACTTAGAGATTAACTGCTTATACCCTTTTAGCACGTAATAAAGCTAAACTATTTAGGAATGCCAAGCCCGTTTTATTTATACCTCCCACATTCCTAAATATATAGCTTTTAGTATTAACGACCGCTTACGCCTATCCCGCCCATTATTTCTTATCTCTTTACTATAGTTTTTTAACACTAGGCCGCTAATATTCTCACTAATAGGTGCTAATATTAACTACCTGTGCGAGATAGAAGCTATACCCTCTAAACCCCACTATATCTTATTAGTAGTAAAATCTGTAGTTCTTACCCTTCTTTTTTTACCTTTATAGGTTCCACTACTGGGAGCTATAAGTAGTTCTAGGCTAGGCTCTATACTATCGGTTAGCGAAGCAGTCTACAAGTCCACCAGTTAAGTCTCCGGCACCATCAGTTAAGTCTCTAGCACTAGCAGTTTAGTCTTCGGCACTACGCTCTTACTACTCTACGATTCTAGTTCCTATAACTGCTCGTATTTAATTTCTCGCTGCTGCAACCGGTATAAACCACTACAACCTCGCCCTGGCGACTAGTTATACTGTGGCGGAGGGGATGGCATACTACACTGGTTAAGGGGAGATAAAGTAACTCCTCTAGCTAAAGATAGCACCACTGTTAAGAAGGGGAATTCTGGTACTAAGCCAAATAATTATATATAGTTCTCTATAAGCTTCTTTTATTATAATATAACTAGTAAAGCAGTCTTATTATTAATTTTAGTTCGTCTTTCCATAACCTATGCCCTTTGTTTATCGGCCGTAAGCTTACTATTACTAGCGCTACTAGTTCTAAGGGACGAGTTACTAGTACTAGATACTACTTTCTTAGGTTTCTTAGACTCTAACTACTTAGCTAGTATATTGTCTACATTTTAGCGAAGGAACTAAACTAGCCGCTCTTTTTAAGATATGGCATACTTTTATTTATCTAATAGGAAATACTTATGGAGATCTTTTATAGTTTATATTGGAAACTTAGTAGCTAAGGTAACCTTATTAAAGGCGCGTATAATTGCCTACTAGTAATGACCAGGTAAGAAATATAAAAAAGGCATTAGAGTAAATCTCTCTTCTATTAGAATTAACTTATCCGCTTATACTTAACACCATTTAACTAGCTATTAAAAAGTAACACCTTACTTTAAGCCTAAGGTTAGTTTTTAAAGAGAGATAGGAGTAGTTGGCGCAGTGGTTATAACAAAAAAATTAGGGTTATAACCTATACCGTTATAATAACTCTTTTATAGTGCCTTTGGAGTTTGCGTCTTAGGATTACATTTATCCTCCTAGAGAAACTTAAATAGGTATTTATGGTAGTAGTTACTGTTTAGTATAGCCCTCCAATAATCGCTTATAGAGTCCCTACTTTTAATCTCCCGCTTTGTTTAGGGATAAACTTTACTCTTACTAGTTAACTGGTTAGTAGCTATACCATTAAGTTCCTGGTTTAAATAAGGGTTCTAATCCAATAAGTTACTATTATAATCTAAATTAGACTCGCGACTACTTCCTTAAGAAAATAATTGCTATAACCGACTCGCCCGGCGATTGTGTAAGAGCATATTGCGTCTATATTTTGGCTTGGACGTTATTTAACTAGTAACTTCTTCTTAAGGTGACTCCTTTTAGTATCCTAGCCGATTAAACGCCTAATATAGCATAAAGAATACAGCTACTCCGGTTTTATTGCGACCCCTTACTATATAACCAAACCTCTGCTATAGATCTCCAATATTATCTATAATTGGGAAATTCTATTAGATAACTATATAAATATCCGGGATATCTATACCCATTTTAAGAGCAGTCGTGGCTACTATAATCTAAATATCTGACTGCTTACTACGGAAGATATTATATATCCTATCCTAATTATACTTTACTATATAAGATATATATATCCTAACTATTTGGTTTATAAGACGCGCTAAATAGCCCTTTTAGATAAGAGACTCCTTAAGGTACTAAGAGACTGCTATAATGCGTCTTCTACCGTTAAGAAATATAATTATTTTTGGGATTTTTTAAGGGGTTAAGCTACCGCCTAAAGACTCGATGGCTTAGTTAAGTAAGAAGTATAACTACTTATAGCAGTTTATATTTCCTTTTAGTATTAAAAATATATAAATTAAGATATCTGGTTGGTTAATAGACGTACAGATAATCTCTAATATACCCGGTTTAGTTCCCTCCGGCTAAAACCCACCATTTTTTTTTACTACTTACTCCGTCTTGGTATCTATAGTTATAGAGCAGCTAAAGAAAATAATATTTAATAGGAGAGACCGGCATAGCTTATAGATTAAAATAAAGTTGCTCTAAAACTCCTTCTACTAGTAGAGCATATAACACTTATTAATAGCCACCAGTCTAACTCGATATTAGAAAAATAGATCCTATAGGATCTTTTAGAATTTAGAAGATATAGCTTACTCTGGCCTAAGTAGTATATAGGTATATATACTATTCTTAATATCCTTAAGCAGTTAAGGGTTCTAAAATTTTATATCCGCTAATATTAAGTATAGGTTTATACTAGGGTATTAACGAATTAACTTAACCTGTTCCCCCCCTAGTTTACTTAATAGGATAAGCTATATTGTAATCTGGCTAGTTAAAACCAAGAAAGTATAGAATATAATACTTTTACTAAAGCTAGTTTTTACAATAAGTATAGTATCTCCTATTTTATAAACTAGTCGACGAAGCGCCCTAACCTACTAAGTATGGGGATTCTTTTTATTAAGGAGTCGGCACATAGCACGGGTAAGTATTTCCGTTTAATGCTTAATATTCTAGGGTTTAAAACTATCTAATATGAGCCTCTGGAGCTATAGGATAGTTAAGGTTAGTATATATTTTATTTAGGCAGTATATAACTAGGCCTTAGGAGGAGTTAAAAAGGCTAGAGGAGTTAAGGGGTTATAGCGCAAGTTGCTACGTTGTTGTTGGTAATACCGCTTACTTTAAGGCATTAAGAGAGAATTCGCGTTGTAGTTGGACCAGCGAGACGCGTTAAGAAATTTTAACCTATAATTTTAGAACTTTATATTAGCTAAAATGTATAAATAAGTATATAGATAAATAAAGCGGCCCTTAAAATATAATCAATTACCTTTTATAGTAGTTGACTAGTTAACTAGTAAAGGTATATTGCTCTTTAGTAGCGTCGCGATTCTATTAATAGTTAACTATTATATATTTTCGCACCAAAGGCCCTCAGACGGCAAATGAGATAGATAGCGTAGATGTGGGGGTTATATAACACTAGCAGGGGTTTAATAAAGCTAGTAGGGGTTATATATAAGCTATACTAGTTAAGTACTAGCGAGATTTACTATCTCGTTTGCCGTCTAAGTCGCTTACTGAGATAAGCTCTTGGTGCCGTTCTCGTCGTGCAGCTGGCGCATCGTCGAATTCCAGGGGCAGTGTAGAGTTCTACCGGTTTTACTGCTAAATAGACCAATCAGGATTTTCCGTGCCGGGCATGGAAAATCGCTATTGGCTCGGCGACAGGCGGTGAGCTAAGCTAACATCTTTGCAGCAGGTCGTCGCGACTAACGCATCTCAACGCGTTGCGATCAAGAAAGTAAACAAGAAAAGGAGCTTTAGGAAATACTGTAACTAAGCAGAAAAATAGAAATCTTTTATACGGCCGTCACCTGCGTCCCCTCCCCTACCTTAGAACTTGACTATCCCCTAGTCGAACATCCTACACCTACTGCGGAGCCTGCTGCGGAGCCTGCTGCAGAGCCTGTTGCTCAAGCGTCCGTCTCCAATGACCGTCTCCAAGGGTCGGACGATTTTGATAGTAGTCCTCCCTAGCTTCAGCTGTCTTATTCGTAGGCTATAACCTAATCTGTATATAATCTCCTGGTTATACATTATTCTCCTGCGGCTTAGTGGCTGTCCTACTGTCTCTAAAGATTATGCGATTTTAATAGTAGTCCCCCCAGTTTGTACGTTTCTCGTCACCGATCTTTAGCGCTGCTCCGTCATAAAAGGCCCGCTGCTGCGTCTGTTCTTTCCTTGGTCTATCTAGGTCTGCTCCTTAGTACGTACGGAGCCAGTTCTTAATGTTTTTCAATCGTCCTTCATTGCCGAGCCACGGTAGTTCAGGTCCAGGTCGGTCGCGTATCCCAGCTACCAGTCTTCCTTAATCAGATAGATGTACAAATCCTTGCTGAATAAGATCCTTTAAGCCTTAACATTCGTGCTCAGTGAAACGGTGACTTCCTCCGCATCCAAAACAGGTCTGCAGGCCTTGTCCTCGCGCGCCTTACTGACCCCGTACGTCCCATTACGGCCGTCCAAAGGCAGTAGAATCTTGCGGATATCGGGAGCCTTGCGGATGTTAAGAATCTTGCGGATATTAACAGTCTTGCGGAGGTCGAGAGTCTTGCGGGACAAAGGGAGCTCGGGCACTGTTCTGCCAGTCTTCGTGTCCTAGTGCTGGGCTGTATCCTTATGCTAGGTCTTGAACTGCAGCTTAATCTAATAGCGTTGTAAACCTGTCTGGGTCCTTTCGGATTCGGTTAAGGAACGGCATCGACTGTACAGCTGCCGCAAGCTCCGTCTCAGTGGTCTTAGTAATGAATGCATGCATATTTTAGCCAAATATTCATTCAATTCATAAACGCGCCAAAAATATTCATGATTTGAATGCATGTAATGAATATAGCCTA
>Ga0307515_10015656_pt1 | contig 13955 bp, 14 predicted proteins | sample 17_EM_MG_FD_194513 | JGI IMG/M metagenome (GOLD analysis project Ga0307515, IMG submission 194513) | Populus trichocarpa ectomycorrhiza microbial communities from riparian zone in the Pacific Northwest, United States - 17_EM | ecosystem: Host-associated > Plants > Roots > Unclassified | place... | reverse complement strand
GATGTGAATGAGTGAGTTGATTGTAGGTACAAGAGAGACGGACAAAGGTGCGTCTTAAGTATGAAGAGCATGAGGGCGAGCATCGTGTGAAGTCTAAAATGGACAGTCATGGTGTGAAGTCTAATGAAACAGTCACGACCATGCACTGAACCTTAGGGCTTCCTGCAACAAGAATTGCACGAGTATCATGTTCAGTTGTCTCCAAATTTTTCCTACCGGCGGGAAGAAAACTTGCTCCAAATGGCAGATTATTCTCCCAGGGCGAGGTAATAGGATTAAAAAATCGATCAATGTGTTTTGCCGCGGGGGCATCTTCCAGTGGCGTGCTACGGTCTGAACGATCTCCGCAGGGTTTTGATGCCGGATTATCACCACTGCGTACTGTATCTGCGTCTTCTGGGAGATCCAAAGCTCCGGGCTGCTTGAAAAAGTTTGTCCGCGTTGAAATTGAAAGTTGTGGAGAATGCTCATCAAAAAAGATCCTCTCTTCAGCAGACATATGTCAGTTACCATATGAAATTTCAGCTGCAAGATATATACCAGGCTTCCACCATGTATTGTTCGGCTGTTGGTTGGTTGCTTGAATCCCTTTGGGACTGGGTTCATCGGCATGCAATGATAACGACATGCTCGACCAAGGTGATATAACGTGGGGTTCTAGACCTTAAGATAACGCGCAGTTAGAGTTTGGAAAGGAATCGTGCAGTGCCCAAATCGCTTATAGTAAGGCAAATGTATCGATACATGATTACATTGTATACTTAGTAGGTATTGTGGTGGGAGAGTGCCCAGGAATGGGTGGCATTTTATGCATGAGTTTACTGCTGCCTGCACTTGCTGCCAAAAGATCTGGCATAGGGAGGGGATTGATGTGGTAGTGCAACAGCGCATAAAGAGCTCGGATCATTCGGTGCACGAAACCCAGCCAGATAAATAAACGTGCGGACAAGGATAGTGAAAGACAGAATAGAAAACAACCCCGATTACCTTGGCCGATCGTTCTTCTACTGTCTGTTCTCTTTGTTACCCAGGCTCTAGACCCGCAGGAGGTTGAAGACGACATCCGTAGTTGTGGTATTGGTTCTCCCTTCGTTTCCGTCCGTGCTACAGGCCCCAATGCAGGGGATGTTGCATTTTCCTCAACTGGCATAGGCTGCTCATGAGGCTCATCCTTCACGGAATTTGTCGTTCCGAACGCAATCATCGATGAAGGTTGTTCGTTCGTGATTTCGGTCGATGTGTCGAACGACATCTTAGGAGCGCCATCGTGTTTAAATCGCATGGGCTCATCGGATGGCGACTTGCCAAACAACATATCATCTACAGTAGATAGTTCCCAGTCTGCCGTTGTCATGATTGAGTCCCCAGGCGAACCGATGAGGCGTGGCGAGTTCACATCAAACTCCGAAGCCGGCGTGCGCGGCGTCATGCACCCGATATATGTAGGGCGGCAGGGCTATCGTAACTGTTTAGGTAAGCGGTCTAGTGCCAGGTTTCAGAACTTATATCGGGAGATTGAGGGTATTCTATCAACTCTTTCTCAAATCTTTTCCGTGAGCGCTCTAGGTTCTCGGTGCTGACCGGTTGTCCATGTAACGTGAACGATGACCGCTTGCCTTGCGCCCGTCGTCGACCTTTCTTCCTGATCATGTGGAGGACATCTCTCCGCGGTGACGTCTTCACGAATCCCCAAGCTCTCATTTTCATTTTGTATTGTTGGATTCTAACAACAGACGCCGCATGTCAGTTAATTCCCGAGCGCAAGAGCGTAGCTGAGCCCAAGCTTGCAAGAAGGCCGATCAGTTAGGCATACGTTGCACGAAAGCCATGTTCTCGCTCCATGATTCTTGAAACGTCCGTGAGCTTGCGATCTTCGGTTATATATAGTCTCTGAATTGTCTCTGTGTGCCTATCCCATAATTCGGTACTGATTCCTTGCTGCGAGACTGAATGGGGCGGAGATGAATCCAGGGTTAAGGCCGACTTTGTAGGAATGGGGAAATGTCAGGTCCAGCCGGAAGAAAAAAGTGTTATGGGAGAGGTTCGGAGGAACAAGGATGAGGAATCGCTAGCACTCTGAAGATGGATCAACTTTGGATGTCGTATGTGGTTGAGGCTGATAAAGACTGGCGCGCAAAGCATCGCATCGGTATGGCACGCGCATGTGGGGGCTAGAAGCATCGTTTCCCTTACCACCTTGCAAGGATCCAGTACCACGCGAGCGGTGGCACGTGCACTGAGCCGAAGTAATCACACTCTACCGATAGGTAGCTGTGTGAGAGTACTTATAGCAGACAATGGTTCTTGCAAGCTTGGTAGCAACCCCTAACATAGCCAAACTGTTAAGTACATTTATAGCATCATCACCACAAGCCTACGTTAAGTCTCCAAAGAGCTTCCTCCTTCCCCCTAGCTACTCCGAACGATGAAGGTACGGCTCGAGAAACGAAAAAACGAGTAAGCTCCAGGCCATTACTACCAGTCATCGGAGTCGTTCCATGGATACCTCGACCCAACCGAGGCACACGTAAGGTGTTCGAAGTCCCCCACTCGATGCAATATCAAGTTTGTCTTTAGTAAATCTCGCAGTTTTTCTTTAAAGCTATTAAGCAGGGCGCGAGTATCGTTGTCAGACTTGATAGGATGAACAATTTGATTGACCCCCCTATACAGCGTAGCCTCGCCACGTGCCGGTGACTTCTCTTCAAAATTAATCAACAGCATCTGTTTGTAGGCCATTCCGAGCTTGCTCCTAATGTCGTCGGATAGAATAGCCGCATATCCAGACCGACCAAGGGAGATCACACTTCCTGACATAAATACCGTGAGCAGCCGCTCAACGTTGCTACGCAATACAGAGAGTTGGAAAATTTGTTCCATAGCATCCTCACGAACAGCAGAAGGTAGTCGCGACTTTTCGGAAAGGACGTTTTTATCGGAATCGGAGCACTGCCCGACAAAATGTATATATGCATCGTTGTAGATGTCCTTGGAGCGAATTTTGATAGCGAGGAGAATCATATCCACACACTGACGAGCCAAGACCGACCCCTGTGGACGGACCCACTTGATGAGTAGAAGCTCGATTCCGGACGCAACAGCTGATAGGCAGCAGTATTGATCTGCAAGGTTCACGAGGTCCTTATATCGCTGGAGATCATTGCTGAAGTCGTCATCGCAGACCTTGTTGTGGAATAGACGGAAGAGCGTCGCGTAAGATTGCTGAAGTTGTACGATGGATTCCTGTGACAGAACCGCTGCGGGTCTTTCGAGCGGCTGTCGGCGCATCAATTATACTCACACGCAACGCTTTAGCAAAAACAAATGTGCCGACTCACTTCTTCCCCTGTTGGCACCGGCTCAACCATACTCGTGTCCGGAAGCTCCTCATCCACCTTCAACGCATAGCAATACCGTATCCCATCGGGTCGCTCGTGCGTATTCTTCTCTTTCCACCAGGTGCCCGAGAGGCTCTTGTCAAAAAACCGCGAGCATGACCGAAGGATGATGCTGTGTATGTGATAGAAGTCCCCTAAGATATCTATTTCGACGTCGGGTGGCACGGACGTGTTGCTGAAGGTGGTTACTGGCATATTGGAACTGTACTGAGGGAAAGGAACCGGTTCAGCAAATTGCGGGGTAACTGGGTGAGTCTTAAATAGGAAGTACTCGTCGATTTCTAGAAACCCTAACCCACACTATGCGCTTAGGGTCGATAGTTACGATAAATCATTAATCCTATCACCGCCAACCCCAAGACAAGGTATCATCCCTCCACTTACCTCAATGAGCCAGTCCGGAGGAGAAGTAGGAGATCACAGTGGAGCGTACCAAGAATTACCTCGAGCGATTGTGAACGGTATTCCATAGGAAATTTGACGCATGGCGCTACGAAGTCCTATGGACCTGCACGTGGACGCGGACAGTATGATATCAATTGCACAGGATGACTATGGAGTGTGGGTACGCGGGATAAGCTAAATGCCCTAGGAATTGTCCAATGAAACTGCGCTACTCTAATGCTATGCACGGCGCTGTATACTACGCTCCATTCACCCGGGCGCTCTCGTCTCCAAGCTCCCAAGTATACTCAACCCCAACGTCCCAGGTGCATTCGACTCCTGGCTTCCAAGTGCACTCGATTTCAACCGCTCAGATGCATTCGACTCCTTGCTTCTAAGCATACTCAGCTCTACTATCTACCGAATTCCAACTCCATGAATATTACTCTGGTTGAGATACTTGTTTGATGTTAAATAATCTACTTTTACCCTCTAATTGGTTGAGAATAGAGTATAGTATCCAGCGGAGTGCATAGTATCTAGCGTAGGTTTTTGCCATTGTACAATGGTTGTCTAGTTCACGCCAAGGGTGATAAGACTTCATAGGCCCACGTGCAAAATATTCTATTATAGCCAGATTTTCAGTCACTGCGTTGAGGTTAAGGCTACACTTCCGACCGGAAAGTTGAAACTTTTCAAATTAGAACTACATCTTCCAACCAGAAGTTGGGAGTCTATGCATCCTCCGGCAGGAAGATGAAAATTTCTCACAACAAATTGCATCATTCTCCAACCGGAAGTTGATAAATTCTTCCTGCCAGATGGCACTGAATTTTGCGGACGGGAGATAATAGTTTCTACCAGCATTGAACTTAGTCTTCAGAGTAGAATGTTCCAAGACTCTGCTAGGTAGACCTCGAGTCTCCGGCCCAGAATTGTAAATTTAGCCAGAAGACTTGCATTCTCTAACCGGACTTTGAGAATTTCTCCTAGGCAGATGGTATCAAAGCTTCCAGCCAGGAGATAATAGTTTCCACCAGTGTTGAACTCACTCCCCCAACTAGAAAGTGTTAAGCTTCTGCAAGGTTGATCTTAATTCTCCAGCCGGAAAGTTGGGACTTTTCACATGAAAACTACATCCTCCAATCAGAAGTTGGGAGTCTATGTATGCTACAGCTGGAAGTTCAGAATTTGCCACAAAATATTACCATATCCGACCTGAAGTTTAGAATTTTCTCCAGACTGATACTATTGAATCTGCCGGGCAGGAGATAATAGTTTCCAGCAGCGTTGAACTCTGTCTTCCGATCAGAAAGTTCACAGTTTCTGGTAGGTAGATTTCAATTCTCCGGCTGGAGGTCGAAACTTTCCCAAGTAGAATTGCATTCTCCGACCGGAAGTTGAGAATTTCTCCCAGGCAAGTAGTCTCGAGTATTCCGCCCACAAGATGATACTTTCCACCAGCGTTGAACACTGTCTTCCGAGTGACATGTTCCGAGCTTCTGCTAGGTCAATCTGCATTCTCTGGCTGGAAGTTGTAACTGTCCCAACGAGAATGGCATTCTCCGACTGGAAGTTTGGAACTTCTCCCAGGCATATACTGTTAATTGTTCTGGCTGGAAGATGATAGTTTCTACAAGTGGGTTGAACTCAGTACTCCAACTAGAAAGATTCCAGCTTCTGCTAGGTCGATCTCAAGTCTCTGGCTGGAAGTTGGAACTTTTCAGCTGAGAACAACATCCTGTGACCAGGAGTTGGGTGTCTGTCTAAGCCCAAAATGATTCCGCTGGCCAGTAGTTGAAACTTTCCCAAAAAGATTTGCATTCTCCGACAGGAATTTGGGAATTCCTCCCAGGCAGGTGGCATCAAATCTTCTGGCCGGAGGATGATTCTGTCTATAAGTGTTGAACTCAGACTCCCTACTAGCAAGTGCTGACCGTCTGCTAGGTAGATCTCAATTCTCTGACCAGGAGTTGAACCTTTCCCAAGAACAACGGCATTCTCCGACTGGAAGTTGTGAGTTGCACCCAGGCAGGTAGTCTTCCGGCCAGATGATGATAGTTTCTAGCAGCATCGAACTCAGTCTTCTGACAAGCAAGTACAGAGCGTCAGCTACGTCGACCTGAATTGTCTGGCTGGGACATGAAACTTTTATAAGATGCACCACATTCTCCGACTGGAAGGTTGGGAATTTCTACCAGACATGTAGTAGAATTGTATCTTCCGGCCGGAAGATGATAGTTTCTAGCAGCATTGCACTCCGTCATCTGACTGGCAAGTTCAGTGCTTCTGCTAGGTAGATCTCAATTCTCCGCCCAGAAGATGCAAGTTGTTACTTTGATCCATCATGAATACCCCCATGGAGTCACATAGGGCATTGTCCAGTTATGGGCGACTACGTGAGACTGTTGAAAACCTCCATCCGGTGATTTGAGCCTTTCTCCTCTGCAGACTAGAATATATCTTCAGCCAAGAAGATTACTTCCTGTACAGAATTACCTTATTAGCCCCGAATCTTCCACCTAAAAGTTGAATCCTTATATGTTAGCCTCTAGGTGAGCCAGATTCTACACCCGGGAGTTTGACTATGAATCCATAAAACCCCCATTCATGGTCTGGGCTCCAATTCTGATTCAGTTCAGTTACTCCCATTCATTACCTGGCAGTATGATAGTATATATTGGGCAATCAGCCAGGCAGCAGTTGGGATATAGAGTGTAGTCTGGAAGTCAAGCATTGAGGTACCATTCGGGTCTTGTTTGGGTCCTCTTCGGGTCTTCTCCAGATCTTGTTCGCCTCTTGTTCAAATCAATTCCATTGAATCTGCTACTTTCATTCCTTCAGGGATTTTTCAGTCATTGGGTTGAGGTTATGGCTACCCTTCTGACATGAAGTTAGTATTTTCCCTGTGCGAACAATATCCTTGGACCAAAATTTGTGAGTCCAACAATCCTCTGTCCGGAAGTTGAAAATATCTCACAAAATATTGAATTCTCTAACCGGAAGTTGGGAGATTCTCCCAGGCAGACAGTCTTCAATCTTCTGGCCAGGAGATGATAGTTTCTACCATTGTTGAACTCAGTCTTCGGAGTAGAAAGTTCCCAGTCACTTTTAGGTAGATATCAAGTCTCCGGCCGGAAGTTGAAAATCTGGACAGAAGAGTGGCATACTCCACACACAAGTTGAGAATATTTTGTAGACAGATCAGATGGTATTGAATCTGCCAGCCGGGAGATAAGAGTATCTACCAGTGTTGAACTCAGTCTTCCAAGTAGAAAGTTAACAGTTTCTGATGCATAGATTTCAATTCTCCAGCTAGAAGTTCAAACTTTCCCAAGATCAATTGAATTCTCCAACCAGGAGGTGAGAATATCCCCGAGGCAGGTAGTATTGAATCTTCCCTTCGAAAGATGATAGTTTCTACCAGCATTGAACTCAGTCCTCCGACTAGAAAGTTTCGAGCTTCTGTAAGGTGGATATCAATTCTCAGGCCGGAAGTTGGAACTTTTCAATTGAGAACAACCCCCTCCAAGCAGAATGTTGGAGTCTATCTCACTCCAATATTTATCTTCCAGCCGGAAGTTGATACTTTCCCACAACAAATTGCATTCTCCGACCGGAAGTTGAGATTTGCTCCTAGCCAGATCACCTTAGATTCTTCTTGCCGAAAGATGGTTGCTGCTACCAGCGTTGAACTCAATCTTCCGACTAGGAAGTTTGGAGCTTCTGCAACGTAAGTTCTCAATTTGCCGGCCGCAAATTGTACGTTTCCTAAGAAGACTGGCATTCTCTGACTGGAAGTTGAAACTTTCTCAGAGGGACTGGCATTCTCAGACCGGAGCTTGAGACTTTCTTCCAGGCACATAGTATAGAATTTTCCAGCCAGAAGATGATAGTTTCTACCAGGGTTGTACTCAGTCTTCTGACAAGGAAGTTCTGTGCTGAGGCTAGGTAACATTTCAATTGTCCAGCCGGAGGTTGAAACTTTCCCAAGAAGCATGGCTTTCTCTGACCAGAAGTTGAAACATTCCCACAATCCAAGGCATTTTTCAAATGGAAGTTGAGAATTTCCCCCAGGCGGATTGTATTGAATCATCCAGCCAGGAGATGATACTTTCTACAAGTGTTGAACTCAGTTTTCCAACTAGAATAGTCGGAGTGTTTCTGCTATGTAGATCTCAATTCTCCGACCAGATGTTGAAGCTTTTCACAAGCTGACTGGCATTCTCTGACTGGAAATTGATAATTTCTCTCCAGCACATATTAATGAATCTTCTGGCTCGAAAGGAGATCGTATCTGGCAGCTTTGAACTGAGTCTTTCAACTAGCAAGTTCAAAACTGCTGCTAGGTGGAGTTCAATCCCCTGGCCGGAAGTTGAAACTTTCCCTAGAACATTAGCATTCTCCGACCAGAAGTTACTACTATCTCCCAGACAGGTAGAATTGAATATTCCAGCCGGAAGGTGATAGTGTCTGGCAGCTTTGAACTCAGTCCTCCGATCAGAAGTTCAAAGCTTCAGCTAGGTCGAGCTTAATCCTCCAGCCGGAGGTCAAAACTTGGTACCTCATCTTGCATGGGTACTGTTAGCAACAGGTCTGGGTTACACGGCTTCGGTCCGGGTTGGAACCGAACCGCAGCCCCCGGTCCTGGTCAGGAACCGCCAAGCAACCCGACCCGCTCTGTCTTGGCGGGTTTGTTACCCGGACCGGACATATACCCGCAGTTTTTTGGCTGGGTTGAACCTGGACCGCGGTTCCATTTTGTGGTTCCTACCACTTTGGCACTACTTTGGCTCCAATTAGGTATTTCGGTTCTGATCATATCATGACATGATCAGTACGTAGATTGTGCAGTTTTGGACGCTCTTACACCTCCTGGTTTCTGATTTGCGATCCGACCAATATTGGTGGAGTGGCTGTGAAATAACAGCAACTTTTACGCGAAAATTGCGGGTTTTCGATAGCGCCTCCACGGATATTGGTTTAATCGCAAATCTGAAACCGGGAGGTGAACGAGCATCTAAAACTGCACAATCTACGTACTGGTCATGTCATGATATGATCAGAACTCATATACTTAGTTGGAGGCAAAGTTGTGATTTTGAAATGCCGGGTTTTTGGAGATAAAACTGGCCCAATTGCAACGGTCCGGGTTTTCATGTTGTAAAACCCGTTGCAACGGTTCGGTTCCGGTCCCAACCCTAACCCGGAACCGTTCTAGCGGGTTGGAACCGTTGCTAACACAATGCATGGGGGACTGTCATGAAGTGGTATATGGCATCGTGCAGTTACCGTTAACTATGTGGGACTCTCTACATTCTCTGACCGGAAGGTTGAGTATTCTCCCTGGATGACTTAAATCCTCTGGCAGGAAGTTCCGAGTTTCACACCTTGCACAGCAAGAGAACCACTAGTAAGTTGTGTATCGCACAGTGTTGTTATGGACAACGAAGTCCGACCTGTCAAATACTCCGAATGGAAAATTGAGAATTTCTCCCATGCAAGTGTTACTTAACATGCCGGCTGGAGGAGGATAGTTTCGACTATCATTGAACTCATTCCTTCCCCCAGATTTTTCGGAGATTCTACCAGGTTGTGGTCAATTCTCAGGCCGGAAGTTTTTGTTTGTGGTTTATTCACACTGTGTCCGGCTGGGAGTTGATACTTGGTACCTGGTCTCCCAAGGGAGACCACCATTAAATCCTGTGTGGCATGGTCTTGTTATGGGCGACCATGTGAGATATTCTAAATCCTCCACCCGGAAGTTGAGAATTTAGCACCTGGCGTACCAAGATGACTACGATGAAGTCATCTATGGCAGGGTCTAGTTACGGGCGAGCATATGTGATTTGCTCAATCCTCAGACCTAACAGTTGAGAATTTGTGACAGCCAGGTGTTACTCAATCTTCTAACCAGAAGTTGAGAGTTTTGACCAGCGTTGATCTCAGTTCTCCGAATGGAGAGAAGATAGTGTCTCCCAGGCAGAACCCTCTCTTTCGGTCGGAAGTTGGCACTCTTGCTTCTTCCGCCACCTTGGGGGTCCACCATGGAGTCGCATGTGGCATGTTCTAGTTCTCATTTCTGCAGCCCGATGTTGGAGCTTCATACTTTGGTGTATCAAAAGCCTCAGCATAATGCCACATGTGGCACAGTCCATGTATGGGCGACTACGTGGGACTGACTAAATTCTTAGACCCAGGATTGGAAACTTCATGTTACGCAGGCTGAACTCTAACTTCCACCTTGATAATTGCGCCGGTACAGAATAGCCTCGGCAGGACTGAATCCCCCACCTGGTAGTTGAGGCCATACATTTCAGTCCTTCGGTGAGCCGGATCCTGCACCAAGATATCAGACAATGAATCTCTGTAGCCGCGATTCATATTCTGGGTTCCAATTCAGGTTGAGTTCAGATACTCCCATTCTGGACTTGACAGTGGAATATTATGTATTGCGGAATCCTCCGGCTGGATGTTGGGATATAAAATTCACACTGTAACTCTTCGATTGAGGTCCCGTTTGGGTCCTGGTCAGGTTCTTGTCGGGTCCTGGTCGGGTCCTGGTCAGGTACTGGTCGGGTCGCATTCAAATCCCATTGAATTTCTTAGTTGTATTCCGTCAGAGACATATTTAACAATCCTGGATAGTTTGTATTCAAGTTCCATTTGGGGTGATCTAAAACCATCTGCATCCTGTTCAATTCCCATTTGAGTTCATTATTTCCACCTGCTTGAGAGTTCTCCGGCTAGAATTTGGATATTTTCGGCGTAGTTGTCATTCAGATCCTATTCAGGTTCTTTTCAAATCTCATTCAATTGCTATGCAAATTCTTCGCGTTCATTCGAGTGCTCCTATTCAGGGATTCTCGGTTCGGAAATGCTGCTTACTTCTGTCGGCCCATTCAATCACATGTGACAGGATTGTAGAAGATAGGCCAATAGCATATACACAATGATATGTTGTGATATGTAAATCGGCTCTGCAGTCCACCTATTAAAGATTCCCGGGTAGCCAGTCGCTTGTGTACTACCCGCTATTGTTCTTCACGACTTGGTGGGGATGCTCCTCAGACAGTGGAGTTTCAATGCTGCTACACACTGGACTACTCTATTGAGATTGTTGCTTGTAATACAATAGTCATAGCCATAATTTTGTACTGGATATTGCACTTATTGATTGATGACTAGTGGTGGTGTGCAATTTAGACTGTCTTGGGATATCGGTGACTATTCCAAATCAAGTCTAGGCAATGTTGACAAACATATGGGCTTTCACCAGAGGCCCCAAAAGTTTCGACGAGCACCACTGGTCAATCCTCAGCTGTCACCTAGGCTGCCCCTGTCAGTATTGTTGTCCTAATGTCATGTGCTTCCACTTTTTCTGTTTCTCTTCTGCTCTTGAGAATTCAGGCAATTGACGAGTTCTTCTTGTCCACTGTCTTACCTGCATGTCAACAGGTGGTATTGGCATTTCTGGTAGTAGGGCATGACTATGTTACACCCATCAAGTTCAGCGGAACTGTCTGAGGCTACACCAAGTAGTGTCTAATTAATCGGTGGCTACGGAGAGTAGACATACAAGTACTGGTGGCTGTGACTGACCTAACTGGTCAATTTATGAACTGGACATTGGAAGTTATGCTTTTAGTCGACTGGTAGATATTAAAGCTAAGTGGAATAATTAATCTGGATGGAGTTATTGTTATAAATAATACAACAAGATGCTACGATAGCATCAAAAAGGACTAACATCAGCAACGACCATAGTTTCCGTCAGAAACACCCGGGTGTTCCGGACGGCTCTGACGGCTCTGACGGAACCTCGTTCCCTCTGACGGAGAATTACACGCTACCCGTCGCCCAGGCGACGGGTCGCGTTGCACACATACCTCCTTTACTTTTTGATGACATATACACACATCAGAACGACACGTGTGTTACACGCTTCGCAGTGGCTGCAGTTATGCTGAAGCCGTTTACACAACGCCTGGCGATGTTTATGCCTTTCTCCGGCTGCCGCTTCTTTGGGAATGCTGCTGGTGCGCCTGGAAATCATAGCTACTACTTATCGTTCAACAATTTTCAAAACTTATGCATTCAGTTTGTATTCTCATCTATGTATCTATGCTACCTATCTACACACGGTATATCTGGACTGGCAGCACGCGGTGATTGTCAGCAATTCAAGGTGCGCCTGAAGATGACGATCGAGTGAACGTCCACCTCCGTTACCCCTGTATTTCCGTACACCCGCCGTCGCTCATTAACGATGTACTTGGTGGCCAGGATCGAGAGAGTTTGGAGATGCACTTGGAGGCCGTGATTGTGCGAACTTGGAGACCGTAATCGAGCAAGTTTGGAGATACTCTTGGAGGCTGTGATTGAGCGAGTTTGGAGATGCACTTGGAGGCCGTGATCGAGCGAGTTTGGACGAGTACTTGGAGGCAGTCGATGGACGGTGCGCCGGTTGCTGAGACTGTATTTCATCAGTTAGTTAACTCGCAACCGTGGGAATGTGACAAGGTGACTTTACCTTTGAGCTCTCATGGAGAGCTGGCTGATGGCGGTCGATCGTGTATGGAGGCACGCCGGAAGCTGAAGCTACATTCAGGGGTCAACTCGTAATCATGAGAACGAAGGGAAGACAAACAATCTTTGAGTGCTGTACTCAGTGTATGCTGTACTCGGTGTATGCTGTACTCGGTGTATGCTGTACTCGGTGTCAACTCGTGATCATGCCATGGAGAGATAGAGAGGGATGACTTAACTTTGTGTTCTGCGATGATGGTTGAGATGTGGATGAGAAAGAGAGAGATGGGGGATGAAGATGAGAACGATGTGGAGGATACGAGCGGATATGAGAAACCAGGGGTACGACTTGCCTGATTGGGTTGGGAAGACCTCGGATCGATTTCATTACACGCCGGATCGGGATTAGTACCTGCCGTATCGGGGATGGTAAATTGACTCGCACACGAAATTCTCTTAAGTCCCGGTTTCTCAGGATGATTTGTCAGATCTCCTCTACCATCACCTAAGAACACGAAGTTAAGTCATCCCTCTCTATCTCTCCATGGCATGATCAAGAGTCAACCTGGCTCGAGGAGCGTAGGATGAGGGTGAGAAGATATGATACGACCCGGCCGCGAGGATCCACGAAATCGTGGAAAGAGCGAGTGAGATCAAAAGATGGGAAAGATAGAGTGTGTATTTCGTATAGACCGACAGAGGGAGAAGAAACGGCGAAACGACGATCGGAGGGCGATATGCAACGAGACGCGTGGTATTGACGCCGGGTGCGGAGTAATCCGCCACCAGGGTGTCTCTTACGGCTCTGACGGAGCGCGTCCACTCTGACGGAGCCATTCCGCCCGGATGGAAATGTTTTTTGCTGATGAATGACAGCATCCAGGTGTGTTTTCAGCGCTCCCTATCTGGAGTCCGTTTCTCAACATACAATGAATATTCATAGTTCTTTGATGTCTTAATTTTGATGCAACAATATGTGCACGGATGGCAGGCGGTTAGTTAGATAATATCCTCTATCAAGCTATTGTTCACTGACAACAGGTATGTACGTAACGACCAGAACCTTATATATATCAAGTACCGGGCACTATTGTGCCTAAGACTCCCCATCTGTACCGTCATGCTCCCAATCTACCATGTATGAACCATCAAAAAGCTCTCCTTCTATATCGCACCCCATCCTATTGAACTGTCCAATGTCACAGGCCCGCGACCTTGACTTCTTGGTTCACACATGCTGATACTGTTCTATCATTGTCGCTTTTTATTTGTGGATATCAGCGCATTATAACAACACTTCCTCTGTACTCTGCTAGGTGTCATGCGTGAATAATGTCTCCCTTTTGAAACAGCTTTTTGCACCAGCATGGACATTACTGCCGCAGAAACGGACATCACCGACGACACTAATTTCCGTCTGAAACACCCGGGTGTTCCGGACGGCTCTGACGGCTCTGACGGAACCTCGTACGCCCTGACAGAGAATTACATGGCTCCCGTCACCCACGCGACGGGTTGCGTTGCATACATACCTCCTTTACATTGTGGTGACGTATACGCATCATCAGAACGACACGTGTGTTACACTCTTCGCAGGGGCTGCAGTTATGCTGAAGCCGTTTTTCAGGAGAGTATCAGACCATA
>Ga0307515_10015655_pt1 | contig 13956 bp, 12 predicted proteins | sample 17_EM_MG_FD_194513 | JGI IMG/M metagenome (GOLD analysis project Ga0307515, IMG submission 194513) | Populus trichocarpa ectomycorrhiza microbial communities from riparian zone in the Pacific Northwest, United States - 17_EM | ecosystem: Host-associated > Plants > Roots > Unclassified | place... | reverse complement strand
AGCGCAGATATTTTACCAGACAAAACCCCCGGTCAAGAGGGCCCACAATTACAAGCAATTGGTGGGGTGGTTACAGTCCTCCGGGATTCAGAGTGACGGGGGTTGCAGATACGAGTACGGCGGGAAGAGACATGGACGTGCAAATGGGGCACAGCTTAGAGAATGGTACCCTACGTGAATGAGCTTAAATTTGATTTGAGCTTAAAATCTCAGCCGCAAATCCATTGCCCCTAGCGGCTTATGGCTTGCCATCAAAGCTGCGAAGTAAGCAAAGTGATCGGCCGCCATGCGGGTGGTTGGAAGCAAGTCTACAGGAGGTGTGCTTATGGCGAAGCGCCACCAATATGGCAGGAAATTACGAAGGCGGGATGGGCTATCTCACGAGTCACATCCCTCGCTCACTGTCCCTCTCACTACTCATGTTAAAACGGCGCATTCTCCGTACTTGGATGCGGGACGCCTCAGGCTTACCTCAGTACCTGATCGTGGGTCTGTGCGACTCCAACGTCAATTCATCACCTCATTCGAAAACGAAGAATGACATGGCCAACTTCAAAACCTGCCAAGGTTTCAGAGTGATCCTGACACTGAGGGAGTCTTGTTCTCATAATCCATTGATACCGTCTGAGCCTTGTCAGGCTTGTCAAAGGTACTCTGTCTCAGAGGTCTTTGCTGTGTCTAAAGCAGCAATCTGAGACCATTCTCGAAAGCTCCCATTGCGTTTTCCTGGAGCAGAAAACTACATGTGTTCATAGCCCTCTTCCGCAGGGTCTTAGCAGTGACCTTTCAATCGGGCAGGTGTATGCTCATATCCCAAGTAAGGGAAGCCATCCCACAACGGGGTCCCACCTGGTGCTTTAAACAACGTACTCGACAGCAGTCACATCACTGTGACTATGCTTCGACTCAAGAACGCCTCCCTTTCCTTCGATTGAAAAATTTCGATGCTGATATTAAAAACTCGTCAGCTACCACACCGGCACCCCTTTGATTTGATTCAGGAACATTAATATCCCAATCATCTACTTGGTTGGCCTCACTGCCTACAACACACTTCGTTTTCTCTCTAATCTCTGGCGTCATCATTGTTGACTTGTGCTTCGAAATTATATGAACCATTAGATGGTCCAACTTGTCGTGGACTGCGGTCGATTGTCCCTGTGCTGCACAGAATATGCACCCGTACTTGTAGTTTTCCATCACATCACTTACACCATAGTCAGTATTGCATACATAGAATGGCTTTGAATTCTCCCTCTTACCATGAGAGTTCCGAGCCTCGATGAGACTTTGCAAGAAACAGCCAACGGTATCGGACGCCGTATTTTTGATTAAACAGAATCTGATCCGGAAGAGCATTTGCGTTTGGGGCTTTTGATCTAAATTTGCACTCTTTGCAAACCCAATGGATGGCCGGTTCTTTCAAAGAGGGTGTCATCTGGACATCAAGGCCCTCATGTACCTGGGAGGATCTTGCATTAGTCGCCGAGTTTTACCACAGATTAATTCCGGGATCTTACCGCTTTCCGAATCTGCCATGCACCTTTGCAGAAGCCATGGTATCTGTTGTGCATCGCCGGACGTTTGAGCGGCATCCATATACTGTCCATTCCAGCAGGTAGTGACAATAAACGCTCCGCGTAATCAGATTGCGTAAGAAAAGCCGGACATTTTTCGGAGGACTCCTCAGGCATGGCGTGTATGCCTTCAACGTCCGCTGACACCACTTCTGGAGCATCAAAGGCAGGCTGCAGATGGTCTTCCGTTTCGATGCGAGAAGGGCGCTGTGGGCTTGGCTTTGTTGTCCGGGACCAGGTGGACAATGCTTCCGCTGTGTCGCCCAAGCTACCTCCATTGTTTTTTCTATGTGTTCCGGAGGCGAGTATCGTCGCGCTATCTGTTGATGCAGTCCCTTGTTGCAAGTGTTGTGGAGGGTGCTCGGAAGTTGCTTGAGACCTGTTTGAAGGATGTTGTGGGTATCGAGGTGTTATTGTTAAAGCAGTGCTGGCGGGTTGTAAATGCTCCGAGCCTCTGTAGCTCCCCAGTGCTGAACGCTGTATCGAAACTTGACTCCTCTGCTTGAGCTCCAAATCGTCCGGGCTTTGATCGCTTTGTTCTTTGCCCGTAGTTGAGCTTGGTGTATTTCCGGCGATCAGATCACTACTGCTGTGGTTTGCTTGCGAGCTGATCCAGCCCAGTGGTGATGCCTGCGATGCGTTATAATGGCCTCTGTGGTCTACCTTGTCGATCGGAGGTCGAATGGTGAGGGTACGTTGGGAGAATGCTCGCTGATTATCAGGCTGTCGTGGACTTCCTACGCTAGCTGGCGGTGACGGAGGCAAATCATACGACGATAGTGGCATACTTGCAAAGCTAGACCGCATGCTGGAATCGGAAGGATTTCTTGCTTCAGACTTATGTAGGCCGTACTGCATACTGGCCATGATTCGCTGGCAGAGTTGGTCCATAGCTCTTGTTGCATCTTTGCGATTTGTGACTGATGTCTCGTGAAGTGTAGTGAAGTCAAGAATGGCATTCTCCACAGCACGTGCAATATGCAGCGCTTGAATCACTTCCCCTTGGAGAGAAATAAGTACGTCTTTAAGCGCTGGTATTGCGATGTCATCGCCAGTTTCGAAAGCAGGACTGAACTGTTGGTGTCGGTTCTCGCAATGTTTGCGGCATCTCATTCCACCCTGTTATTAATTCAGAGTCAACAGGGTTCAGTGGAAGAAGTTGGGAGATCGTCCAATTACCTCAACTAGGGACTTGTGCAAAATTTTGATTTCTAAGAGCTCTTCGACTTCTTTGTCTTTCTTTCGCTTCTTCTTTCCCTTACGATCCTGGATTACCTCAAGCGTGTCAGCAGCGGTCTGGAAAGCAGACACGATTGCCGCCGTGACCCTCAGAACTTCTGTACCAGACTCCATGAAAGACCTCTACCCGCCCAGTTGCGTAGCAATGTATGGAGTGTTCGTGTGCTCTCTTGTGAACGAGGTTGACGCAGACGAATAACAGACAGGGAGTACCAGAAAGTCGGATTGTCTGTTGAGTACGTTCGAACTAGGTTGGTGCACAGACTACTGTGGGTTAACCTTAATGCGTGCTAGGGACATTAAGGTAGCTTTATTACAGTTACGAAGGAAAGGGTATTTTCCTGTAAAACACAATTTGAAACTGTTTATTACGGTAACATTAGGTATTTGTAATACGAGGCCCTTGTACAGTCCCCGAGTAATTTGGGGGCCATGCAACCCCCACCAATATGCCGTGTGGAGGCGCAGCCAGCCTTACAACACAACTACGGAGTAAGCTCCTCTGTCTCTGACAAATCAACTGCAAGTATTGACTCCGACTACGATGGTAAGTCGACTCCTGCTAACCTAATTGGGTAGCGCAACACTCGCTCACAACACCCATGCCCGACTTAATACCTGGAAAAGAGAGGGGAATTTTGGTTAGCCAGCGCAGCGGACCAGATAGCGCAGGTGGCCATGGTTTCCTCCCGAAGATGCGAAACCCGCAGGCAACGTAGGGCCAGGATGGCCTCCGGAGTGAACGCTCACGCCTAAATTCGATGTTCTGTGAGACTGTGAAGGCAAAGAGTTTTGGTCATTAATCCCCAGCACCTGGGCGGCGCGCTGCCCGATTAGGTTAGCAGGGGTCGACTTATGGAGTCGACCGAGTCGAAGTCCAAGTATTCCACACGGAAGAATGGATGCGAAAGCCAAGAATAGTTTGTATACCTACTTTCTGGGCCTGACTCCCGGAAAGCTTCCCCGCAGACAAGCATCGCTGGATACTTGGCGCCACTCCACATCCTTGAGCAAGTTAACGGTAAACCGCTCCCAGCCCATGGATGCTCGAATGCTCTCCTGGAACATCCATCCAATCCACCGATAATGCCGCCCCGTCACACTGTCTTTATCGTACATCTCGTCCGCTCCGCGAGTTGAATTTACTTAACTTCGTGCACGCTTGCTTGCTTGGATTGGCTCACGTCTTGTCAGTAAACAAGACTCTGTCCGACTAATTATCCGTCTAGTCAAAATGCTCTTAGCTCAAGTTAGCCGGTCTTTAGGGTTGATTTCTGTTAGGAAGCACTTCTCGAGCGGTGCGGAGAGCCTTCTCTGCAACCCCAGTTCAAGAGGACCAGTATGTCTCGCCGGGGGGTCTCTCAACTCCTACGCTACGTTGCAGCCTCTAAGATTTTCTTGTGTAACAAGGGCCGAAGCACAGCATCTGCAAGTAAGCTGACCATCTGACTCGTAGTTTAAGACCAATACGCAGTAAAAAAAAAGAGCCTCTCCCGGCCGAGCTGAAAACCCCCCTACAACACCCTTGAAACCGCCCCTGAAAAAGGCCTTTAGGGGCCGTTTATTGAACTGCGAGTCCGGAGATGAACCCATCCTTAGAACGCCTCACGAAATGCATGTTTTGGAACTTGAATTCCTCATTTTGGCCCAATAAGCAATAATCTCGCTTGCTGCGGCTTGACCTCGCTTAACAACTGCGTTGATATACGAAGCAAACAAGCACTTGACAGGCTGGTCGATCTCTAACTGATTGGTATTTGGGTGCCGATCACTGTTATCACCAAACTGCAAGCTGGCGGGTCACTGCGCCTCAGGCGTAGCTATTGTTATCGGTCATGTAGGATCCCTGCTATGATTCACTGACACAACCATCCTGCAAGAGGCCAGCCTTGATGTTGGTCCTCAGCCATAGTTATTACCTACTCACCGCGATCGATACTTTTTCCATTCACTTTCTCACTCACTCACTTCTACTTCCTCGTCAACATAGAGAGCGTGGAAAGTATATTCTAAGCCCAAGACTCAGCCCTCGCCCTCGACCATTGTTGTTTCGAGGCATCAGATTCGGTCTCGAGACGATCACTGGCGAAGTGCACGTTCAAAGAAATGGACAAGATGAACAACAACCAGATCGTGGAAGAGTCAACCACTACCTACTCAGGTCAACTCCCAAAAGTCCTCCCCATGCGTCAAATGGACAGCATGGATAAAACCCGGTCCATCGAAGAGTCACGCCCTGTGCACTCAGGTTACTTCCCAGAAGATCTTCCCATGCGCTCGGCTCCACCACCAGCAGAAGCAGAACCATGGAGACAGCGCATGCGTGGCTTTTGGACCTTCTCGCTCTCATCCTACAGTATCATTCATACACCTGATGGGGCAGCGCGCGTGCGGCATATAGCAATGGCCACCATCCTCTTACTTCGAACCGCAATGTCTGCACTCAGTATCCTTTCCGTGGTAATAAAGGGGAACATTCCTGGTATTGTGATTTACAGTCTACTTGCTGTTCTGAGCTTTTGGTTCACCGCAACCTGCTTAGCGATCATTGGTGACGCGGAGGGAGATAAGCAGCTTAAGGGAGTTGTCGTAGTAAGTTACATCCATTTCTTTCATCCTTGGCGACCACAGTGATAGATGCTTCCGCAGTTCGTTCTCCTTTCGTCCCATACCTTACTGACCACTATTTCTGCTAGAAACGCTGGCATCTCGATGCTTTTCTTGGCATCTGCCTACTTATTCACGCAGGCCTTATCGTAGCCTGGTTTTTTGGTTTGAGTGGCTGGGGCCTGGAGTTGACTTCGATTGCTATGTGGCTCGCTATCCTTGGTGTTGCATGGATTGCGGGATGGCAACCTGACCTCCCAACTTACCAAAGAACGTGGGCTGCTTATTGATTGACGAAGGAAGCTGATGAGTTTTTTGTCTGTAGCACTGGCTGCTCTTATGGAGAAGGAGGAGAGTATATATATACAAGAACGACCTGACGCAATAACTCTCTCATGATGACCTTCTATTTTCCTCGTCGATTCATAGCTCTCAAGTCTTCCTCCACAAATGCACCACCCCTGCGCAGCAGCACCCAGTGAACGTGTCCTATGTGGTGAATCATTTCGTTTCCTCTCCTCTTCTATCCTATGTCAAGAATTTGAAACCCAGACAAAATGAACTTCATGCTGCTCTGCTTCCAGAAATTGGATCTGGCCGATGAGGGTCTGTAGATAATATAGCCATAAACAACTCCATAAGAGCACCCAGCCCCACAGCCACTTTTCCCAACTCTTTCCTTCGCCAGGTTTGCAGCACCCGTAAACCCTAGTACGCCAGCATTAGTATAAGTTAACTTCTTTGTAGCCAGAGCCGTGGTGGTATATGGATAATGCGGCGTCTGGAGAGCAGTATACGTTTCCTGAACAGAGATCACAAACTGTGGTGCCGACGGGACACAGGAAGGTGACGACCGTGCTGTAGTGCTCTGGGCAGGCGGCGGAGCGGGGCCATTTGGTGATGGTGTACAGGGAGGTGGGGTAGAGGGTTAAGGTTGATTTGGTGCATTAGGCTTTGTAGGTGGGGTGGGTGTTGGGGTCACCGGACAGACAGTCGTGTAGAGTGCGATTGTTAAGGAATTCCTTGGCTTCTGAAACAGGAGAGGAGGGAAAGAAGTTCCAGTTCGTCACAGTCTCTGGAAACTTTGTGATAGTCTCGAAAGTTGTGAGGTACAAATTTGAGGTGGTAAACGGAGCACTTGATGTCAGAGTCGAGCTGGCCGAGACCGAGTTATTAATCGAGCTTCTTGGCGCGGACGTAGCCACTGAACTGGAAGAGCTGGTGGAAGTAGGAAACGAGACGGACCAACTGCCGCTTACTGCCGCCGTAGTTCTTGCGCAAGAATCTGTGAAGTTCGCTCCAGGGTCATTGGGAAAAGCGAGAAGGGTCTGGAAATAACCACGAAGGCAGCCGGAAGGTCGATGTTGGGAGTTAGGAGGTAGAAGACGCAACAGGTGTTAGCGAAGAAATTGCCAAATGGAAGGATTCAGTCTGGGTACCCGCCGAACTTGTCGTCCAGATCTGTTGGTTGCTCGAGTTAGACAAGGTATCTTCTGGGTTAAAGGGGCGGGGGTTTCCATGGTAAGATCGAACCGTCAAGGCCGAGAAGCTGATTTCCATGCTCAGTTCCTCTTCCGCCAATCATACAAGCTCATTGTTCCAGCGGCTGCTGGATCGGATCTTCTCCTCGAACGGTGGCGAGCAGAGGCTCAGCAATCTTGATGTCGATGTCTTAACCCAGATGATTGGAGAAGGGAGGATGGTATTATCTGGAGTCAGAGGAGTTTCCGGAGGGTAAATAGCGGAGACAACCATCATACTAGAAGCCATGACAGCCATGGTGTTGAGAGATTTGTAGAGCATCTTGACTGGTGAAGTGTCGATTTCGAATTATGGTGTTGGGGAAATAAGGTAAACAAGCGAGGAATTTAGGCGAAGACCATGATGCTAAAAGTAGTTCTAAGCGAGACTGGGCAGCGCCGTCTCCATGCAGTACTCGCGTCAACGAGCCCGTCGATATGTTTTGTGTCGTCCCAGAAAAGAGCTCCGATTTAGGTTTACAGCCGCCGCCACCTCTCCCTCACTCAATCCGGGAAAACAATCTACCAGGTAATGACTAGTTCTGAGAGTAACGTGGTTATAACGTGACCGCGGGAAGGGTAAACATTTTCGCGTTTTCCTAATCGCAGTGAACCAACGAAAGCATATGTCCACCATATCGCCAACCCCTTTTTGCCCCACTATCAAGCGAATTATTGTCACCCCGCACCTCCTGACAAATGAAGATTATAATGCAGACCCCCAAATGACCTCTGATGGATTTGACTGGGAAGGAAATCGAGCAAGGTCAAGAATCAAGCGAACTGGAAACTACAAGTCTCTCTCTTCAGGCCATGCTTAGTCCCTCGGTTCTGGACTAACTGCTCTATCTCCTCTTCAGGCTTCGTTGCTAAACCGTACCCTGTGTACAGGGTGAACTGTTAGTATAATAGGTGTATAGAAAATTATTGAACGCTCAATCAATAATATTTATATATATTCTAAAAGGGGGGGGACTGACAAAGACACGGTGAAGGGGAAAATATATCGATCTCTTAATTTAAGACTATTTTAGGATTCAGGAGTTGTATGGACGGTGTGAGAGGGGCACGCGACTCCGCTCAGTCGTGATACACACCCGCCAATTTTGTTAGCGAATACAGCCTGAAAATCAAACCCCCGATTAATTTCTTTTAATAGCCAACACACTTAGCCTCCCTAGAAAGCAATATAAATCAATGCGTAGTCTATATGAGTACCTACTATAAAGTTGTAAAAATTTAATTAACATTGTTATGGAAGTTAATAAGAAAACGTTGATTTTCGGCCCGGACTTCGGTGTATCACGATTCGCGTGGGGAAAAATTCGCTCAAGCCTTAGGCACCGACATCGCTTAACTTTCACGCTAAGGAGTACTTCCTCCGTAGTCTTGCCCACAAACTTGTTACAAGCATTAGGCTTCTCTTCTAGAAAAATATCTCGATTTCTAAAACTCACTCTCATATCGCATAAAGTAATGTTTTACTCCATCGATTGATCACCTAATACAAGTCTCACTTCTACCTCTTTGCCCTTTGAACAATCAATGAAACGGGCTCAAGCGCCAGTGGAGATTCGGTTAAGTGCGATGCACTATTGGCCAAGAATAGCCTCTATCCTAACTTGGAAATTGGGGATGCGAAGCGAGAGAAGCGTTTTCACTCCTCTCACGCTTCACTCTTCCTTTTCTTCTCTTGCTTACTGAGTAAGTAGTGAGGTTTTGATCAGCCCTCACTTCTTATCCCTATGCTTTCTATTGTGCGTTCAGTGAATTTAAGTTTAAATACGATCGATCATAAAAGTCAAAGGAAAGCCCCCACGTGCTCGACGTGGGTCCGCCCGATAGCATGCATTGAGGCTAGCCCGAACAGTTCGCCCTAGCCCACATCCTCGTATTCACCACGCCAACCTCCCTTTTCGCAACTCGAACTCCCTCCTCCTAAAAATTCTTGAAAACCACTTTTGGCCTCTATACGTCTTATTCTAATCACTAATTTGTGCATTGTTATTGCGAGAGTGTGTGTGTTTGCGACATACTGTGCCATGTCACGGATGAGGGCTGAATCTCCTCAACCCATCACGCTGCAGCCGATACTTCGAACGCCGAGCAAGCGACGACGGCAAGACCGGGGTTCCGATGGTGACAGTAAGCCAGTAAGCGGATCGCCAGTAAAGAGGGCCAGGACACCGAGAAGGGTACCGGCAATACCGTCCCTAGAAGAGCTCGACGCGGCCAACCGCGAGCAAGAGAAAGAATGGGAAGCTGAATGGTATGCCTGGGTGGTTTGCCATTTATGGCGCAAAGACAAGAATTACAGACATCCTCGCGGCACACACACGATATATTGGAGGAACGGTGAGCCACGCCATAAAATCTTGACTGAATTGAACTGACACGCGACCTTCTTAGCTATGAATTCCTTCTCCGTCAAAGAAGGAGAGTTGGACACTCTCCCGTACCAGGAACTTCCAAATCAATATAATCGAAGCAATCCCATACGTTCATACAAGCGCGAAGATGTTCGGGTCTTGGCCTGTCGTAAGCATGCCATGCTGGCGGGGCTGCACAAGCATGGCCTATCAGAAAGAGAATTACTGAGAAGAGGAGAAATCCTTGCAAAAAAAAGGTGAGTGACAGCTTACGTACCCGCTTTGTGAGAAGCATATCATCTAACGATTCCATAGACAGCTCACTCGTTGTGAGGAGCACCCCGATTCCAAAGCTCTAGTCCCACCGACGCCCATCACATCTACTCCATCAAGTCCTTCGTTCCCTGTACCGACAACGCATCCCGACACATGGCAGACGCCAATCTGGCAGGGAGATCGCATTGTGGGCAGCCAAACTACGATACCATCCGATCCGGAGGAGGAGGGAGATATTTGCGATTATCATGAGTGGGAACATCAAACCCATAGTTAAGGATGCTCAGTTGTCCTTACAGCCCTCATCTGCTGCTACGGTTTGGGCTCTAAAACCTTTTCTTGTCTGGTGATGGTTTATTACCGTTTGACTCGGAATGCACTGTTTTATGCGATGGTGTATTGGCGTTGGGGTGAACTCACGATGGTGTAATTACGTTGTTAATGCGGTGCTCTCGAAATGGACTCGGGTTGCGATGGTGTACTGGAGTTAGAGCTGAACATACATAGTGTAGTATAATGTAATGACGGAATAGAGTGTCAAAGCCGGTTTTCTGCAGCCTAAATTCGATTTGGACCTATCCTTCTCAAGTCTTTTTCTTTTGTTTCTAATCTCTGTACCTCTAAAATCACCCCTGTAGGACGAGGATGTCAAGGATCATTTGACAGAAACCGAGGAAACAGAGCCATTTCGTGAACCTCTCCTCCCCTTTCAGAATTGTGCGTGCCCTCCTTTCTCCTCTCATCCCATTTTGTCAAACGTCTCTCTCGAGACTTGGACAATCTTACGTAGCATCAGTCCTCTTCGTCTACTCGAAAGCCACAAGAGGTGTGCTAGAAACCAGGTCGGGAGAGACTCGTTCAAGAAGTCAGCTTTTCACTTAAGCTAGCAAAACAGATTGATGAGTTCAACAAAAAACACTAAGATAAGCCTGGAATTTTCTCATCATACAAGGGAGAGTGCATTGGTATATAAATGAGAGGAAGGATTAGCTTGTCAGGACATCACTATACCCACAACTTCAACCAAGCTTTCGCAGCAAATGAAAGATCACTTAGGTACTACTGACTCACCAGCCACTCAACAATTGCAGGGAAAGTTCGAATAGTTTGTTTGTTTGGCCCTTGCCAGATTCACCAATGTCTACCCAATTCCGCAAAGAGGCACCGAGAAGACACCAGCTGACTGGACTCCATTGTCTGCAATATCCCACAATGTAGTGTCGTTTGTAGGGCTCGGGGTGGAAATCCCGTTCTTATTGCCGTGCTTGACATATCTCTCCATAGCGCTGCTCCCATCAATACCATTTTCGCTCACGTTTATTGAGAAAGAATTTGCCTCATAATTAGATCAGTAACAGCCAATCCACTGAACTTGTCTCCGGCTAGTGTATAGAGTCCGTTCGCTATCCAAACTTGCGTGTACCCCCTCTCGTGACAGGTCAAGTCTTTACCTATAACGGAGCAAGGCTTCTTGCCAAATATGATTCAGCATGGATCCCCGCCTACACATGCAAAAGAAGCAGCTTTGGAAGTGTATGTAAACCAATCACGGGTGTCGCGTGAAGGTGCAACAGCTTGCGCTAATGTTTGCTCCCTGCCCTGCGTTTTGTTGGTCTCTATGAAGTATTGCAACCCATAGACACAGCTTAAAACTGGTTCGGAAGGAAACAGCCCGTCCGCAGATGTCCAGAATTTTCTGAGCACTGAATAATAGGAAGTGAAAACAAGAGGTTGTGGTGGGAATACTAACATGAGAAATGGCCCATGCTAGCTAGAGTTCTGCTATTACGCGGCGGGAATACACATGACGACCAGGGCCCTGGTGATAGCTTGGTCATCAAAATATGGATCAGAATCCTGTAGCCCTAGCAAGTAATCGTGCAATTTACAGCTTCACGAACCAACCCCTTTTCCCATGTCATGTCCAAACATACCACCAGCTGAGACACACGCTCTACAAAAAGCCCTGGCGGATAAACATTGACTTAGCAATCTGATCCCATTTCCATTGCATCCCGCACCAGCACCAGCAAGCCATTACTAATTTTATATCCGAACAGTTCATAAACATGAACCTAGAACTCTACTTCCATTTGAATATAGTATGCCCAGATCCGTTCTCACCAGCCCCACTCGCACTTGCTCCTCACATTCGCTTGAAACCACATGGATAAGACAGACCCAGCCCTCTTCAATGCATCCCACAGGCGCACTTGCACCAAATAGCACAATACAATCCACACCTCCCCAAACACAACCACCCACAGCTCTCCAAACATGCCAAAAGTCAGCATGACGAACCTGAGAAGCACTTGCTCCCACATCCACGTCGAACGGAAAAAGACCCGGTGGATGGAAGGGATCAGATATCTTCATTCTTCTTTTCTATAGCACACCAAGCTCCAGCCCAGTTAGACATATGTATTGTATACACCCAGCAACGCCAAAGAAACAAATAGCCACAGCTACAGCCACAGCGCCAGTGCCATTGCCAGTGCCACAAAAAAATCACACTTCTCTCTAGAAATAGCAAACGCTCCACTCAGCAGGGCAAAATTACGCTCGGAAAAGGCACCACCTTATACAATATTATAGGTTCGCACGCTCACAAACTCTCAATAGCCCTCATCAAAACATTCAGCCCTCTCTCCTCCACTCCTTCCCCACTCAATGCCTCTTTCAAGATCCAGCTAACATCGCTCTGCACCCCAAGCGGGATATAACATCCACTCCTCGCCTTCTCCAGACTCTCCTTCAGACGACTCGTATGCTCCCACTCCCTAGCCGCCACCTCCGCCCTATCAATCACTTTGGAAGGAATCCCACACATAGCCGCGCAGTGCATGCCGAAACTGCCCTCCGCAACGCCATCTTCAAGTTTATACAGGAATGTGACCTGGCGATTATCATCGTCGACATGGATCTGCATCCGCTTGGGCGCGATCTCGGGATGGCCCGCGAACTCGGTGGCCAGGGAGTGGTAGTGCGTTGCGAAGAAGCCTGTGCAGCCGATGTGGGTGGCGACGTGGTGGAGGACGGATTGGGCGACGGCGACGCCGTCATAGGAGGAAGTCCCCCGGCCGAGCTCGTCGAGAATGACAAGGGAGCGGGGCGTGGCTTCGGAGAGGATCTTCTTGGTTTCGGAGAGCTCAACGAAGAAGGTACTTTGGGCTGCGAAGATGTTGTCGTTGGCGCCGAGGCGGGACATAATGCGGTCACAAGGTGTGAGCGTTGATGAAATGCACGGGACGTAGCAGCCAATTTGAGCCATGATCACGGCGACGCAGGTCTGCGAGATATTAGATCGTGAGATGTGATGTGTGAGAGGGAGCTTACCATTCTCAGGATTGTTGACTTTCCAGCGGCGTTTGCACCTGTCAACAAGTTGATGTTTGCAGCATCACCACCAAGCTTGACGTCGTTTGGAATAAAATCTGTGACGTTGGGAAGCATGCAAGGATGACGAAGCTCCTCAAACTCGACAATACTTCGTTCAGACTCGACGAAGTTAGGTCGGCAGCTGGGCTCTCCCAGGGCTGCGGATGCTGCAGCGAGACTGATCAAACAATCAAGCTGTGCGATGACTTTGACAGCTTGGAGCCAAATGGTGTAGTCCTGATCGAAGCGGGCATAAAATCTGCTGGCGACTTGCCTGACGATCTGACCATGAGTCTCTTGAGCTTCCTGAAGTTGTCGAATGAGAGATTTCAGCTCTGGGAAGTAGTATCGCTTGAAGCCTGAAGCTGACGACATCATCTGCCAATCTTTGGGAACCTTGATGGCGGCAGGGACTTCAAGTTGATACACCTCCTTGCCGATGTTCTTGTAGATAATCTTGGAAGTGTTGCCACCGAGCTCTCTGCGCTTACGTTGCAGAAGGCTGTCCAATTCTCCTTCCAACTCCTCAATTCGGTCTTGACTTTCATCAAAGTCCTCCTCCACTCCACGTTCAGGCACAAGAAGTTTGTTCTCCCTTGCCTTCCCATGATCGAAAGCTGTCTTCCACCACTTCAGTGGCTCCTTGAGATCTGGCATGGCTGCAATGAGACGGTCGACGATACCTTCACCACCACCAAATGCTGACAAGAGGCTCATGGTGTACTCAATCTGCTCGAAGCCGTCAAGAACCTTGACGAAATCTTCGGCTCTGCAGGATCCAGCGTGAATGCGAGAGATGAATCTTTCCAGATCCGGCATCCGTGTCATTGATGTTGTGAACTGATCACTCAAGCTGCGATCCTTGTTCAGCATATCGACGGCATCTAATCTCTCATTGATTCTCTTGGAATCAGCCAGAGGGTGGCAGACCCATTGTTTGAACATGCGCTTTCCGAAAGGTGTGACGCAGCGGTTGATCAACGTGAAAAG
>Ga0307515_10015654_pt1 | contig 13957 bp, 2 predicted proteins | sample 17_EM_MG_FD_194513 | JGI IMG/M metagenome (GOLD analysis project Ga0307515, IMG submission 194513) | Populus trichocarpa ectomycorrhiza microbial communities from riparian zone in the Pacific Northwest, United States - 17_EM | ecosystem: Host-associated > Plants > Roots > Unclassified | place... | reverse complement strand
ATCTAGCTATTATACCTTTTTTTAAAGTCTTATATTTTACAGTCCTTTATTAAAAGCCTCGATGTTTTACCGATTTTTTACTAAACTTACTATATTTAGCATATATTTTCTACTACTAGGAATTAAAAATATTTCTTAAAATTCTAATATTTTATAGAGATTTGCTTTTACTAAGACTCTCTATATTTAAATTTTTGTTTAAAATATATATAAAATTATTGTAGGGTTATAAAGTCAAAAAAGTAGAAAAAAATGAAATTCCTCATACAAAATAAAAGTTTTCAACTTTATAACGTTATAATAAACTTTTAGGCTTTTAAATTAATATTATAAATATACTAAGTTACAATAAATATAAATCTTTATGCGATATTAAATTTTTTTTAAAAAAAATTAATATCTAGTAGTAGAAAATATATATTAAATATTATAGATATTATTAGGGAACTAATAGGATTTCTAAAAGAGTTATAGGTTTTAAACCCCAAAAAAAGCTGTAATAGCTAGATTTAATATATAATATAAACTTCAGCTATTTTTTAAAGCTTTAAAATTAATTATATGGTTGTTATATATAATTTAATAGAGTGGGTTGTCTTGAAAATTCGCTTAGCACGGACACTTATGACACCCAACTGTAGACCTAAACTACTACGGCTCAGCAATAAAGGACAGCTAAAGGGTATTAAGGACTAGCTCTATACATACTAAGGAACTAACCTAAGTAGGCTAAGGAAAGAATAGATATAGTAACCGGCTTTCTATAACGGAGTAGTACTAAAGAACAATAACAAAATGCGTATAAACTAGGAGGACTATTATTAAGTACAGCCTATAGACTTAGTAACGCCTAGCTAGCAACGTCTGCAGACTTACCTAACCCTTAAAGATAGCTATATAGCTAGGGCAACTATTAAGCCGCAGGCTTTACTATAGGGGAAGAATATACGACTAGGAGATTATATCTAGATTAGGTCACAGCCTATAAATAATATAGCTAAAGCTAGGAAGAAGAATAAATCGTCCAATTCTTAGAGATAGTTTTAGAGATAGATACCTAACTAGCAAGCTCTACAGCAGGCTCTATAGTAGGTATAGGATATTTAACTAAGGGATAGTCAAGTTCTAAGGTGGGGGAGGGAATATAGGTAACGGCCGTATAAAAGATTTCTATTTATCTACTTATTTACTATATTTCCTAAAGCTCCTTTCTTATTTATTTTCTTAGTTAAGACGCGTTAGTCGCAACAACCTACTATAAAGATATCAGCTTAGCTTACCGCCTATCGCCAAGCCAATAGCGATTTTCTATCCCTAGAATAGAAAATCCTAATTAGTCTATTTAGTAATAAAGCCAGCAGAACTCTATACCGCCCCTAAAATTTAATAATACAGCTACGCAATAAGAACGACACTAAGAGCCTTAATTAATTACATAGATATAGAGCCAATTATATAATGCAAAGCTAGACATAAAGCCAGACGCAAAGCCTTAATTAAATAACTATACGGAAGCCTTAATCAATCAAGCAACTATACAGAAGCTATAACTAGTTAAAGAGTTAAATTAAGCTAGAGCCTTAATATCAGCACGTTACTATCACTAAATCAAATTAGTTAAATGTTGTTAAATTAGAGCCTTTAACCGGGCCAACCTTATTCCTTAATTAAACGACAACTAATCGTAGCACGACTACCACTGCTATCCAAATTTAGTACTGCGCTAGCTATACAATAAGAATGGATACTATAGTAAGGAAGGGACCTATATAAAGGTAGTAGTATAATATTAGAAAATAAGCACCGCAGAAACGGCAAAGCATTATATAAAGACAGGGGTCCCAATGATATTTATATCCATTGCTTCTTAACGATATATTTATTTATAAGCAGTGATAACGATTGGATATTTTGAAATCCTTATAAATGAATATCTATAAGCTTATGAATATGTATAGGAAAGTTAAAGCCTCGTCGTGGTATAGTATTGTAGCAAAATAATGCTAAAGTGTATGCGTAGTATTAATTTTGTGCGCTATATTTCGCGTTAAAGTTATGGGTAAAAAGTAAGAGGAAACTGCTAGTGAGCAATAAAGGGGGAATGCCAAGACTGGTAATAGAGCTTAGGTAAGTACGTATATAAGCTATATCGCGAATATCCATTTATATCGCGATATTTTGGCTCCCTTAATGATAATGATGGATATTTGGTCAAAATATCAATCCATTTATTACTGGGACCGCTGTATAAAGAGGCGCTATAAAACAAAAAAAGATAAGGATGCTCTATAAGAGATTATATATAGGGCATAGCTAACTACCTTATGTGACGGCTCAAACTATTAAATAAATGTCTTAATAGAGACTTAAATAAATGCTTGCAAGATTAAGCGAACGAATGCTATATTACGAAGATATTAAGCTAAGGAGCAAGAGAAGGTGGTGAGGCGACGTCTATATACACATGCTAAGTCTTACGCGAACCCCTAACTAGGTAACGCGCTCTAGCGCCGTTATATCACCCCCCCTTTAAAAAAGCCTGCCCTTAGGCGTCATTCTCTAGTACTTGTCTACCTTATATACAGTTGTAGTTATTACTGTAGGTGGGGCAGTAGTAGTCGATGAGATGCTATAGGCAGAGTAGTGAGGGTTAGTTGTCGTACTGCAGGCAGAGTAGTAGTTATTAGTTATAGTACTATGGGCAGGAGCAGTAGAAGTTAAATTAAGGTTTAGCTGCAAGCAGGAGCAGCTATTGTCTATTTAGGTATAATACTATAGGTAAAGTAGTAAAAGTTAATAGTAGTACTATAGGTAGAGTAGCAATTATTAAATTAGATTAACTATAGGCGTAGCAGTAGATATCTGTTTGGGTAGTAGTACGGTACTAGTAATAGTAATAATAGTAGTTAAGTACAGAGCTCGTCTATCGGTTGTTTTGTAATAGTAGGTTAAACGTAAAGCTTAAGCTATTAAAAAGTCGTGGATCGTAGGCGTATCGGCATAATTATACGGTTGGTGGGACTATAGGCATACTAGCATAGTTATAGTTAGGTTATAGTAGCAGGCGTATTAACGCTACTATTGTCTAGTATATAGATTGTATGCATATCAGCACAATCGGTAGTTAATAGCAGAGTAATGCTAGCGTTAGTAGTCCTAGTCGATTTCGTTCCTTAAAGCTCGTATAGCTTAGTATCCGTTAGGGTCGTTTATCGCAGCTAGTATATAGCACTAGTCTCAGTATTAACCGATTTCGTTCCTTATAGTATACGTGGCTTAGTATCTATTAAAAGGGACTATTTAGGTAGTAGTACGGTGCCAGCGTCCGTAGACGTACGGTTAGCAGTGCTGCCAACAGTTAACGGATTTAATTGGAAGTTTAATCAGTCCAAGCGTTAGTCCAATCAATTAAATACGAGATTAGATATTAGTTAAGCCAATTAAATATTTAAACCGAGGTTAGATATTTAATAACTAATTAATAGTCTCGGTTAATAGTTTATCCGGTTTAAAATTTTTTAGATTGCCCACTATTATCTTATTATACAATAACCCTATTAACTTTAAAGGGTAATATAAGTTTGGATATTAACAAAACTTCTTAATTATCTAATTCTAATTTACTTAAGACTACCTCAGAAGCATCTTAGCCTACTTAGACCTTGCATACCTGCGTTTTTAACATTTAATACAATACTCTTAAATACCGTGGCCAGCTTCTTTAGGATATGTAGTATTACTTACGCAATAAACGGGTCCTAAATATAAAGGCAAAGGTTTTTTGGGTTTATTAGTATAGAGCTAATCTACAAGTAAAGGGCTACGAGAAGCTCTGGCTCTGTAAGCGCTGCTATTAAAAAAAGGCTTATAGTACCTAGCTCTTTAATACACTCTCTACCTTATTAATTGCATCTCATTTAAAAAAGACCTATGGAATAACTGGAGCCGGCGAGGATCCTAACTTTATCTTGTTACAAGGACAAGGTTCTACTTACGTAGGCTTTATACAACGTGGTCTTCTTCTACCGCCATTCAACGATCTTAAATATAAGAAGAACCTTATTAACACAATTATTGCCTGCGACCTTAGCTTTTCGACTATTTAAAATACACGATTTCGACAGCTCCTTATTTCTAGCCGACTTAAGATTAAAGCAATCCTTCCATCCTTATATACTACAATTAGGGGCTAGGTAATAGATATATTTTAATTAAGGAAGACACAGATTAAGGACAAGATTTTATGTATAAAAAGCAAAATCAACCTCTTACTTAATAGCTGGCGCTTTCTAAATCGTAACGACTATATGGCGATATACGCTTACTTTATTAGTAAGGAGTATAAGCTTAAACACTATCTTTTAGGTTTCTAGAAAGTAAATGGAGCAAAATCTGGCCAATTAATTGCAGAAATTATAGCTGATGTTATTAATGACTACGAGATTAGCCAGAATCTTGGGGCGTTTATAATAGATAATGCTATGGATAATAATACTATACTAAAGGAGCTAGCAACTCGGTTTAATATTAACGTTAGCTATTTACGCCTGCAATATCTCGGTTATATCATTAACTTAGTTATTAAGGCCTTACTATTTAGTAAGAGCATTAGTAAGCTTGAGCGGAAGCTAGCTGGTGCTTTATACAATAACGCATTTAAAATTTGGAATAGTATAGGCCTAATCGGCAAGCTCCATAATATCTGTATCTATATTAACCATAATTTAACAAGGATAACAACATTTAGAGAGTGCCAGGAGGAAGACTTCTAATATTACCAGCTTCTTACTGATAGAGGAATTCGGTGGAATTTAACTGAGGCTATAATTTCTCGTGGTATGTTCTATTTCTTTTATTTATATAACGGTACTAGAGTACATTACCTGCCACATTACCGCCATATCGCCGCAATATGCCGCACATTGCCATTATGTCGCATATTGCCATTATGTCGCACATTGCTATTATATTGCATATTATTATTCTTGGTTACCACTAGGGGTATTATACTACGCGCTATTTCTAGGCTCTTTGCGGTTGTAATAAGTTACTATAAGTTGCTAGCTGGCAACTTATACCGCATATTCCTATAGCAGCACCTGTAGTAAACCATATAACTTAGGTATACTGCATAATAAGCCTTAGCGGTTAGCTGTATATATTTATTTACATCAGTTCTGGCAACCCCTTTTTCTTCTCCTTAATTTGGTATTGTAAAGATAGCAATTATTTAAGGCTTTATTTAGAGCCATTTATCTAAGTTATTATAATTTATATTAGCTATTATACTAATAAATGCTAGCAATTAAACTACGTGCTGCTATTACCCTTTACTAAACCCGCTAGAAACTTCCAAACTAGTAGGGTGCCTATGACCTTCGACAAGACTTTTTATAAGAGGCCGATTAGGAGGACCTAATTAGGTGGTAAAAAATACTGGTTCCCTTTCGGGAGCTTTGTAAATAAGAGGAAGGTTAAGCATAGAGAGTTAGTTAAGAGGGACAATATAGCGCACTATAGAGAGTTCTCCATGGTATAAACTTTATGTATGATGTTCTTAAGAAAGTGTAGGAGGAGATTAATAAGTCTAATGCCGATTTTGAACGAACTGAGCACTATAATATTGGTATTAACACGGCCTGGCTAAAGCTTAAGAAATACTTTAAGCTAACAGATTTCTTACCTCTTTATATTGCAGCTATTGTCCTTTACCCTATACGGCGATTTAAGTACTTTAAGGATAAGTAGGAAGAGCATCCAAGTTGGGTTAAGACCGCAAGGAAGGCATTTAAAGACCTTTTCCTAAGTTATTGTGAAAAGGTTCCTAATGTTAATTCCGCCTTTAACTTTAAGAATCAGCTAAATAATGTAAAATCTTCCTACCTTGCATACGACGAATTCTTAGTTGATTACCTATCACGGAAGTATTATAAGCAGAAGAAAAAGGATATGGATAGTTTGGAGCTTAACACCTATCTAAGGTCTTTTAATTGCCGGCTTTTATTAATCCAGGACCCGCTTATATAGTAAAAGGAGCATTAAACTAACTTTCCTATCCTTGCATATATGGCATTTGACATATTCTTAATACTAGCAATAAGTAGTAAGGTAGAACGCGTGTTCTTAGCGGCCAAAAGGCTTATTATGGATAAGCGAAATTACTTAGGAGTAGAGGTTGTAGAGGCTAGTGAGTGCTAGAGGCACTGGCTAAAGGCAGATCTTGTAGATTAAAGCGAATTCCTGCGAATTCTTGCAATTAATAAACTCAATATCTTACCTTTCGTTCTTTCTGCTACTGTATCGCGGCACGTTGCTAGGACAACCTCCTAGCCAAATATCTAATTAGAAGTTCAATTAAATCGGCCGTTAATCAGGCTAGCTTCAATCAAATACGGCCCGTGCGTCAGTCAATCAAATATCCTGGCAATCAGTCCGGATATTTAACTGTTGGCAGCACTGACGGTTGGTCGGTCGGTCGGTTAGTCGGTTGGTCGGTCAATCGTCAACAGATATACGCGTTAGACGCGTCGTCGTCGTTCGGTCAATAGGTCGGTCGGTAGGCACACGCGTTCGGTTGACGGATATACGCGTTGCTTGGTCGGTTGACGAGCTCGTACGGTCGGAAAGAGGTTACTGCCCGGCACGTGCTTCCCTATAGCATAGGCGGCCGTTAGGTAAAGAATTAAAATAAAAACAAAAAGAAATATAAGGGTGCCTGCGCGGTATAGGGACTAAGCTTCTCGCAACCTAGCTACTATAGGACTTCGTGACCTAAGATATAATACCGCAGCCTGTATATAACTGGGGAGCTTAATATAATATAACGGCTCGAACTATTGAATAAATGTCTTAATAGAGACTTAAACGAATGCTTGTAAGATTAAGCGAACGAATGCTATATTATGAAGATATTAAGCTAAGGAGCAAGAGAAGGTAGTAAGGCGACGTCTATATATATATGCCAAGTCTTACGCAAACCCCTAACTAGGTAACGCGCTCTAGCGCCGTTATATTACCCCCCCTTTAAAAAAGCCTACCCTTAGGCGTCATTCTTTAGTACTTATCTACCTTATATATAGTTGTAATTATTACTATAGGTGGGGCAGTAGTAGTCGATGAGATACTATAGGCAGAGTAGTAAGGGTTAGTTATCGTACTATAGGCAGAGTAGTAGTTGTTAGTTATAGTACTGCGGGTAGGAGTAGTAGAAGTTAAATTAAGGTTTAGCTGCAGGTAGGAGCAGCTATTATCTATTTAGGTGTAATACTATAGGTAAAGTAGTAGAAGTTAATAGTGGTACTATAGGTAGAGCAGTAATTGTTAAATTGGATTAACTATAGGCGTAGCAGCAGATATCTATTTGGGTAGTAGTATAGTACTAGTAATGGTAATAATAGTAGTTAAGTATAGAGCTCGTCTATCGGTTGTCTTGTAATAGTAGGTTAAATATAGAGCTTAAGCTATTAAAAAGTCGTAGATTATAGGCGTATCGGCACGATTATACAGTTAGTGGGACTATAGGCGTACTAGTATAGTTATAGTTAGGTTATAGTAGCAGGCGTATTAGCGCTACTGTTGTCTAGTATATAGATCGTATGCATATCGGCACGATTGGTAGTTAATAGCAGAGTAATGCCAGCGTTGGTAGTCCTAGTTGATTTCGTTCCTTAAAGCTTGTATAGCTTAGTATCTATTAGGGTCGTTTATCGCAGCCAGTATATAGCACTAGTCTTAGTATTAACCGATTTCGTTCCTTATAGTATACGTGGCTTAATATCCATTAAAAGGGACTATTTAGGTAGCAGTACGGTGCCAGCGTCCGTAGACGTACGGTCGGTCGGTCGATTGTCAACAGATATACGCGTTAGACGCGTCGTCGTCGTTCGGTCGATAGGTCGGTCGGTAGGCATACGCGTTCAGTTAACGGATATACGCGTTGCTTGGTCGGTCGACGAGCTTGTACAGTCGGAAAGAGGTTACTGCCCGGCACGTGCTTCCCCATAGCATAGGCGGCCGTTAGGTAGAGAATTAAAATAAAAACAAAAAGAAATATAAGGGTGCCTACGCGGTATAGGGACTAAGCTTCTCGTAACCTAGCTACTATAGGACTTCGTAACCTAAGACATAATACCGCAGCCTGTATATGACTAGGGAGCTTAATATAATATAACGGCTTAAACTATTAAATAAATGTCTTGATAGAGACTTAAACGAATACTTGCAAGATCAAGTGAACGAATGCTATATTATGAAGATATTAAGCTAAGGAGCAAGAAAAGGTGGTGAGGTGACGTCTATATATACATGCCAAGTCTTACGCGAACCCCTAACTAGGTGACGCGCTCTAGCGCCGTCATACCTTAAGCCTAAGCTATCCTTATATAACTAAAGATAGGACTAAGCTATATCTAGCTAAGCTAGTAAAGGACCTTATTAAGGATTATAAGGGGAATAGGAATTAAATATATAGAAGCTAACGCTTTTCCTTAAAGGTTATCTAATAAAGAACTATATTATAGATATAAGGGTAAGGGGTATATAACGGAAGTGGTTATAATAGCTAAAAAGCCGCTACTAGATAACCTTAAATATATAAACGGCTTAGGTAAAGCGTAAAAGCTAATAAAATAACAATAAGGGACTAAAAGCAGAAGGTAATTTTAAGGAAGGCTCTTAAAATAAAGAAGATTAGGGCCTATAATAGCAGCCGCAAAAGCCTAAGGATATACTAAAAGAGCTAAGTAAGGACGGCCTAAAAAGGGAAGAAAGTAGCTATAAAAGACGTCCTAGGAAAGCAGCGGGCCTATAAAAATAGTTTACTAGAAACTGCCGTTTATATTTATAAGGAAAGAAGTCTTAAAATAGGTCTCTAAATTAGACATCTAGTAGATACTAAGAGCCTTAATTAACTATATAGATATAAAGCTTTAACAAAACAACTACGCGGCTAGAGTCTTAATCGATTATCTATAAATATAGAGCCTATAGATGTAGAACCTAGGTTATATATATAGTAGAAGATACCTTAAGTTAAGCCAGAGCCTTAATTAAATCCTAATAGTTAAACGCCGCCTATATAAGTTAAGTTATTAAATTAGAGCCTTTAGTCAGGCCGACCTAATACCCTATTTAAACGTCAGTTAATTATACGGTTATAGTTAAATTGAGTTAGTTACCCATTACCACTAAATATCTTTAGTTAGCAGTTAAGGATCCTATAATAGTAAATAGACAGGCACTAGACCTAATTAGGAAATTAGTATACAGCTAATAAGACATTAGAAACACGGCCAATTAACATTAAAAAGCCTCTATAAGAGCCTCTTCCCTTAACTACCCACCCCTATATTGATTAACTGCCGCCCATCTTAACGCCTATAGATTAGCTAACTAGAACAATCTTTCCTATAAATATAGATACGGAGCTTTATACGGAATCTTATACGGAGCCTACAGATATAGAGTATATAGGTATAGAGCCTTAATTAAATAGCTTAACTAGACGCTTATAGATGCAAAGCCTTAATTAAATAGTAAATACGGAGCCTTAACCAATCGGACGTCTATATAGAAGCTTTAATCAACTATTTACGAATATAAAGCCCTAGTTATATATATAGTAAAAAACACCTTAAGTTAAGCCAGGGCCTTATCAAATCTCAATTAGCTAAACACCGTCTCTATATTTAAATTAGGACAGTTAGAGCAACCGGGCTAACTTTCTACCTTAATTAAACGACCAAACAATTAGTTGTAGCACGTTATCACCAACCAATTAGACAGTCTTCAGCTAGTAGTTAAGGCAGCCATATATATATATACACAGATATAGATATAGATATAAATATAAAGTATATAATACAGAGCTACTAATATATAGTTAGACGTATAGCTAGATATAGGGCCTAGTATAAAGCTACAGGCGGAGTCTTGGCTAAGAAGCTACGTATAATACAGACCGATATAGAGCTAGATATAGAGTTTTAATATTAAATAACTAACTAAACAATTAAATCAATCTAGAGCCTCTACTACCTTAATCTACTGCCCTACCGCCACCGCTGCTGCCGCCACTATTCCGTCTAGCTATTTCGTCCCCACCATCCTAACTAACTGCTCCATCTCTACTGTTCTAGATCTATACCGCTGCTAAATCTATTATACCATCTAACTATTCCGGCCGACCTATTCTAGGCCTAATACTGTTTTAACTATTTTACTACTGCTCTCCTAACAGCCGTACCCTACCATTTAATCGCCGCCGTTCCAACTAGCCGCCTCCAACCAACTACCATTAACCATTCTGTTACTACTGCTACTACTACTACTACTATTCTAACTGTTCTAACTACTATTCTAAGCGTTCTATTCTACTATTCCAATTATTCCACCGCTACCGTTCTAACCGACTGCTGCTAACCAACTACCACCGACCGACTGCTATCGACTATCTGCCGCTACCGAGATTTCTACTACTAAAAGTTCTGCTGCTTACTAACTATTACCGAGTTCTTCCACCAAGTATTCTACCGCCGACTGTTCTATCTTATTTTACTACGCTAACTGTCTGCTTTTATTACTGTTTATACCACTATTACTATTACTATCGTTACTGCTATCCTAGTTGCTACTAATAGGAAAACCGGACCTTAGCTATGGGTAATAAAAGGATACCATAGAGCAGCTCTATAGAGGGCTGAGGATAAAGTTACCTGCGTTCTTTTAGGGATATTCTTTCCTTTTCTTATTCTACTTTTGCTATACTTTTGTTTAGTTATTCTTCTATATTATAGAACGTTAGAGGACAACGTTCTTAGTAGGGGAGGTATATAGTAGTGTAGATTAAACGTCGCCTACTATCTTAGCATTTTCCTATATTTATAGAGCCTTCGGCTTCCTTCCTTCTTTCCTCTATTATATATACATCACGACCTTACCAGTTACCGGAAATACACTCTTTTCTTTCTTTCTTACTAACTCTACTAACTGTTCTACTAACTAATTATAACCAACCAACCAACCAACCAACTAACAGACTAACAACACCGTGACTTTCCTATCTTAGAGAGGTCGTACCCTCCCATAATAGTATTAAGGATTATCCTTTTACTACTATCTTTAAAGCCTTTAGTATAATCTAGGTGCCGGGATAGTATATTAGTAGGATTTGCCTTACCTAGCTTATATTTAATCTTAAAATTAAACTTAGCTAGTTTTTTAGTATACTGGGCCTAATAAGTAAATAAGCTTTTAGTAGTTATAAAGTACTTAAGATTATTATAATTATAGAGCACGCGCGTTATATACGCGGCGTATTTAAGGTAATAGCGCCACGTCTTAAAGTATTATACTATAGTAAGTAGTTCTTTATTATACGTATTATACCATACTTTTAGGCTAGTAAGCTTCTAACTATAATAAGCGATTAGGTACTAGTGGAGTTAATTTCCTTACCTTAAAGGCTATAGAAGTATACCGCTATAGGTATAGTTAGAAGCGTTAGTAATTACTATTAGGGGTAAATTAGGATTAAAGTAGCAAAGTAGAGGAGCCTATATAAACACTACGCGTAGCTTATAGAACGCCTACTATGCATTATTAAGCCAGGACTAAGGTTGATACTATTTAGTAGGCCCTTTTAACTTATGCTTTCTCTTCTTCTCCCTATCTAACGTTGGGTCGCGATATGCCTATATAAGATATGCGTGTAGGGGGTATACGGTATTTAAGTAGTTCTAGATAAATCGCCTATAGAAGTTAGTAAAGCTAAAGAAGACCTAGATATCCCTATAGGACTTAGGCTTAGGCTATTTCTTAATAGCTTTTACGCCGTTAGGGTCTATTATAATACCCCTAGGGGTGATAATAAAGCCTAGGAACTTAATGTTTTGAATATAAAAGATATAGTTTAATAGTTTAGTGTATAGACCTTAAGCGCGGAGCTATTATAGTACTTGCTTAACGTGCTTAACGTACTTATCCTTATTATTTAAGTAAATAAAAATATTATCTAAATAAACTATATAAATAGTATCTACTAAGGTTTTTAAAGCTTTATAAATATAGCTTTGGAAAGTTATAGGGGCGTTAGTAAGACTAAAGGGTATTACTAGGTACTTAAAGTAACTATAGCGTATCTTCAATGCGGTCTTTTATTTATCTCCCTTTTTAATATAAATCCTATAGTACGTATTATAAAGATCTAGCTTTATAAATATCTTTATATAGCTAAGCCTATTAAAGAGTTTACTAACTAGCAGTAGGGGGTACTAATTTTTAATCGTGATTTTGTTTAGGCGTCTATAGTTAATATATAGCTATATTATACTATCTGCTTTTAGTATAAAGAGGATAGGCGCTCTAGTAGGCGACTTACTAGGCCTAATTTAGCCCCTTTTAAGAGTACTGTCTAGGTACTCTTATAAGATCTATAACTCTTTCTATAAGAGGTTATAGAGGGGCATTTACGGTAGCGTTTTGCCTTCTTCTAAGTTAATTATATAGTTATACCTAGAGTTTTACGGTAGTATACTTGCTAACTTATTAAAGAAGATATTAATTTCCTCCTTATATATATCTAGTAGGCTAGAGGCCACGGAGGTTAAAGCAACTATTATATAGTAGTGTGCTTTTAGGAGCTAGTAAAGAAAAGGGTGCGGCCAATATGCGTTTTGTAGGTATACTTATACTAAGAGTATATATAGCTCTACTATAGTATACTTAATAGTTTTAGGGTTTTAATTACCTCCCCCTTATATATAGGTGATCTACGCTAGTACTAGAGGGTCTTTATAAGTACTTATTGCCAGTAATAATAGGTCCTTTACTGTGTTTATAACTAGTATCTTTATATCTGAAGGGTTTACATAGGTACTCGCTGCCAGTAATAATAGGTCCTCTATTATGTTTACAACCGGCATAAAGAAGGAGTTTTCTGGCTATAGTAAATAGACTATTTTACTAGCCTTAATATCTACTAGAAGAGCGTTAAGGGTAACTATTTAGAGGTATTTAGGGTCTAAAGTACCCTAAATAAACTGTCTAGAATAGAAGCTAATTAATAGATCTACTTCCGTAAGCTAATCCTATCTAAGAATTATATTATAACTATTAAATAAGCCGCCCTAAAAGGTCTGCGGGCTAATAGTGCAAGAGGTACCCTAGAAGTTGCTAGTAGTAATAGTTAGATTATAAGCATCCCAAATTATTATCTGGTTGCTATTAAGGAAATATATAATAGGTTTATATAAATATAGCGCATAGCGTATAGGCAGGTTAAACCTATAAGCGATATCTTAATTAATAAGGTTAATTTAGTACCTATTATTATATAAAGTATATAGATAGACTTCGCCCTAGGGTGTATTTATTATAATATATACCATAATATATTTCTTCTCTCCCTTTATATTAGGCCCTAGTTATAGTTAAAAGAGATACGCTACTAGGGCTTTAGATTTTCTAAAGGCCGAGCTAACTTCTCTTTATTAGCCTACTTCTAGTGTTTCTTATAGTGGCCGCCTACGGTCCTTTAACTTACTTACGTAGTACTAGCGTTTAGGGGGTCCCCTAAGCCATCTAGCTTTTAGGTAATCTCCCTAGGAGTTTACTTAGAAAAGCGTTACCCTTTTTAAGTTCTATTCCCTAAGCCTAAATCTACGGAGCCTATACTACAACCGCGCTTTATACGCGATAATTTACTACTACTACTTACGCGATCTTCTGTAAGCTTTATAGTATTAAGCAATTACTCTATACGGCGGATTTTGTTAAAGAGGTCTTTAGCAGTTCTTACCTATTAGGCGAAGTTCTAGTAAAAGAGCTCTACTTATAGGTAGGCTAGAAAATATAAGAACCAAAAGTCTACCTATTATTTAGGATTAATAAAAGGGGTATAAGAGAAGAGGTCCTCTAAGCTATATATATAGGCTAGGAAAACATTAAACCTTTAGTTCTC
>Ga0307515_10015653_pt1 | contig 13957 bp, 11 predicted proteins | sample 17_EM_MG_FD_194513 | JGI IMG/M metagenome (GOLD analysis project Ga0307515, IMG submission 194513) | Populus trichocarpa ectomycorrhiza microbial communities from riparian zone in the Pacific Northwest, United States - 17_EM | ecosystem: Host-associated > Plants > Roots > Unclassified | place... | reverse complement strand
GCCATTGGGCGATACTCGGATCAATAGCAAAATGAAGAGAATTTTAGCTTCATACGGTTACGAGAACCTGCAAACAAATCGTTTACACCGAAAAGCGGCAGAGTGGTTTCCTATCATAGAACCAATTTTAGCAGCTTATGGTATCCCGAACGATTTTAAATATGTTCCCTTAGTTGAGTCTGGGTTACAAGGTGGTACATCTCCAAAAGGTGCGTCTGGTTATTGGCAATTTATGCCAGGTACAGCTCGTAACTACGGATTAAAAGTTAAAGGTAGGGTAGATGAGCGTCAAAACTTAAGAAAATCTACAATTGCAGCTTGTAAGTACATTAAAGAATTGTACGGTATTTTTGATAGCTGGACTTTAGTTGCAGCTGCCTACAATGTTGGCGATGTGCACATGAAAAGGCAAATTAACAAGCAAAATCAAGACAACTATTTCAAAATGAAATTAAACCGTGAAACAGGTGGTTATGTTTACAAGTTAATTTCAATGAAAGAAATTTTAGAAAATCCTCAACGTAATGGTTACAAGAGTCAAAAAGCATTTATTGCTTATGTTGCTCCAACAACTGCTACGGTAGAGTAGTTTTTGAGATCTTAAATTTACTGTAAGCCATTTCGAGCAATCGGAATGGCTTTTTTTGTTTTTTACGTTTTATCATCCTGAACGCAGTGAAGAATCTAATAATTGTCTGAAATAGGATTTATAAGGTAAAATGATTTTAAGATTATTGCCAATAATTAAGCCTATCGGTTGGTGTCTCACCGACCTAAATTTGTGTTCTGTAAAAAGTAGCAGGAAAATCTGCGAATTTGCGGCTTATTTTTTAATTTTAGTCGCAATATGTCTTTGCAAAAACTCCGAGTAATTTCTGTAACCAAACAACCAACCGAAGTCATCAAAATTGATTTTGAAACGGTAAGTGGAGTAAAACTAAATTACAAAGCGGGTCAGTTTTTGTCCCTTGTTTTTCAAGTGAATGGAAAAGAGCTAAGACGTTCCTATTCTTTTTGTAGTTCGCCAGCTATTGATGAGCCATTATCGATTGCTGTTAAGCTAGTTGAAAATGGAGAGATTTCTAGGTTTATCCACCATCAATTAACCATAGGCGATGAACTGGAAATGGCCGAACCAAATGGACAATTCATTTATCAGCCAGATGCGAAACAGAAAACTATTTTTCTATTTGCTGCAGGAGTAGGAATTACACCTCTTTTATCCATTTTAAAAACAGCTTTAGTTACAGAGACGAACTCTAAAATTGTGCTGATTTATAGCAGTCGCTCGGCTGATGAAACGTTGTTTTTAGACGAAATTGCAGAATGGCAAGTTAAATATCCCGAAAGGTTTAAAGTCATCCATCTTTTTAGCAACTCTAAAAATTTAATGAGAGCAAGGTTGAATGGATTTCTCATCAACCAGTTGGTTAAAGAAAATTTAGCTTTTAGTAAGGAGGATGCAATTTGTTATACTTGCGGACCAGTAGATTATATGGATGTATGCAGAATTACCTTGTTGGGAAGTGGATTTAAACCCCATCAAGTTAAAAGAGAAACTTTTGTATTGCCAGAAGATGAAGTTGACGAAGATGACGGAACAGAAAAAATTGTAGATAAAAGTACGTATTCCATCATATTGCATTTTAAGGGGAATGTTCATCACTTATCCGTTCCCTGGCCTAAAAGGATTTTAGATGTAGCACTTGAAAATAAAATAAACATACCTTATAGCTGTAGTGGTGGCGTTTGTAGTACTTGTACTGCAACTTGCATTGCAGGTGCAGTTAGAATGGATTATAATGAAGTTTTAACAGATGATGAAGTAGCCAATGGGAGGGTTTTGGTTTGTACAGGGCACCCAACAGAAAATGGAACGACGATTACTTGGGATTAAAAAGATGTCATCCTGAGCTTGTCGAAGGATAGTCTTTTTAATGGAATTGTGATTGGTCTTCGACAGGCTCAGACTGACAGTCTAAAATTATGTGTTAAAACTAAAGATGTCTTTCAGGAAGCGGCACAAAATCAGTTTCTCCAGGTACAGGTTCAAATTCTTGATGTAGCCATTTCGTTTTAGCGGCTTCAATTAATTCTTTGCTCGTTGCTACAAAGTTCCAATAGATAAAACGTTCTTCAGGGAAAGGCTCACCGCCAAAAATGTAAATGGTTGTATTTTCTAGCATCGTAAACTCACAGAGTGAATTCTCTTTTGCTACTAATAATTGTTTTGGTGTAAACGTATTTTCCTCGCTCTCAATTCCGCCTTCTAAAATGTAAATAGCACTTTCCCCAAAAAGTTGGTCGCCAATTTTAATGTTTGTTTTGGCTGTGCTTTTCAATTCCAATAAATAAAGCAGACTATAAACAGGGATTGGAGATTTATGCCCTAAAACCTCTCCAGCAACTAGTTTATATTGAATACCATTATCTTCCCAAGTGGGAATTTCATCCGCATCTGCGTGAAAAAACTCGGGTTCCATTTGCTCTAAATCTTTAGGAAGTGCAACCCATATCTGCAAACCGTGCAACATTTTGTTAGTATGACGAAGGTATTCTGGCGTTCTTTCAGAGTGTGCAATGCCTTTTCCAGATGTCATCCAATTTACTTGGCCTGGCTGAACTTCTACCTCAGTTCCCAAACTATCCTTGTGCATGATGCTTCCTTCAAAAAGATAAGTTAAAGTAGATAAACCAATATGTGGATGTGGTGGAATATCCAAATTCTGGTAATCACTCATTAAAGTTGGACCCATGTGGTCTATAAAAGAAAACGGACCAACCATTCTTTTTTCACGGAATGGCAATAACCTACCAACCATAAAATTGCCAATATCACTTGGTCTTTCTTCAATAATCAGCTTAATATTCGACATCAGATTTTTTATTTAAAGATAATAATTTGGTTTGTATAAATCTTTATCGTAATATTGCAATATTAAAATATAAAACAATGGGTGCATCAAAAACTGAACATTTTACAGCAAAGCAAAATGAGATAGCCTCAATTATGAAAGCATTAGGTCATCCAGCTAGGATAGCTATTATTGATTATTTGCTAAAAGTTGATGTTTGTATTTGCGGAGATATAGTAAATGAATTGCCTTTGGCACAACCAACTGTTTCTCAACATTTAAAAGAGTTAAAAAACGCAGGATTAATTAAAGGAAATATTGAAGGTAACGCGATTTGCTACTGTATTGATGAAGAGACGTTTGCTAAATTCCAAAATTTCCTTTCAGAAGTTTTTGGGAAAATTCAAATTAAAAAAAGTAATTGTTGTTAAATCTAATCTATAAGAAAATGAACTTATCAGAAATCAAAAACATTTTAAACACAGTTGAGGCTGTAAATTTTAAATTAGAAGACGGTACAATGGTGCCAGAACATTTTCACGTAACTGAAGTTGGTGTTGTGAGTAAACATTTCATTGATTGTGGCGGTGTAGTAAGAAAAGAGAATAAAGCCAATTTTCAATTATGGGATGCAAATGATTTCGAACATCGTTTAAAGCCAGGCAAGTTATTAAGCATTATCAGTTTATCTGAAAAGGTTTTGGGTTTAGAAGATTTAGAGATTGAAGTAGAATATCAAAGTACAACTATTGGTAAGTACAGCTTGACTTTTGATGGAAAAGATTTTGTTTTAGTGAATATGCAAACTGCTTGTTTGGCAAATGACGCTTGTGGAATTCCAGCAGAAAAACAAAAGATGAAATTAACTCAATTACCGGTAGCAAATGCTTGTACGCCTGGAGGAGGTTGTTGTTAAAGTCCTATCTATGGTGTGTTAATAAAACCCACTTTATTTGAAAAAACCACCCCGCCTTTTAGGCACCCCTCCAACGGAGGGGAATGGAGGGTGCAATTCCCCTCCGTTGGAGGGGTGGTCGAAGACCGGGGTGTTTATTAAAATCAACATAATAAATAGTAATATATGAAAAAAGTATTAGTGTTATGTACAGGCAATAGTTGCCGTAGTCAAATTGCAGAAGGATATTTGAGGCATTTCGCAGGGGCGGAGGCAGAAATTTACAGTGCAGGTATCGAAACTCATGGCGTAAATCCAAAAGCTATTGAAACCATGGCGACAGATGGAATTGATATTTCAAATCATACCTCAAACAACATTGATGAATATACAAACATCGATTTTGACTATGTAATTACCGTATGTGATAACGCCAAGGAAAGCTGCCCATATTTCCCAACCAAAGCGGTTAAACTACATTACAACTTTCCAGATCCGGCAAAGGCCAAAGGAACAGAAGAAGAAATCAAAGCACAGTTTGAAAGCGTAAGAAATATGATTAAGACTTACTGCGAAAATTTTGTGAACGAATATTTAAAGAAATAAAAATGTCAGCAAATCATTGTGCGCCAGTTGCCGAAAGGAAAAAACTTAGTTTTCTTGACCGTTTTTTAACCCTTTGGATTTTTTTAGCCATGGCAATTGGCGTTAGCATAGGTTTTCTTTTTCCATCATCATCTATATTTATCAATTCATTTTCTAGTGGCACAACAAATATTCCCTTAGCTATCGGATTGATATTGATGATGTATCCGCCTTTGGCTAAAGTTAAATACGAAAACTTAGGACAAGTATTTAAGGACATTAAAGTTTTAACTACATCGCTTGTTTTAAATTGGGTAATTGGACCTATCTTAATGTTTTTTTTGGCAATTATCTTTTTGCAAGATTATCCAGAATATATGATTGGTTTAATCTTGATTGGCTTAGCTAGATGTATCGCTATGGTAGTTGTTTGGAATGAATTGGCAGAGGGAAACAGGGAATATGCAGCTGGTTTAATTGCCTTAAATAGCATTTTCCAAGTATTGTTATATAGCGTTTTTGCTTATGTCTTCATTACCGTTTTACCTCCAGTTTTTGGTTTAAAAGGTTTAGCAGTAAATATCTCTATTGGGCAAATTGCCGAAAGCGTGGGTATTTATTTAGGTATACCTTTTGCCATGGGAATTGTTAGTCGTGTGTTGCTAATTAAAGTAAAAGGAGAACAATGGTTTAATGCTAAGTTTGTTCCTTTTATATCTCCCATTACCTTAATAGCTTTATTATTTACTATAGTGGTTATGTTTAGCTTAAAAGGAGAACTAATTGTTCAAATACCAATGGATGTAATTAGAATTGCCATTCCTTTAGTTATTTACTTCGCAATTATGTTTGTGCTCAGCTTTTTCGCAGGGCGATATTTTGGAGCTGATTACTCAAAAAGCACCGCAATCGCTTTTACTGCAACAGGCAATAATTTCGAATTAGCAATAGCCGTGGCCATTGGTGTTTTTGGCATTAACTCTGGACAGGCTTTTGCAGGTGTAATTGGACCATTGGTAGAAGTGCCTGCCTTAATAGCTTTGGTTAATGTAGCATTTTGGTTGAGGAAGAGGTATTTTGTCTGAACTAATGCCATCTTTATAAACCACATTTTTCTAGCTTTGCATAATGAGCTACCTCAACCTATTTGATTTTAAGCAAAAGATAAATTATAAAACGGAAATCTTAGTAGGCTTAACGGTTGCAATGACAATGATTCCCGAATCACTTTCATTTGCAATTCTTGCAGGTTTTCCGCCTTTAGCTGGATTATATGCTGTTTTTATCATGGGTTTGGTTACTGCTGTTTTTGGCGGTCGACCAGGTTTAGTTTCTGGTGGAGCAGGAGCAACCGTAATTGTGCTTATTGCTCTAATGAAATCTAATGGCATAGAGTATGTTTTTGCTGCGGTTGCATTGGCAGGTATCATTCAGATTTTAGTAGGAGTTTTTAAATTTGGAAAATTTATTCGGCTGGTGCCGCAACCTGTAATGTTTGGCTTTGTAAACGGATTGGCAATAGTGATTTTCATGTCACAGATTAGCCAATTTAAAATACAAGGTACAGAAACTTGGCTTTCTGGCTCGGCTTTATACATCATGCTAGGTTTGGTAGCGCTTACCATCGCTATCGTTATCGGTTTCCCGAAAATCACAAAGGCAATTCCAGCATCATTGGTTGCTATTTTTGTAGTATTTGCTATAGTAGCTGGCTTTGACATCCATACCAAAACGGTAAGCGATATTGCTTCGGTTGCTGGCGGATTTCCTCCTTTTCATATTCCCCAAATCCCATTAAACTTTGAGACTTTAAAAATCATTTTTCCTTACGGATTAATTATGGCATCAGTAGGTTTAACCGAGGGTTTGTTAACCTTAAACCTAGTTGATGAAATAACAACAACAAAAGGAAATGGCAATAGAGAATGTATTGCTCAAGGCAGTGCCAATATATTAAACGGATTTTTCTTCGGAATGGGTGGTTGTCCAATGATTGCTCAGACCTTAGTTAATCTATCTGCAGGTTCTAGGGCTCGTTTATCTGGTATCGTAGCAGCACTTACCATTTTACTAATTGTTTTATATGGAGCACCAGTTATTGGCAAACTACCAATGGCAGCTTTAGTGGGCGTTATGATCATGGTGGCAATAGGCACTTTTGAGTGGGCTAGTTTTAAAATCATTAATAAGATGCCAAAGCACGATATTTTTGTCGGCGTTTTGGTGGCTGCGATAACCGTATTGCTTCATAATTTAGCCCTAGCAGTTTTAATAGGCGTAATTGTTTCTGCATTGGTATTTGCTTGGGAAAGTGCCAAACGCATTCGGGCAAAAAAATACATTGATGAAAATGGCGTGAAACATTATGAGATTTTCGGTCCCCTGTTTTTTGGTTCAACGGCTGCCTTTGCAGAAAAGTTTGATGTAACCAACGACCCAGAACAAATCATTATCGATTTTAAGGAAAGTAGAATAAATGACATGAGTGCAATCGATGCGGTAAATAAAATTACGGAGCGTTATGCAAAATTAAACAAGACCGTAAAATTATATCATCTGAGCTCAGATTGTAGGACTTTGCTTCAAAACGCCGAAGAAGTAATTGAGGTAAATATTTTAGAAGACCCAACTTACAAGGTTGCCAATAGATAACAAAAAACCTCATCCAAAATTAATTGAATGAGGCTTTTAACATTAATTAGTAATTGTCCTTATTAGGCTTCAACCAAACCAGGCACTTTAACCATTTCATTTACATCAGCAGTATAATCTACACCATCAACTTGGAAACCAAATAAGTTAAAGAAATCAGTTTTATAACCAGCTAAATCGCCAATATTTGGCAAATCTTCTGTTGTAGCTTCGGCCCATAATTTTGCTACTTGTGCTTGTACATCCTCACGCATTTCCCAATCGTCGATTCTAATTCTGCCTTTTTCATCTAAAGGAACAGCATTTCCAGTGTATAATCTGTTTTGAAACAAACGTTGAATTTGCTCAATACATCCTTCATGTATGCCTTTTTCCTTCATGATTTTATACAAAATAGAAATGTATAAAGGAATAACAGGGATTGCAGAACTTGCTTGGGTTACTAAAGCTTTGTTTACAGAAACATAAGCTTTTCCTTTTAAGTCAGCTAATTTATCTGTAATGGTAAATGCAGTAGATTCTAAATGGTCTTTTGCCATACCTATTGTCCCTTTACGGTATACAGCTTCAGTAACTGCAGGGCCGATATAAGAATAAGCAACAGTTGTAAAGCCATCAGCTAATAGGTTTTCTGCCTTTAAAGCATCAATCCACATTTCCCAATCTTCACCACCCATTACGGCAATTGTATTTTGAATTTCTTCTTCGTTCGCAGGTTCAATAGATACGGTAGAAACAACTCCCGTATGAAAATCTACTGTTTTATTTGAAAAAGAACCACCAATTGGCTTTAATACCGAACGATGCGTAATGCCCGTTTTAGGATTAGTTCTAATCGGTGAAGCTAAACTGTAAATCACTAAATCTATCTGACCTAAATCAGCTTTAATCAAGTCGATAGTTTGTTGTTTAACTTCATTAGAAAAAGCATCGCCATTAATACTTTTTGCATATAAACCTGCTTTATTAGCCTCAGTTTCAAAAGCTGCAGTATTATACCAACCTGGCGAAGCAGTTTTTCCTTCTTGAGGTGGTTTTTCGAAATAAACGCCAATTGTAGCAGCATCAGAGCCAAAAGCACTTGTAATTCTCGATGCCAAACCAAAACCAGTTGATGCACCTATTACCAACACTTTTTTAGGGCCATCAATGGCACCTTGAGATTTAATATAGTTAATTTGATTAATTACGTTTTGCTCACAGCCTTTCGGATGTGCCGTTAAACAGATAAATCCTCGTACTCTAGGTTCAATAATCATATTTTTCTTGCTAGTATTTTAATATACGCGGTTTTTGTTGCCCACGTTTTCAAACCAAAATTATCCTTATTTTCTTTCCATTCCAAATATATAGTTTATTAGTTCACTGGTCATTGTCTCATTGGTTCATTTGGAGCCGTAAACTGCTAGCTGTTTTGGTTAATTGGTCATTGGTTAAATGGTTAATCGAGAACGGCCAACTCTCAGAGGAAAAATGAAATTATTTGAAAAACAATGGCAGTGTTTTATGGGATAGAGCAGTCCCGCCCTCGCTTCTGCCGTAAAGAACGGCATCTCGCTAAGTCGGGTTTATTTAACAGAGGCTTTGTGTAACTATTGAGAGTTGTATGGTTACAAAAACCCGCAAACTTGTTATGTTCATTGCCGTTGGCTTTAGCCAATGGTGTTAAAAAAGATGCTAGTCGGGATTTGCAATCCCAATTTCCTATCTAAGGATTTTTAATCCTTAATAATTGTGGATTGTAAAAGTCGGCATACCGTCTAGGTTTCATTGCCGTTGGCTTTAGCCAACGGTATTCAAAAGTATTCCGTCGGTTTAAACCGAGGGCAATGAATATTATTTTTCCAATGTGTTCTTTATCGCCAACGCTATTGCCTTTGCCAGCAAAGGCGGAACAGCATTTCCAATCTGTACCATTTGTTTGGCTTTAGGACCTTTAAAAATATAATCGTCTGGAAAAGATTGTAACCTCGCCATTTCTCTAACCGTGATTACTCTTGGTTCTATCGGATGGATATTAACGCCGCCATGATTTTCTTTGATGGTGCAACTTGCTTCGTTCCAAGGACACTTTTTCCAAGAATCAGAATAGTTGCTGTACAAACTTTTGCCTTCTGGCACTAAAGCAAGGCGTTTGCTCATGTCATCACTATGTTTTGTTCTTACGTGATTAAAAGCTTCATCATCTTTTAAGTCGATTAAATCAGCTATCGCTTCTTTTGTGGTTACGTAAGAGCCAGATTCTAGCAAAGGGGTTGGGTGCTGATTAACCTTGTTAATTCTATTCGCAATAAAAATTACCCTTTCCCTTTTTTGTGGGACATAATAATCTGCTGAATTCAGAACAGTCACATTTACTTCGTAACCAAGTGCTCTTATATCAGCCTTGATTTTATCTTCTACCTTACCTTTAAGCATAGAACGTAACCCTTTTACATTTTCAGCAACAATAAACTGAGGTTGTAATTCTTGAATGATTTCGAGCATATCCTTATAAAGTGAATTGCGCTGGTCTTCAATTATTCGGCTACCAGACATGCTAAAACCCTGACAAGGAAATCCGCCAGAGAGAACCGTTAAACTTTTGCCCTTTAATTGTTTTTTAACTGTATTAATGAATTGGTCTTTGATGTCTCTTTGCGTAATATCTCCTTCAACTAATGGATGGGACAAGTTTGCACGATAAGTTTCTCCAGCTTCCTTAAACCAATCTAAACCGCAAAGTTGTTTAAAGCCTGCCATTTCAAAACCTTTTGCCATTCCGCCAGCACCACAAAATAAATCAGCAGAAGTTAAATCGGTTTTAAGTGGATTATCCCAATCATCTGAAATGTCAATCCAATTGATTACATCGGTTTTGGTAGATTTTGGTTTAGCTTTTTCTTGTTCTTGAGGAACGATATTTTCATAAACAGATTGATTGATGAAATGCTGCAAATCATTTTCTTCCACCCTGTGTAAACCACCAATTTTACTCGATTTTAATTTGCCAGAATGGATGTGCCTTCTTACTGTTTTTTGCGAAACGTTTAATTTTTCAGCTACATCTTCTATCCTTAAAAATTGTTTGTTGCCCATATTTGTCCCTGATTGTCCAAAGGTAGAAAATTACAATAAATAATTCATATTAAACAGGGCAGGGGTGAACCCGGCCCTTACAAAACTTTGTAATGGCAACCCTTGCGATTGCCCAAAAATTCTACTAATTATAGTTAAAACTTCAGCTAATTGTTAAAAATATAGCCAACTAGAATGACAAAGAAACTACATTTTAAGCTTTGTAAATCAGTAGCTTTTCTGCTTAAAATTCGTTATTTTTGCAGGCTGTTTTTTAATACCGAAAACTAATAAATTTATGAGCGAAAAGAACATTGACCTAGGCGAGCAAAAAGATGTAGAAGTGTATGGTGCCAGGGTGCATAATCTTAAAAATATTGATGTTAGTTTCCCTCGAAATCAACTGGTTGTAATTACCGGTTTAAGTGGTAGCGGTAAATCATCACTGGCTTTTGATACCATTTATGCCGAAGGACAAAGACGTTATATGGAAACATTTAGCGCTTATTCTCGTCAGTTCATGGGCGGTATGGAACGCCCCGATGTGGATAAGGTTTCAGGCTTAAGTCCGGTTATTGCCATTGAGCAAAAAACAACTAGTAAAAACCCTCGTTCTACGGTAGGTACGATTACAGAAATTTACGATTTCATGCGTTTACTTTACGCTCGTGTTGGCGATGCATTTTCTTACAATACAGGTGAGAAAATGGAGCGTATGAGCGAAGACCAAATCCTTAAAAATATTTATAAAAAGTTCGACACAATGCCAGTGAATATCTTGGCACCTGTGGTTAAAGGTCGTAAAGGTCATTACAGGGAATTGTTTGAGCAAATTCGCAAACAAGGTTATGTTAAGGTTCGTGTAGACGGCGAGATAAAAGACATCACGGCAAAAATGCAGGTCGACCGTTACAAAATTCACGATATCGAAATTGTAGTCGACCGTTTAATTGTTGATGATAAAGACCATAAACGTTTATTAGACAGCATTCAAACTGCAATGCGTTTGGGTAAAGGCATTATCAAAATAAGCGATAAGGATAATAATGTAGCGCATTTTAGTAAGTTCTTGATGTGCCCAACCACAGGAATTTCTTATGATGAACCGCAGCCAAATAGCTTTTCTTTCAACTCGCCTTATGGAGCATGTGAGCGTTGCGATGGTTTAGGCTACATTTTCGTGGTCGATAAGGAGTCGGTAATGCCCAATATGAAACTGAGCATTATTAATGGTGGTTTGGCGCCGCTTGGCGAATATCGCGATGTTTGGATGTTCCAAGTTTTAAAAGCCTTGGGTAAAAAATATAACTTTTCGCTTTCTACGCCTTTAGAGAAATTGGGAGATGAGAATATAGACATCATCTTAAACGGAACGCATGACCTTCTAAGTGTTGCAGTTGAGTACAATAAATGGAATGTTCAGAATTATCAAATCACTTTTGATGGTATCATTAAATTGTTAGAGGAACAACAAGATAAAAGAAGTGATACCGCAAATGCGGATGACATGGATGCTTTCAGAAAATTAAAAACTTGCCCTGAATGCCATGGTGCTCGTTTGAAAAAAGAAAGTCTTCACTTTAAGGTTGATGGCAAAAACATCTTCGAGCTTGCCGAAATGGACATTTTCGGTCTTAAAACTTGGTTCGCTGATGTGGAGGCTCGTTTAAATGAAAGACAAAATACCATCGCCAAAGAAATTCTTAAAGAAATTAGAGCTCGTATTGGTTTCTTAACTGATGTAGGTTTAAATTATCTTTCATTAGATAGAACTGCCCGTACACTTTCTGGTGGCGAGGCACAACGTATTCGTTTGGCTACTCAAATTGGTTCTCAGCTAATGAATGTAATGTACATTTTAGATGAGCCTAGTATTGGTTTACACCAACGTGATAACGAACGTTTAATTGGTGCTTTGAAAAATCTACGTGATTTAGGCAATACTGTTTTGGTGGTAGAACACGATAAGGATATGATTTTAGAAGCTGACCATGTGATTGATGTCGGTCCGGCTGCGGGTGTACATGGCGGACAAATTGTTGCGCAAGGAACTCCAGCAGAGATTTTAAAATCAGGAACCTTAACGGCTTCTTACTTAAATGGCGAAAAGGGAATTCTGGTTCCTAAAAAACGTAGAAAAGGAAATGGTCATAAATTATCTATCATAAAGGCAACTGGACATAATTTAAAAGATGTTTCGGTTGATTTCCCTTTGGGTAAATTTATTGCAGTTACTGGCGTTTCTGGCAGTGGAAAATCGAGTTTAATCACAGAAACCTTATATCCAATCTTAAATCATCATTTCTTTAGAGCGAAAAAACATCCGCTTCCTTACGAGAAAATTAATGGTTTAAAGGAAATAGACAAGGTAATTGAAATTGACCAAGCACCAATTGGCCGTACACCAAGGTCAAATCCATCTACTTATACTGGTGTTTTTTCAGATATTAGAAATCTGTACGTCATGTTGCCAGAGGCGAAGATTAGAGGTTACAAGCCTGGCCGTTTCTCGTTTAACGTTAAAGGTGGAAGATGCGAAACTTGCCAAGGTGCGGGGATGAAAGTTATCGAGATGAATTTCTTGCCAGATGTTTCAGTTCCTTGTGAAGAATGTGGCGGCAGAAGATATAATCGCGAAACTTTAGAAGTTCGTTACAGAGGCAAATCTATCAGCGATGTGTTGGATATGAGCATAGAAGAAGCTTGTGAATTCTTCGAAAATATGCCAGCCATTTATCGCAAAATCAAAACCTTAAATGATGTTGGTTTAGGTTATATCCGCCTCGGACAATCTTCTACAACTTTATCTGGTGGCGAGGCACAACGTGTTAAACTGGCTACTGAACTTTCTAAAAAAGACACAGGTAAAACCTTCTATATTTTAGATGAACCAACCACTGGTTTGCATTTTGAAGATATCAATGTTTTGTTGGGTGTGTTGAATGAATTGGTAGAAAAAGGAAATACTGTTCTAGTAATCGAACATAATTTAGATGTGGTAAAAGTTGCCGACTGGGTTATCGATTTAGGAGAAGAAGGTGGAGCAGGAGGTGGTAGAATTATTTTTGAAGGTACACCAGAGGGATTAATTCAAAATCCAATAAGTTTAACTGGTAAGTTCCTGAAAAAGGAAATGGAAGGATAGAAAAATCGTCATTGCCAGCTCGACTGGCAATCGTAATGCGTTTTGTTATAAAATAAATATCAGTAAATCAAATACAGAAGCCCGATTATTGTTAGTCGGGCTTTTTTGCTACCTGCCTGCCGCAGGCAGGCAATCTTTTTGTTTTTAGCTTTGACAACTTTCTTTCCATTCTGCTATTAAAGTTGTCAAAGCTTAAGAAAAAACAAAAAGGATTTCCGCTTCAATCCCGTTTAGTTAACAAAAGTTTGTGCTAAAAACTTTCAGAAATAGCCTGTAATGATTAAGAATTTATAGAAATTAAGTTCGAGACTGTAAATCTCGAAGAGCAAGGTTCTAAAAGATATTCTGTTTTACACACTTAGTCGTCCTGATAAATCTTGAAATATAGTTTTCAAATTATCATTTTCCGATAGCTCAAATATCTCTAGCAAAGCCATGATACTTTCGGTGTTCCAAGCAGAATTTTTAAACCCATTTACTTGGTAACGAGCTAAAAGTTTTATGAGATTTATTTTCGAAGTTTCTCCTCCAATTTCTTCCTCTAAAGCCAAAATGAATTCATCTAAATTATTTAGTGGTTTTATCCAATCTCTCTCCGCTTCAAGGATCAAATCTGCAATTAATAAATCTGTTTTATCAACAGGAGTATTATTTTTAATGATATTCAATAAAGTCTCAAAATTCATTATATTCAAATGCTCATTAAATTACAGTTAACTTACCCCATAAACAACCGCCAAATACTTTCCATGATGGCTAATAGAAGCA
>Ga0307515_10015652_pt1 | contig 13957 bp, 13 predicted proteins | sample 17_EM_MG_FD_194513 | JGI IMG/M metagenome (GOLD analysis project Ga0307515, IMG submission 194513) | Populus trichocarpa ectomycorrhiza microbial communities from riparian zone in the Pacific Northwest, United States - 17_EM | ecosystem: Host-associated > Plants > Roots > Unclassified | place... | reverse complement strand
TATATACATACGGTCAATCTGGCCACAGATGGTAGTCGAGCATAATCGGAGGTTCTAGCTCGAGGAGCCTAGGAAGAAAGTGAGAAGATATGATACTACCCGGCCATGAGAATCCACGCAATTGCGTGGATCCAGATGAGATGAAAATGAGATGATGTCTATCTACCCCGGGGTCTCCCGAATATGTACTCTCATGGTACTGGCAGTACCATGAGTTCCTTCCTTTCTTCAATAAAGTCTTAGCTGATTGCCTTCCACCACATTGAACAGGCATTGATCATGAAGTGCGCCTGAAGGAAGGAGAGATATCAATATGGGGCCCCTTTTATTCAATGTCGAGGGCCGAGTTAGTGGTCTTTAAAGAATGGATAGAGGAGAATATATTGATGGGATCCATCCGTCAGTTATCGTCCCCCTTCATCACTTTAGTTCTTTTTGCAAAGAAATTAGATGGAGGGCTTCGATTTTGTATTGATTATCGAGATATCAATAGTAAAACAATGAAGAATCGATATCCACTTCCCCTGATTAAGGAGATACCGAACCTTTTAGTGAGAGCCCGGATATATACACAATTGGACGTATGAGGAGCCAATAATTTATTGCGAGTAAAGGAAGGGGATGAGCATAAGTTTGCCTTTTGGACGCGGTATGGGCTATTTGAACCTACGGTAATGCAATTCGGAACGATAAATGCCCCAGCGGATTTTTAAGGCTATATTAATGATACCATTCAGGAAGCATTGGATGAGTTTGCTTCAGCTTATTTGGATGATATTCTAATATATAGTAATTCGGAGGAGGAACATGAGGGCCATGTTAAGTGGATTATGCAATGGTTATTAGATGCAGGATTATACTTGAAGCCAGAGAAGTGCGAGTTCCATAAGGGTGCAGTGAAATACCTAGGATTGATTATATCAACAAAGGGGATATCCATGGATGAGGATAAAGTGGAAACCATACGGAATTCGAGTCGAGAAAAGAAAACTGCAAATGGGAGGTTGAGTCACCTGTTCAAGGTACAATAGTTCCTCGGATTGTGTAATTATTATCGACGGTTTATTTCTAAGTATTCTGAGAGAGCAGAGCCATCGACAAGGCTGACAAAGAAAGATCAACCATTTGTATGAGAAGCAGAACAGCAGTTGGCTTTCGAAACTATGGTGGAGGCGTTCATTATAGCTCCAGTACTTCGACATTTTGATCATGAGAGGATGGTAATTATCGGGACTGACGCCTCCGATTACGTATCCGCCGGGGTACTGTCACAATGTGATGATGATGGAGTGTTACATCCTGCGGCATATTTTTCAAAGAAACATTTACCGGCCGAATTTAATTATGATAAATATGATAAGGAGCTTATGGCCATCATTAAGGCGTTGGAGGAATGGAGACCAGAGTGTGAAGGGGCTGCACACCCTCTTCAGTTGATAACTGATCATAAGAAACTCGAATATTTTATGATAAAGAAGCTCTTAAATCAACGACAGGCTCGATGGTCAGAATTCCTAACTAGATTGGACAACAAAATAGTCTAGAGACCAGGTAAGTCGAATGGTAAAGCGGATGCTTTGATAAGGGGGCCAGAAGACCTCCCTGAGGGGGGGGATGAAAGACTTAAAAATATGGAATAGGTGGTTCTAGAGCCGCAGAACCTACTGGAACAATTGCATTTGTTGGCGGATACATCAGCAACAACCCTAGTTTCCGTCTGAAACACCAAGGTGTTCCGGACGGCTCTGACGGCTCTGACGGAACCTCATACCATCTGATGGGGAATTACACGCTACCCGTCGCCCAGGCAACGGGTCGTGTTGCATAGCATCAGCAAAGTGTATTTTAGTCACTGTTCTGAGAGGATGTGGAGTGTAAACTTAGATGCGTCAATTTCAGGAGTATCAGACCCTAGGAGGGCATTCCTACCGGCCTTCAGAGTAACTGGGAGCGCCGACGACAAGCCTGGGGGCACCTGGGAGCGCCGGCGACATGTCTGGGAGCACCTTGAATCACAGTCATGTATTCAGTTTGTATTCTCATCTAAGTATCTATGTATCTATGTATCTATATAGCTACCCATCTACACACGCTAGATCTGGACTGGCTGCAGGTGGTGCTTGAGAGCAATTTGAGGTGCGCCTGAAAATGACGATCGAGTGGACTCAGAGATATACTCCGAGGCCGTGATGGATAAAGTTTGGAGATGCACTTGTAGCCCATGCTCGTGCGAACCTGCAGGCCGCAATTGAGCGAGTTTGGAGCTACACTTGGAGGCCGTGATCGAGCGAGTTTGGAGATGCACTTGGAGACTGGGATCGAGTGAACTCAGAGATGCACTTGGAGGCTGGGATCGAGCGAGTGTGGAGATGCATTTGGAGACCGAGATCGAGTGAACTTAGAGATGCACTTGGTGGCCGTAATCGAGAAAGTTTGGAGATGCACTTGGAGGCCATGATCATGCAAACTTCCAGGCTGTAATCGTACGAGTCTGGAGATACACTTGGAGGCCGTGATCGAGCGAGTTTGAAGATGCACTTGGAGGCCGTGATCGAGCGAGATTGGACAAGTACTTGGAGGCGGTCCATGGACGGCGCACCGGGTGATGAGACCCTATTCATCAGTTAGTTAACTCGCAACCGTGGGAATGTGACGATGTGACTTTACCTTTGAGCTCTCATGGAGAGCTGGCTGATGGTGGTCGATCATGTAGGGAGGTACGCCGGAAGCTGAAGCTACATTCAGTGGTCAACTTGTAATCATGTGAATGAAGGGAAGACAAACAATCTTGGGTGGATGCTGTACTCGGTGTATGTTGTACTCGGTGTCAACTCATGATCATGTCATGGAGAGATGGAGAGGGATGACTTAACTTTGTGTTCTGCGATAATGGTTGAGTTGTGGACAAGAAAGAGAGATGGAGGATAAAGATGGGAGCGATATGGAGAATACGAGCAGATATGAGAAATCAGGGGTATGACTTCCCTGATTGGGTTGGGAAGACGTCGTATCGGTGTTAGTTCGCGCCGGATTGGGACTCGTACCTGCCGTATCGGGGATGGTCAATTGACTCGCACACGAAATTCTCTTAAGTCCCAGTTTCTCATGATGATTTCCCCCATCTCCTCTAATCTCTCCCTTTCTTGTGCTCAACTCTACCATCAACTAAGAACACGAAGTTAAGTCATCCCTCTCTATCTCTCCATGCCATAATCATGAGTTAACACAGAGTACAGCATACACCAAGTACAGCATCATCCCAAGATCGACAGTCTCCCCCTCCCAGCCAGTTTGTCATCTCTTGGCGGATGTTGTACTCAACTCTCTACATTCCCACAAGTACAAGTTAAACAATGAACAGAGTCTCAGCTGCCATCGCGCCTCCCTCCAAATCGACCGCCTCCAAGTACTCCTCCACTCTCGCTCGATCATAGCCTGCAAGTGCATCTCGAAACTCGCTCGATCACGGCCTCCAAGTGTATCTCCAGACTCGCTCGATTACGGCCTGCAAGTGTATCTCCAAACTGGCTCGATTACGGCCTCCAAGTTCGCACGAGTATGTCCTCCAAGTGCATCTCCAAACTCGCTTGATTACAGCCTCCAAGTGCATCTCTGAGTTCACTCGATCTCAGTCTCTAAGTGCATATCGAATGATACAGGGGTAACGGAGGTGGACAGAGTGACGGGGAGTATATATTAGGCAGACCCTGGAGTAGATAGACATCATCTCATTTCCATCTCCTCTTATCATACAATGAAAATTCACACTCTATCTTTCCCAACTTTTGGTCTCACTCGCTCTGTCTGAGATTTTGTGGATCTGCGCAATTGCGTGGATCCTCACGGCCAGGTAGTATCATAGCTTCTCACCTTACTACGCTCCTCGAGCTTAATGTCGAAGGAATGGAAGGAGAAATTTTCGCAGCGTCACCCATCGCAATCCCGATACAAACGTGTACCCAATGAACCCATTCTGACGTATAATTACACTTGGCCACAATGCCAGAGTGTTTGTTGAAAATAGGAGACCAACAGAGCGAGAAGAAATGGCAAAACCGCAATCGGAGGGCGATATGCAACGCGACGCGTGGTATTGACGCCGGGCGCGGAGTAATCCGCCACCGGGTTGTCTCTGACGGCTCTGATGGAGTGCGTCCACTCTGACGGAGCCATTCCGCCCGGACGGAAATGTTTTTTGCTGATGTAGCCCCCCTGTTCAGGGCCGTCCCTCTATTTTCGATCTTATGACAGAAGCATATGAGACTGACCAGCTACCAGGGAGAATACTGGAAGCAATTTGGACGAAGAGCGGGATTCAGGAGATCACCATTGCGGAATGTATAGAGGATGAGAGACGAATAAGGTATAGAGGGAATCTGTACGTACCGGATGGCGATAAGGTGCGTCTACACATCATACAGGACCATCACGATACAGGGTTGGCAGGACATCCAGAATGAGCGAAGATGTTTGATTTGCTCGATGGAGTATATTACTGGAAGGCAATGCGTAAGGTTGTTGATCGGCATGTTCGAAATTGCCATGAATGCCAGCAGTCCCGGAGTTCAAGACATTCGACCTTTGGGGTTCTTCGGCCTCTACGGTACCGAATAAGCCATGGGAAGATATTTCGATGGATTTTGTTGGGGGATTACGAGAGTGCGAAGGGTTCTATGCAATATGGGTAGTAGTAGATCGGCTTTCGAAGATGCGGCACTTCGTTCCTTGCCATACAACTATAGATGTTTTGGGCTTGGCGGAGCTGTTTCTCAGGGAAGTGATACACCTCCATGGACTGCTGTTAACCATTGTTTCAGATCGAGGCCCACAGTTTGCGTCAGTTTTTTGGCAACAGGTGTGCAGTCGGTTGGGGATTGATCGAAGAATGTCAACAGCTTTTCACCCACAGACAGATGGACAGACGGAACGAATGAATGCTAGTATGGAACAGTACCTCAGAGTGTTCGTGAACCATCAGTAAGATGATTGGGTGAAGTGGCTCCCATTGGCCGAGTTTGCTGCAAATGATGGCACGTCCGGAACTACCAAGTGTACCCCGTTTTATGCAGTACAAGGAGTGGATCCCTGAATGACATTCGTAGGAGAGCCAACAGTGGATCGGGATCAATGACGGGTTAGTGCTGATCAGGTTCAAGCCACGATACAACAAATTCATGAGCAACTTCGAGTGGAAATGAGATGGAGCCAAGCTGTGCAGGAAGAAGGTGCAAATCGTGGACGAATTCCTGCTCCAAATATTCAGGAGGGTTCCCAAGTGTGGCTCGATGCCCAATACGTACGAACAACAAGGCCTACACGGAAGTTGGTAAGGAAGCGGTTGGGACCTTTTACGGTGGTTCGTAGAGTATCTCCGTATGCATATGAACTTGAGTTACCTGCATCGATACAAATTCATCCAGTACAACCTGTTTCTTTGCTTGATCCGGCGGTGAATGATCCCCATGATGGGCAATGAATTAAACAACCGCCACCGGTGGAAGTCGATGATGAAGAAGAGTATCAGGTTTTAAGTGTTGAGGATAGCCGGATGCATCGGAATCGGTTGCAGTATCTGATACGATGGACCGGGTATGATTGTTTGACGTGGGAACCTGCGAAGTTTGTGGACGGGTTGTAAGGAGTAGGTGAGTTTCATCAATGTTATCCCATGAAGCCAGGGCCGTTGGAGAATGTTCTCGGAGGACCTCGAACCTAGGGGGGGGATACTGTCACAGCTCAGGCTTGGGGGCGATAAATTAAACGATACTTAGGAATAGTACCGGATGAAGGGAATGAATTGGTGTTACAGAAAGGGGGAGACGTGGATGGACGCGGAGATGGTGTAGGAATGTTAGAAGATGGTAGCGGTATAATATGCTTTGATAAGGAAGTGGTCTGAGGTGTTGCGACGTCGGATAATGTGGCATGGTTGTATTGATAATAGTTGTGTTGATGGTGTGTAGGATCATGGTTGGATATTCGGAGGGTACATCGGAGCATGAGGAAAGGCTCAAGGGTGGTAGACAAAGTGTATATAAAGAGAGGTTGTTTGGTGTTGGAGGATTTTCTTTTCTTCTCTCTTTACTTGTTCTCGTGTCTAGTAAAGCAAGTACGACTTTGAACCAGCTTCGATTCTTGTTTTGTGCTGATTTCCTCGCTACGAACTTTGAGCCCCACCCCGATTACGATATTACATTGAAGTCATTAATATTACCTGCACTCGACCCCGCCCGTTACACCGGTGTTCAGATATCTCAACACCAGGTAATCGATATTCTTGAGTTCGCAAAAATGTACAACCACTCGGTAAGTGTGGGTTAAATGATGCTCTTCCAAACTGAAGAGAAGGTTGTCAAAATGTTTGACTACTTGTTGCAGTGCGTACTCGGATTGTGCATATCTGTGACCAGGCATACAAGGCATGATCATGACAGTGGATAAGAGTGGTAGAAGTAATTGTGAATGTTTTAATAGATAGAATTCTTAATAATATTTTAAGATTGTCTTCGGTGTTCTGAATGTTGACTGTGAATTGCTGTTTGAGCTTGTCTCCTCGTTGCCAGAACAATGCCATCGCTTTATAGTTGTCTTCGAGGGTTTGTACACCCATACCTCGACACTATGACTACAAAGCTCATGATAGCGTTATCGCGGTCACATCATGAACCAATCATGCGCCTGGGGATAACATGCCACGCATCCCAGTAGGTTATTGTGTTCATGCAATGTGGTTTCAAAGCATTACGCTCCTGATAAGAATCAGGCCATCCATCGCATGATATCATGTCAGACACTGTGTCAGACGAAACTTGAACTTAGACATCTTACTACCCATTTGCGACAGTAGTTGGAACATCTGCCAACAAAATAGTTGGTAGTGCTTATCGCAAATCGATGCCTCACCCTAAGGCTATTTGGCTTGCGTCATAGATTTAATTGGCGACCAACCAATACTATGCCAACATTGAATTCAACGCATCATCTCATGTTGAATATGAGTCTGACGTTGCAATGCATACTAACTCAAACCAATGAGCAGGGTTGCTTCAGGCCTCTTATCCTCAGCCACCATTATAATTCCCTCAGTCACGTCATGCTTAGGCCGAAACTGTTCTCTTTGACCAGAGAGTACCCGGGTTATTCTTATTGCCTGAGGCGACAAGCCAAAGGTCCCACTCACTCGCATATTGACTATCAACTGCTGTGTTTGTGTGTCGGAGTAATCTCCAGTCCAATCAAACAGACTCCGCTAGTATCTAGGGCCTGAGCATGGTTGGAAACAATGCGCTTGGCAGATGCAAGCATCCTTCGATCTGGCAGCATCGATGCATCATCAAATAAGGACTACCCTAGTATCATTACCCTGTCAATGAATCTGCTAAGCAAAACACTTGCTTATTCAATCGACGCGCGACTCTTATGTATCCCCACTGAAGGACATAAGACTGGCTTACTTACAACGTCAAAAATAGGTGTTATGAATATCACGTGACTAGACTGAGAGTAACTCCGTGATAAGTACATTAGCAAAATGTATTTTATTCACTGGGAGCCTCCAGGAGTGTCTGAGAGGATGTGGAGTGTAAACTTAGATGCATCAATTTCAGGAGAGTATCAGACCCTAGGAGGGCATTCCTGCCGGCCTTCAGAGTAACTGGGAGCGCGGACAACAAGCCTGGGAGCACCTGGGAGCGCCAGCGACAAACCTGGGAGCGCCAGCAATATGTCTGGGAGCACCTCGAATCACAGTAGAGCAGTCTGGGAAAAACAACATCTTTGGGAACGCTGCTGGTGCACCTGGAAATCATAGTTACTACTTATCGTTAAACGATTTTTAAAACTCATGTATTCAGTTTGTATTCTCATCTATGTATCTATGTATCTATATAGCTACCCATCTACACATGGTATATCTGGACTGGCTGCAGGCGGTGCTTGAGAGCAATTCAAGGTGCATCTGAAAATGACGATCGAGTGAACTGAGAGATACACTCCGAGGCCGTGATCGAGCGAGTTTGGCGATGCACTGGGAGGCCGAGGTCAAGTGAACACAGAGATGCACTTTGAGGCTGCGATTGAGTGTGTTTGGAGATGCAATTGGAGACCGAGATTGAGTGAACTCAGAGATGCACTTGGAGGCCATGATCGAGCGAGTTTGGAGATGCACTTGGAGGCCGAGATTGAGTGAACTCAGAGATGCACTTTCAGGCTGTGATTGAGCGAGTTTGGAGATGCAATTGGAGACCGAGAATGAGTGAACTCAGAGATGCCCTTGGCGGCCGTGATCGGGCAAGTTTGGAGATGCACTTTGAGGCCATGATCGAACGAGTTTGCAGATGCAATTGGGGACCAAGATTGAGTGAACTCAGAGAGATACACTCTGAGGCCGTGATTGAGTGAGTTTGGAGATGCACTTGGAGGCCATGATCGAGTGAACTCAGAGATGCACTCCAAGGCTGTGATCTAGCGAGTTTGGAGATGCACTTGTAGCAGGCTATGATCGAGCGAGATTAGAGGAGTACTTGGAGGTGGTCGATCTTGGACGCGGTCAATGGGAGGCATGCTAGGTGCTGAGACTCTATTCATTGGTTAGTTAACTCGAAACCGTGGGATTGTGACAAGGTGACTTTACCTTTGAAGTTCATATGGAGAACTGGCTGGTGGCGGTCGATCGGTAGGAAGGTACGCCGGAAGCTGAAGCTACATTCCGGGGTCCACTCGAAATCATGAGAATGACGGGATGACAGAAAATGTTAAGTGTATGCTGTACTCGGTGTATGCTGTACTCGGTGTATGCTGTACTCGGTGTATGCTGTACTCGGTGTATGCTGTACGTGGTGTATGCTGCACTCGGTATATGCTGTACTTGGTGTATGCTGTACTTCGTGTCAACTCATGATCATGACATGGAGAGATAGAGAGGGATAACTTAACTTTGTGTTCTGCGATGATAGTAGAGTTGTGGACGAGAAAGGGAGAGATGGGGGATGAAGATGAGAACGATGTGGAGGATACGTGCAGCTACGAGAAATCAGGTGTACGACTTGCCTGATTGGGTTCAGAAGACCTTGTATCGGTGTTATTACCCGCCAGATTGGGACTCGTCCCTGCCGCATCGGGGATGGTCAATTGACTTGCACACGAAATTCTCTTACGTTCCAGTTTCTCATGATGATTTCCCCCATCTCCTCTGATCTCTCTCTTTCTTGTGCTCAACTCTACTATCACCTAAGAACACGAAGTTAAGTTATCCCTCTCTATCTCTCCATGCCATAATCATGAGTTAACACCGAGTACAGCACACACCGAGTACAGCATACACCAAGTACAGCATCATCCCAGGATCGACAGTCTCCCGCTCCCAGCCAGTTTCTCATCTCTCGGTGGATCTTGTTGTACTCAACTCTCTACATTCCGACAATTAAATGTTAACCAATGAATAGTGTCTCAGCCGTCATCGCGCCTCGGTCCAAATCGACCGCCTCCAAGTACTCCTCCAATCTTGCTCGATCATAGCCTGCAATTGCATCTACTAACTCACTCGATCACGGCCTCCCAGTGCATCTCCAAACTCGATTGATCACGGCCTCCAAGTGCATCTCTGAGTTCACTCGATCTCGGCCTCCAAGTGCATCTTCAAACTCGCTCGATCGCGGCCACCAGGTGCATCTCTGAGTTCACTCAATCTCGGTCTCCAATTGCATCTCCAAACTCACTCGATCACAACCTCGGAGTGTATCACTGAGTTCACTAGATCTTGGCCTCCAAGTGCATCGCCAATCTCACTCGATCACGGCCTCCAAACGCATCTCGCAGTTCACTCGACTTCGGCCTCCAAGTGCATCTCCAAACTAGCTTGATCACGGCCTGCGAGTACATCATTGAGGAGTGACGGTCGGTGTATGGAGATACAGGGGTAACGAATGTGGAATGAGCGACGCGAAGTATGCATTTGGGAGACCCCCACGTAGATAGACAGCATCTCATTTTCATCTCATCTTGTCATACAAAGAAAATACATGCACTATCTTTCCCAACTTTTGGTCTCACTCGCTCTTTCCGAGATTTCGAGGATCCATGCAATTGCGTGGATCCTCACTGCCGGGTAGTTTCATATCTTCTCACCTTCTTCCTATGCGCCGTGAGGTAGAACCGCTCTTCCTCACGAATTCCGTTTTGATGTCCCGAGAGGTGTGGCGGAATGTTGATGGTGTGCACTCTGCTTTCTAGCTCCGTCGTTTCACCAAAACGGCCTCCAAGTGGTGCATCTCTAGGGTCTCCCAATGGGCGTCTCCTGGTGATCCGATTATGCTCGACTACCATCTGTGGCCAGATTAACCATATGTACATATATAGAGATACTTAAATAATGCATGCCATATTATGAGGTAGCGAATCTTGTGACTGTAACAAAGATGAATATGATAGATGACATGCCTTGTGCTTACGGAACCCTAACAACTACTGCGTTGAGAATATGGCACCAAGTCTCCCTCAGAGCTGCTCTCGAAGTCTCCCACAGACCTGCATTGAGGTCTCACCCACTCCAAAATTTGACTATCCTAATAGTCAAATCTCATAGCATTCTGAATGCACATCCATAACTGCAGGTGCTTTCAGAAGCACCTAAGAATGCTCTTGCAGAGTCTGAGAGCACTTTGCAAAGCTCCAGGGGGGCCTGGGAGCATCTGGAAGTACTTAGAAGCACTGGTGAGGGCGACCGGAGTGTCTGGGAGGTTTGTGTGTGGCTTCCGGACTGATTTACATTTTGCTGATATATTCTTATAACTGTTGCAAGTACCATTATCGCTGTTAGGAGAGAACCCCTAACACAAGTTGCACTCTGACAACAAAGTTTGATATATATGAAATGTATGATTTAACTCTACCTGCTTTCACATCCCAGGTTAACATTCATGATATTTTTAATATTGGGTGAGTAGTTGTGGATTAATACCTTTATTGTAATGTTTTTTTACAGTAGTATGAGGAGAATTTGCAATGGAGTAAAATGGCAACTGGGAAGTGAAATACGACCTATTTATGGATGTTTCATCCCTAGAAACATGTCGTGATCAGAGCAAAACTTGGTGACATCATTGGATTTCAAATAATTCAAATAGCTGCACAGAAAGCTTCTTTTCAACTGACAATAATTGCTCTGGCCATAGAAATAGTACCAACTTACAGAGACTTGGAGAGATATACTAGTGGGCTTGGAACCTGTACAGTGGGAATACTGTAGAAGATGGAGTTGAGTCTAAACAGGGTGGTGGAAACATCCATATCTTATCTCCACTGCTTATTTCGGCACAGAAAGCCTGCAGGGGGATGGTGGTGCACAGGGATAACAGAGCTGGACTGGGTGATGGCAAGTGTATATATTTAGAAGACTGAGAAGTATATAGGTACACCGAAAAAAAAATGACATTGTTTAATGCATAACCTATAGAAAAGCGGTTTCTGGGATTGTAATCCATAGTATATTTGACAGATGGCAGTAAGAGCTCCTATCAACCTGCTCTTGGGCTACATTACTATGATATGCACACAATTTTGTGTGCTTAATACTATACATTATGGTGCATTCAACAATACAGCTGAATACACTTCATTGTATGGTCTCAAGTAAGCTCTCAAGATGCTCTTAAGTACACACCCGAGTACAATTTCAAGTATGCCTCCAATTCCACTCAATCACACATTCTGAGCCTGCTTGACTCTATGCTCCCAGGTAAGCTCTCAAGAAGTGTCCAAGTACACTCGAAGTATGTTCCCAGGTATGCCTCCAAGGACACTCTCAAGTACACTTCTGAGCATGCTCTCAAGAATGCTCCTAATTGCACATGATGGTATACTCGCAGCCATATATGCTCTTATGTAGGCTCTCAAGATGCTCTCAAGGATACTTCCAAGCATGCTCTCAAGTTATATAGTTTCACAGGCACAGGTGCACACCTCTATGAATGGACTGTAGATGATGATGGACTGCACATGGTGCAGAGATCCACGGGAAGCTTGCTATGAGTTGTGTATGTACGCAGGTACACATAGTGCAGGCTATGGTCAATTTGTACTTTTGCTGAAGTATCATTTTACCACACAATGAAATATGTACTTTATTCTTTCAAGCTCTTGGTTACATGTACTCATATTGAGCCTTTGTTGATGCATACAATATGTGTGGTTCCTCAAGGCTGTGTTCTGTCAAATCCTGCCACCATATCCTTATGCTCCTCGAGATAGAGCTGCTCCCTCCAGAAATCCCTTACAATGCTGCAAGATGTATAGTGGAATGTTGAAGATAGGCCTTCAGCCTTCTAGATCCACCGGTTCACCACTAAATATCCTAGGGTCTATCAGTGGCAGTCGAGTAAGTCATAGAGCCACACTCCGTTTGCTCCTGTGGTTTCGATTCCTTTCTCGATTCCTCTTCTCCACCATAATGTCCCTCAACAGAAACAACCAACAGAGTGGCTGGATAGTCTATTTAGTTGAATATTCACCTGGATACAGACAGTCATTGATGTGGAGGGTGGCATGGTGTAACGAGCAGGGTCAGACGTAGGTGATATTGGTAACAATAATGTGATATTGTAATCAGGTGTAACGGCGACACGTGACCCGAGGCCGGGTAAGCGCCATTGTATATAGATCGCCCGGTACGACACTTAGATCAGTATCGAATATCTTACCACTATACTCTCCATCTATACTCACTCGCTCTCGTGTGCAACCGTATACCATCTCATACGTCTGCGGCGAGACGTAGGCGTACGCGTCCTTACATTATATTCGATTTTCAGTTATCGGATACGTTTCGCGCACGAGGATATACGAGTTTTACCCCTATTGTCAAAAAACGACACAATCGACAGGAAACGAACAGCTTGCGCATCAATTCTACCGTCAATCGTCTACTATGCCTCCTAAGAAAGCTGCCAGAGGTCAATTGCGCTTGGCTAGTATACGTTCGAGCACGGAAAACCTACGATCGCCTCTCGGCCGAGTAACCCCTATTCTGACCCGAGGAGCCTCCGTACTTCCGGAGGACGAGATCCACGATGAGGACGATCACGACGACGAAGAAAACACTGCCGACATGGAAGATGCCTTGAGCGACGTCCTGGGCGACAACCTGAGCGATGTCCTGGGCGACAATCCCAGAGAGCCCGAACCTACCACGCAATCCGAGATCGCGTCAATGCGAAAGATGATGGAGGCACAGCGAGAAATGCTCAACAATGCCATTCAACAGAATACTCAACTATGTGTGCAGAATGCCGAGCTGATGGAAGCAAACCGGGAATACCGCAGAGAGTCTATTCGACCGGAAACAACGAAAACGAAAATCTTCGATATGACCCATCCAGAACGGTACTGCGGCGGAGCAAAAGAGCTTGATAACTTCCTCGACACCTTACGATCTAACTTCCAATCCCACGCACACTTATTCCCACATGGAGATCCTGACAAAGTCAAATATGCAGCGAGCCTTCTGAGCACTTGGAACAACCACCCGGACCCGGCACAGAGACAGACACAGATGACCGATCCGGTGGAGTGGCTTCGAGACCTACGGAGAGACTCAGACCCCTGTTTGGAAGACTTCGAGGCCTTCTCGGAAGAAATGCAAAAGATGTATGGCGACAAGGACCGAAAACGCAACGCGGCAATGAAGTGTATGACCGACTTCCTCCAAGGAGCGAATGAACCGGTGAGAGTCTACGCCAATCGAATCAAAGCAAATTGGAGAGCAGCGGGATCGCTCCCGCAGGACAACAAGAACCTTTACGAAATCGCTTGGAGCGGACTACGACCAGGACTTAAGTCCAAGATCAAGCCGCTGACCCCGAAGAACGGAAGATTTGACAGTATGGAAGAGCTTTTCGACCGCGCCGCCGATTCAGAAGTCAAGCCGGACGGCAAAAAGCCCCAACCGCAGCAGCCACAACAA
>Ga0307515_10015651_pt1 | contig 13957 bp, 6 predicted proteins | sample 17_EM_MG_FD_194513 | JGI IMG/M metagenome (GOLD analysis project Ga0307515, IMG submission 194513) | Populus trichocarpa ectomycorrhiza microbial communities from riparian zone in the Pacific Northwest, United States - 17_EM | ecosystem: Host-associated > Plants > Roots > Unclassified | place... | reverse complement strand
GACATAGGGTAAAAAATGAAGAACGAGAAATACTACCATCTTATTCTCCAGTACCATTTACAATAAATAATGCAAGCAGGGGTGGAGCAAGAAAAAATATTTAGGGGGGGCAAATTATAAATTAGGTGGCCAAGAAAAAATTTCAGTTACCTTTTTTAAATATTTATAAGAAAAGGGTATTTCTTTACAGGGGTCCCTACCAGCCCCCCCTCCCTCCACCACTGAATGCAAGGTAAATGGATAAATTTGCCCTCATACTACAGCCATATTCTAGATCAAGTCCTTCCTTAAACAACTTTTTCAATTGAACCCCCCATGTTATTACACGTAGTCCATTTTCCCAACTAAACTTAGGGCCACAATTAAGAATATGTTTGGCAGTGTGGTTGCGGTTGCTTTTTAAATAATTTTTCATGTCGAAATGCATGCCAATGATTTTTTTTTTAATTTTTTAAAATTATTTTTGACATTAGCACATCAAAACAATCCAAAACATACAAACCATATTAAATTTTAGCAAAAAATTTTTTTTTTTGAATTTTTTAGTTAATGTCTAATTAGATGGAGGACTTCATTGAAAAACTGTTTGTTGGGGGCTAAATCGAGAATGGGTAATAGCTTCGGGGCATATCTGTTCTTTCCCCATAAGATAATTATTTAGCCGGAGTTTTTTGTGGCTTCTCCGGCCAGAAAGCTTCAAAAATCTTTGTTTATACAATCAATTAAACTGCTTCAAAATAGGTTTACCAACCTAATTAACTCAAGTTATTCAAGCTGAAAACAACTGATTAACTTATTCTCAAGTGCGATGAATGAGTTAAAACTTAAAAATGTACAAATTACAGTCCAAAATTAGTTAATTTAATCAAGTGATGAAAGACCTTTGTTCATGCACCTTTCAGTGTCACTCCCAAAATGATAAGATCAGTCGGACCCATGTTGGCAAGCCTCTCCTGCTTTGTCTCCTCCCACTTGTGTATACATTACCCACAACAACTCGGAACCCATATTCGGCCACACGTAGTGGATACAAAGGTTTCTTCATGCCATAGATATAACCGATCAAATATAAATTATTATGCTCATAATCTTAGCATATCTTAATCCATAGCAAGCTTTTAAAGAGAATGAGATTCTGGATATTATTTGATAACAAATATGTATTTCTCTTCCGACCCTCTTTTTTTCCCAAGTACGTACGTTGATAATGGAAGAAAATATATAATCAAATAGAAAGGTAAATTATTTTTGTAAAACACAATTCTTATATCATCATACTGATTCAACTATATATACCAAAGAGAAAGCTTAAAATATTAAAAAACAATCTATATAAATACGCTCATATATAGCATATATATCAAATGCATATTAATTATCATAAAAATCATGAGATAATATTAATAATAATATCCAATAATAAAAATTATTTCATCATGTTCTCAAGTTAATTTACAAGTTATTAGGTCAATCTAAACTAATTATTTTTATTAAAATGATAAATTAATGTTTTTATTTGTGTTTCTGATTACTTAGATATTCAAATTTGGTGGGCCCAATAAATTATTAAATCTCTAATTAAATTGAATGAGTTTTATTAAGTTAACATTTTATTCAATTCAAATAAAAACTTGACTCTAGTTTGAATTTAAACCCTTATTTTCTCAGACAATTTACCAAATCAAATTATGTTTAATAACCACGCTTAACATCACCATTCATTCCATCCATTATTTTGATGTACAATGGCACATAGAAAACCATCATGACTTACCATCAATGGTAAGTGGATTTGTCGTGCACATTATTATTTTAGAAACATAAGCATGTTCATCATCAATTATCTTTAAATTAATAGTAAAATTTTTAAAGTTTTTTTTTCTAGAACTTTGATTTGTATTATTTTGAGATTTATTTTTTAAAAAATAATAAACCTCAATTTTCCTATACACTATGTCAAGAGTTGATTTGAATTGTTGTAAGGCTAACATGAAATTTGAGTAAGAAAGAAGGGAAAGGGAAAAAAAAACAAAAGGCCACATGCGCCAAACCGATAACAATTATGTCACGCGCGTTTTTGTATGTGAAGGGGACAGCGGGATGCTTCAACCGATGCCTTTGAAACAAGATTTTGGCAACTAAACGACGACGCACACGCCATTTGAACTAGATAACATTATCCACAAGCTTCTAGATTTTTTTTTATTTTACTGATTTACAAAATTATCTTGTTCTCTCTAATGACATCTAACAACTATCAATTATTCAAATATAAAAGACAAAAGAATCCTATTTCAAAGGCAAAACTTTTTAATTTTAAAGAGTAATGAAGTAATTTAATCGTTTTAAAATAAAGTCAAAGACTAAAAAGCTCTTTGACCAAAGTTTAATTATATTTTTACTTTTAAAGGCAAAAAAATATTATATTGTGCAATAAAAATACCAAAAAACTATTTAACCATATTTATATCTATAATAACCATTGACTTCCATGAAATAGACCCCCTTCCCTTAAAACAAAGCTAAATGAATTTGTCAGCCAAAGGTAAAATGGTAATTTCATTTAGGAGCATCTTTGGACTGTTATTGTTAATTTGAGCAGCTTGGGTTTTTATCTTCCTTTTTCATTCCAAACACTAAGGGACTGTACTGTCTATGTGCGTGGTGGAGACATACAAAATTCAAACGTGCAATTTAAACGTGCATGCTGGTCGCTTTTTGGGTCCGAGAAAAAGATTTCACCTGCTAACTATGATAGACCTCCTTTGTTGAGTGGACTTTAGTAGTAGTTAATGTTTGATAGGGTGGTAATGATTATTTTTTTGAAGTGTATTTTTTATTTTGAAATATATTAAAATAATAATTTTATATTTTTAAAAAATTATTTTTAACATTAGTACATGAAAATAATCTGAAAATATTAAAATATTATTAATTTTTTGTAAATATTTTTAAAATAGAAAAATAAATACCCAACCAGTTTCGTGGCCCGTTTAGTTACTTTAACAGTAGATTTCTCATTGCATTGCAACAAACAAGAGAGGACAACAAATCAAACGAAAAGGCAGGAGAATCTGAATTTCCACCATTCGATAAATGAATAATTGGGTGGCACGTGTTTTACCAGGCAAGCATGATGACGTGATAACGACGTTTACGCTACAAAAGAGGTGAGGCACGAACGCAATGAATAAACTGGGGCCCGGGACAGTCACAGCAAGGCTGTAAAAAAATGTAAAATCATTATAAAATAAATAATATGACAATTTAAATACTTAAAATATATAATTCAAATAAAAAATTAAACATAATTTAACTTAAAAATCACTAGAAAATAATAATAAGAAGATATAGGCAAATATAAGAAGGGTTTAATAAAGATATTTCTTAGAAATTATATACTGTTAATTCTAGATATATATATAAATATATTTTCTTCAATGAATTATACTTTTAGGTTGATTGAACAACTATTTTCCATTAAATAATAACATTTTAAAACTCTTTAAACAATGAGAAATGTAGAATAAAAATAATATTTTTAGAAAAACAAACACATCATAATATATTTTTGCAATATGAGGAGAATAAATGAAATAAGAGGGCCCCACAGGATTATAAAGCAAAGTTGAAGAATCATCACAGGCCCTAGGGTCGCACTGTCAGGGCGGGCAGGGTGTCTATTGGGACTAGAAAGCATCTAAAGAAACAGCTGGCAAGCAATCAAATCAAAGGGAGGAAGGAGGCCGCTGTATCATCAAAACTCGTAAAATCGGTGCAAACTCGTGAGTTTATGTGATTTTATCGAGTTATCCGAGTTAATTCTGATTTTTAAATTTTTTATTTAATTCTATACATTAAATATAAATTTATTTGGTATAATTAGATATGCAAAATTCTAGAAGTTTGAAGCCTCAGAAGTGATAAATGTGATCCCTTTTACACGAACCGCATTGTATAGTGCTGCCATGGAAGGCCCGTCAGAGGCCCACGATGAACCAATATGGGTATGTGATTACTACCTTACAAAGTTACACTTCAGATTATGGGCCTTTCCGGCAACACACGAGGCTCGTCGTGCTTATGTTGTTGGACCAAGTTTTGATGAGTTTTTTTTTTCTACTGTGTTTAATTTTTGTCTCAGATTATTGACTGTCCGTTTACTACCCAATAATATTACGTAGGAGGGAGCAAAAGAATATACTAAAGCAATATGCGGTTGAAATGTGAAGTGATAAAATTATTTCTCATTCAATATATATATATAAAATTCATTAGCCATCTTATATTATCAAAAGAACTAAGCCCTCTTGTGAGGGGAATCACTGCTTATTATAACAATGCTTTTTTTGTTTTTAAGTTCCTCTTATTTTCTATGCTTTCGTCCCTCAATTTCTTTGTTTTCTTATTCGGTCCTTTAAAATTGCTTGATTTGCGGTTGATTTTGATAATTTATTTTCTATACATGTGTATGGGGACCTCGAGGTGTCGAGAAAAATTTATTCGTGTGTTTAATTCTTGGTTTTGTAAAATAAAATTCAATTTAATTGATTTAAAATAATGAAAGTTTCAACGTTCGAATTTAAAACTTAAAGAAATATTCAGTTTTTTTTTCCAACAACAAGGACCGATTTGCGCTGTCAAAGAGAAAGTTCATGTCATTTTTAATTTGATCTCTTTGCATTGATTTTATTTAGGATTTGACTTGATAATTTGTCTTGGTAGCCATGATATGGAAATCCTACAACATCAAGGAAAATTTTTTATGCTTAGTTGATGTTCAATTTTGTAAAATTAAACAAAATTTGGCTAATTTGAAACAATTAAATATCAAAGAACCTAAGTTAAAATTAAAACAAATATGGTAACTAAGGTAAACAGGCAAAACAAATAGGTTGGTGCATGTAGGAAGCATCCGTGGTGTTCAAGCATCGCGTGAGGAGCTGTCAAGCGGCTTCCGCTGCGATGCTAGAAGTGTCATGTCGCGCTCTTCCCTGTGATCTAGTGTGTGTTGGTGTATACGCGGACATTAGGCTCCAGTGGCCTTCATTTCATCCATTAGCATTGGTTTCATTTAATTCTTAAATTAAATTTGGTATTTATTCTTTTAATTGTAATTTTTTTATCCTTTTCACAATTGGATTTCTTTTCGATTCTATCCCTCAACACTTAGTTTTAATTTATTTTTATATCAAATTCGGTCTTAATTCTTTTGATCATAGTTATTAAATCTGGATCGGCCTAGCGGGTCAACTCGGTGGCTAGACCGGTCCAGGTTTGCCAAAAGACTAACCGGTGCAACGACCCGGTCGACCCATGACCCGGGCACACCCAGGTGAGACCCGATGTTTTTTTTTTCTTTCAAATGTGGTTTTTCTCCTATACCCCTCCTTTTTCATATTTTTGTAGTTGGTTATTAATACTTTTTGAAGCTCACTATATAAATATTAGAAAAATATTTTATTTTTTCAATGTGAGATTTGAAACCCTTTAGTATATTCTATGTTTCCAGAAAAGAAGTTATGTTTTTTCAATGTGGGATTTGAAACCCTTTAGTACATATATTCCATGTTCCCAAGAAAAAAAGTTATTTTTTTAATGTGAGATTTGAAGTTTTTTTGTATATATACTCTATGTTCACAAGAAAAAAATTATGTTTTTTCAATGTGTGATAAAAAACTTTTTGATTTAAATACTTCAACTTAAAAGGATAACATAATATCTTTTTAATGTGGGATTTGAAGCTCTTTAGTATATATACTTTATGTTCACAAGAAAAAAGTTATACGTTTTCAATGTGAGATTTGAAAGCCATTAGTATATATACTTCAATGCTAAAAAAAAAAAAGTTATTTTTTCAATGTGGGATTTGAAGTAATTTCGTTTATATACTCTATATTCACAAGAAAAAAATTATATTTTTTCAATGTGGGATTTGAAACCTATTAGTATATATACTCCTATGTTTCCAAGAAAAAGTTATGTTTTCAATGTGGGATTTGAAGCCATTTCATATATATACTTTATGTTCACATGAAAAAAGTTATGTTTTTTCAATGTGGGATAAAATTTTTTTTGATTTAAATACTTCAACTTAAAATAATAACATAATATCTTTTCAATGTGAGATTCGAAGCCCTTTAGTATATATACCCTATGTTCACAAGAAAAAAGTTATGTTTTTTTCAATGTGGGATAAAAAAAAATTTTGGTTTAAATACTTCAACTTAAAAGCATAACATAGTTGTATCTTTTCAACGTGGGATAAAAAACTTTTTAAAATATTATTTTAAAATTCATTATTTACAACATATATAGCCTATATTCATATGGATTATTTTTTTAATTTTTTCATATGAAATATTAAAAATTTAAATATTTCTTTTTAAATTTTTCTGGGTTGACCCATGAAACCCGGGACCTGACCCCTTGGCAAGGTCAATCCCTGGGCCGGGTTTGATAACTATGCTTTTGATTGATCTTTTTTGTTTTTTTGATTATTTTCTTTTTAACTTTATCCCTTATTTTTTTGTTGATTGAGAATTTAGTTTCATGATTTTTTTAATTTGCCTTATTTAGGGTTAGTTTTGGTCTCATGACTCAGGTCATGGGTTTTTGAAGATTAGTTTGAGCTAACTTTATACTTTTTTAGGTTTCTTTTAAAAATTGATCTTATTTTCAATTTCATTCTTCAACATTGGGTTGGTTAGGTATTAAGTTTTGTGATTTTGTTCACTTTTTTTTCTTGGGGGTTAATCTGATCTCATATCTTGCGTTGTTGGCTTTGGGGTTTAACTTGAGTTGACTCAGGTTTTTTTCGTTGTTTTTTTTTCTTACGTTAGAAAAAATTGGATTAATAAGATTATTATACAATAAAAATTATCCTATGCTTATTATGCATTTTATGAATAGTTGTCAAATTTAACAGAGTTCAAATAATAGATTAAAAAATTAATAACTAATCATGTAAACATTGTCTCATTTTTCTAATATGTTAAAAATTACCTTAAGATCTCGTATATTTTTATTAACGTATATGATATTCACTATATTTTAATATATGTAAGCATCAAATTTTTAATTCACAATTATATTTCTTACTCGATGTCAAAAAACACGTTAACTAGACATACATTGTAATTTATTTGAGTTAGAAAGAAATTATTCAACGCAACGAGGTGAGTCAAAATAGACATGTTAACATTATTTTATATTTGTATCGACACAAATAGTTCTTGATTTATTTAAGTAAATGTATGCAAACACTTTTTTATTAGCAATTTTTTTTGTTAAAATATAGATTTAAAAACTTACATATTTATTTTTTCTCAAAAAAATTATTTGATCCATGACTAAGCATGGGTGAAATAACTAGTTCTGGGAAAAAAAGATAAAACCCCCAGAGAGGCCGAGGTAAGCCTTCGACACCATGGCCCTTTCAGGAAGAGGAAAGAATTAGAACTACATTTTGGGCCCATTGCTCGATAGATTCGCAAATAAATATTTTAACAAGAAACTTTTGTAAATGTAGTTGGAGCTTATATCTAATTATTGTTGGGCCCATTCTGGAAACCTCCTCTGTCTTCGAACAAAGAACGAGAGAGAAAGAAAAGGAGAAAACCTCCCTCTTGTTTTTTTAAGAATGGATCCTATTTTAAAAATAAATACATAAATAAACCATATTATATGATTTTTGTAAATAATAATAATAACGCTAGCTTCATCAAATAATTTGATAAACTAGATGACTGAATTTATTTTTTAAAAATACCAGACTGCAATTAAAAAGAGAGAGAGAGAGAGAGAATCTAACATCGTAAATTAAGATTCCGTAAAAGCACAGATACTGTATCTGTTGGCTGGGCTTTAACGTCTCACCATACGACCATGGGCTGACGGCCTGTAATACTCAACAAGCACCGACCGCTACCCTCACCCCCAACCGTCAGCGCACACAGGCCCATTTTAGTCATTTCCTTAAAAATAACCCTTTTTTTAAAAAAATTTTAAACAGCCAGAGTCCCTCGTAGACGGAAACAGGTCACCAGAAATCATCGTCCGTCAAGCAAACACCTTCCAGGGGCATTTTAGTAAATAAATAAATAAATATATATCTCCAATTCATATCTCCCTGTCTAATCTGTTGTTGTTGTTTGTTAAATTGAAGCCGAAGCAAACGAACTCGCTCTCTCCAGCTTTGCAATTTTATTTCGCTTGATATTTATCTCTCCCTTCCTCTATTTGCGATCTACTGGTTTCAAGCTGAGGCGGAGGCGGTGTTGCAGCAATTCGCGTCACCTCTTCGGGATCACTTTTCGTCTCTCCCTCCCTCCCTAAATTAACACCATGGCGTCGGAAAATTTCACTGACAAAAACGTGGTGTTCAGAAAACTGAAAGCGAAATCGGATAACAAGGTTATTCTTTATTGATTTCGTTATGGATCTGATTCAGATCTGGAAATTTTATTGTTATTATATTGGATCTGGAATTTACGATTTCGTGTGTTTGTTATTAGATGTGTTTTGATTGTAATGCGAAAAATCCTACTTGGGCTTCAGTAACGTACGGGATCTTCCTTTGCATCGACTGCTCTGCTGTTCACCGTAGTCTCGGTGTACACATCAGCTTCGTTAGGTAAATTTATTCTCTGTTTTTTTAGTTCCGTGTTTAATTATCCGATTGTGCATTTAATTTAGATTTAAATGACAGTTTTGTTTTCTTTTTAAAGTAGAATGAAGCTTGTTGAAGCACAGGATTGGTGCACAAAGTTAATTTTATTTGGATCAGATAATGTGAAGTGAGAATTGTACGTGATAGATTTGGAGATCAACCAATATGATTTTTTTTTACTGAGAGATAATGTGATCATTGCTTTGGAAAATTAAGAGGGGAACAATCAAGCATCACATAAAAAATGAATGCTTCCTCTTTAAACTACCTGGCATCTTGTCAATTAGTTTGGACTAGGTTGTTGGGGTAGTTTTATTTTTATTTCACTGCTGGATCAATGGTAGTGTATGGATGATTCTTTTTGCAAGTAGACCTTTGCATTTTGGAAATAATGGCTGTAAAATTTAGAATGCGGTTGGTAGGATGTAACCAATGGCGGTAAAATTGAGATCTCAATTTCAGAAAATTTACTCTGGGTTTCTCTGTATCTATAGACTGGAGAGACATGTTCCAACTCCAAACCAAGTTTTGGTGATATCTTTGCTCCCATTAGAGTTATATATATATATATATATATTAAAATAAGGGTTTCTGTTTATCCTCTTTTCTTCTAGCATTTATTTTTCAGGAACGACTGTGATGCAATGTTATTTCCTATTCATATAGGTCTACGAATTTAGATTCATGGAGTCCAGAGCAATTGAGAACAATGAGCTTTGGGGGAAATAATCGCGCTCACGCTTTCTTTAAGCAGCATGGTTGGACTGATGGGGGGGAAATTGAGGCCAAGTATACATCTAGAGCTGCAGAGTTATATAGGCAAATACTTTCAAAAGAAGTTGCTAAAAGTATGGCAGAAGAAGCTGGCTTGCCATCATCCCCTGTTACTTCAAAGTCAGCCCAAGCAGGAAATGGACTTCCTGATGTCAAGATTAATGATGCTCCTAAAGAAAGCTCATTAGGAAAACAAGAAACACCTGATTTAGTTTGTTCCCCAAAAGCTTCTCGCTCGGTTATTACCAGTTCTGTGAAGAAGCCACTTGGTGCAAAGAGAACTGGGAAAACAGGGGGGCTTGGTGCTAGAAAGCTTGCTACGAAGGTAGGCTTTTGCCTCTAACTTGTAGAATTATCATCAGTTATCTTAGAAGCAAATGTCAGCTTGACATTTTTTACCTAGCCTGCTTCTTAATAGTACAGCCTTCAATTGCAGCCTAGTGAAAATCTCTATGACCAGAAGCCTGAAGAACCAGCACTTCCTGTAACTTCCACAACTAACAACAACAACAACAACAACAACAACACAAAAGCTGGCACATCTTTTGCATCTCGCTTTGAGTATGTAGATAATGTTCAACCTGCTGAGATGATATCTGGTGGCCCACAAGTGATTAGTCATGTATCTCCGCCAAAGTCATCAAGCTTTTTTGCAGAATTCGGGATGGAAAGCGGTTTTCCTAAGAAAGGAAGTTCAAACTACTCAAAAGTTCAAGTAAGCTCTTTAACATGCATTATCTGCTTATGGTCAACTGTAGAAAACCAGGCAATACTTACACTTCCAGCAAATAACCACCAGTTAATGCGATATCACCTAACTGTGACTTCTCAAATCTAGAGACTGCAACCTTTGAAAGGATCCAGGTTTTTATACCAGGCAAGAGTCTGAAAAAAGTGGATGCCAAAATGATATTGAAATTTTTGGTTTCATCGGCCAACTGAATTTTAGACTATTAATTAATTTGTTAGATTTTAATTCTCTTCCCAAATCTGCAAATTTATGGTAAGTTGCAACCAATCAGCTTTTTTTTTCCTGCACTATATTCAGTGCTTAAACAAATCAAAGCATTTCATATGCAGAGTTGAAAAGGGGAAAAAAGCCATTTACTTAAGTAGCACAAATTGAGAGCTTGTAAAATTTGTGAGGAATGTGAAAAGCATCTATGTCCTTCCATTATGTGTTTGCTAGTTGTTCTGTCAAATTGTACTCGTCACTTTTGAGTGTTTGATTTTCAACAAAAACAAGGCATCATGACATTTAGCTTGTGATGACACTTCCAAACTGGTTTAAACTCTCTCATAAGCTAGTAAAATTGAAATTTCTTTTGAAGTTGTAGGGTTAAATTTGCATAATACCTGTGCTTAAGCTGCTATTTCTGCATTGTAATAATGTTGTGACGTTTTAGTGACTTTTTCAATCTCTTTTTTATTTTTCAGCATGCAAGTCTAGATTTTGCAAATTATGTCTGTCCAGTAAAAAGAAATAAGGGTCGTCAGTTCTCATGGAGTATTTGTGGGAAAATCAATAGAGTGACAGCTTTGTGTTTTTACCTGAAACTACATAGTGGAGTTTTTAAAGTTAATTTTATTTTGTATTTCAATGTCATTCTTTTGATTTCACTAGGTTTTTGTGTTGGTATTATAAAAAAGTCTTGAGTTGATGGGTTTCCTAATTCACTTATGTGCAAGTCTTGTGGTGCTTACTCTTACCTAAATGCATTCTATACTTACTGAATAATGGGTATATTAAATTTGTATTTTACATCATCAAAGGGGTGTTTATATTCTGTTATGAGATTACCTGTAAGTCATTCCTTTTCAATAAGAGGATTTAAAACATAGTTGATTTTGTCTGAGAGTTTATGTTTAAGAACCATGAAGATAAATATCATAGAATAGGTAATGTTTCTGCAGAAACCTTCTCTCTGTTGGTTGTGATACTTTTGTGTATCTCTATTTTTTCTTCTCTAGCTGCATATAAAAAGGATCTTGATATTAGTGGTGTTTTTATTGCTCAGTAACAGTCTTGATATGTTATGTTTTCTATTATTTGTTAGCATTCTTGTCATCAATCACTTTACTTATGTTTTGGGAATTGCATGTGACATTGGAGATGTTATACCCATTGTTACTGGAATTTGTCAGATGACACTAGTGATTCAGTCAGCAAGGAATTTGTTTGTTTAGTTCTGTACTTGTTTGTTCATACATCCTGTTATTATCAGATTCAGGAAACAGATGAAGCAAGAAAGAAGTTCTCAAATGCAAAATCAATCTCATCAGCCCAATTTTTTGGTGATCAGAACAAAGCTGATGCTGATGCTCAAGTTTCATTGCAGAAATTCTCTGTATGCCCTCTTGCTACCACTATCTAAATATATGTAAATTTTATTTTGTTTATAGTGACAGGTTTCAAGAATTTCATCCCATTCTCTCTCTGTTTGTTGTGATTTTACTACCGTTAGTTCATCCTTGTCTGCTCTGTCGGTCACTAGATTGAAATTATGGATCATTTTTTTGTTCCAACCAGAAGTTTCTTTACTCAGCCAGGGATTTTTTCCCCCTGCTAACATCTACCCTTATCTGGGAAAAGAACTGTGGTTTTTGGATGATGTGAGTGAGAATTCCAAATTCTTACCTTTGCCTCCCCTTCCCATTCCAAACTTAGGTTCTAGCATGCAGGAAAAATGGCAAAATGCCGCGGTTACATAGAAGTGCTTTTTTTACTGAACCAGTTAGGCAATGATGAGTCGAATCACCAATGGCTCCATGGTCTTCCGCGCAGTATCTCTTGTATCAAACCTATACCACATGCCAGACTTGATGGAACTGCCTCATAAGCTAGACAATTCTTTCCACATACCATTGCATACATCCTATCTGCTTTAACTGTAATGGGCATCGACCAGCTCATTTCTAATGAAGGCCCCGACTAACCACTAAAATCTTGCATTTCTTTCTTCTGAAATTTTATTTAAGGTTAAAGGGTGTAAGTTTTATGCTGTTTCAGGGCTCCTCAGCTATATCAAGTGCTGATCTTTTTGGTCAAAGCGATGATCAGTCAATTGATCTTGCTGCGAGTGACCTCATCAATCGGATCTCTTTCCAGGTAATGCTTTGCATGTTTTGGTGCTTAAATATTTGAATGAATTTCTGTTAAGATAGGAAACCACTGGTTTCTTTCACTTTTTTTTGTTTTTTTTTTCACTTTCCTATATTTATCGAAGGTTTCTTCCCTTGTTTAACCCTCTCAGGCACAACAAGATATCTCTTCCCTAAAGAATATTGCAGGAGAGACTGGGAAGAAGCTCAGCTCCTTCGCATCAACCTTCATAACTGATCTTCAGGACAGAATCCTCTGAAGTTGATGGGCAGTGTTAAAAAATCTGCAAGTTTGCTACATTACCAATCAATATCTATCTATGCAGTGGAATGTAAAATGAGTCCATATAAAATTCTTTTTGAAGAAAAATAAAAGTAAGACGTTTTCAGGCTTTTGATAGGTTTTCTATTATTATATTGTAGTGCAGGTTTTGGGATCCTTTCTGTTTTAGTTTCTTGGAGTGTGTACTAAAGAGATGTAGGAATTGATATTATAGACAAAGTGTTCTGTTGAAAATTAGCTGCGTTGTAGTTGGGGCTAATATTAGGACACACGGCACAACATTACTGGCCATTCCCAAGGAAACAGCAACGAATGCCTGAAGCTTTGTGACCTAATATTACTGATGGTGCAATACTTCCATCCTGCAGGCACTGTTTGGTTTGTTATGTTCTAGTTGTGCAAAATTGTGTTTAGTATATTTTAGCTAATAGGATCGCTGATAATTTATGATTATTAAGGGTGTGATTTCATGTAGATCGTGGGTATTTTGATGGTGTTACGGTGTATAATGCCCACCTGGAGTGTTAGGATGGTGCTACATGCACGGAAAAGGGAAAAATGAAAAATGAAAACTTATATTGTGATTTTTTTTTGTTAATAAAACATGTTGAAAATATTTGTATATTTAATTTTTACTAAAAAAAAATAATATTTAACTTTTAGCAAAGTGCAAATCAATAGCCATGCCACCGAGGACAGAGACATCTGCTAACGGCAAGAAACGTGGCTGTGCGTTTGAAAATCCAGAACCCTCTTCTCCAAAGGTTATTTGTATTGGTCAAACGAGTTAAGACCAAGAATGAAGAAACCACAAGAAACTGAGGGCGAGATCAAAGAGAAAGGGGAAATAACTTACCTGTTATATTTAAGTTCGAGTTCTTTTACATAGAAATTTGATTGTTGAATAGTGTATGAGAGAGGATCTACTCTTTTCATGGCTACTATCTTAGCCGAAGGGGTAGCGTAAATCCCATCTAGATGGAATTGCATCTATGCAAGGGGAAAGACACCTTTTCTCATTTTAGCTTCCAATCACCTGTAAAGACCCTTGAATTCCTGTTAAGATATGTTTTTTTAATGTGTTTGGAATTGTTTGTTTTTTGTTTTAAAATGTATTAAAATAATAT
>Ga0307515_10015650_pt1 | contig 13957 bp, 11 predicted proteins | sample 17_EM_MG_FD_194513 | JGI IMG/M metagenome (GOLD analysis project Ga0307515, IMG submission 194513) | Populus trichocarpa ectomycorrhiza microbial communities from riparian zone in the Pacific Northwest, United States - 17_EM | ecosystem: Host-associated > Plants > Roots > Unclassified | place... | reverse complement strand
TATAGCACAAATAACAAAAATTATAAACCGGCTATTATCGGGCATAATTTTCTTCAACGGATATATTCAAAGCCCATTAATTCCCCCCCATTTATTACATTGACCTAACAATAGCAATTGACGAGGAGCAAGAATATCTTGACAGTGATTGTTGCCAAATAAGAAAAAAAAAAAAAAAAAAAAGATATTGCGCTGTTAATAGTTTTTGAAAGGGGGGAAAAAAAGCATATAAGAGAGAAAAGTAAAAATAGGATTTTTGTTAATATCTTAGTATTTTTTAAAATATCTCTTTTAATATTAATTTCAAAAGAAATTATTATAGTAAATTAAAGTGTCTCGCTCTATTTTATTTTTATAATTTTTTATAAATTAAATTCTATTTAAAATTTAAATTAATATCCTCAAAATATTTTTCAGAAAAAAGATTCATTTAATCCTATGAATTGACAGGGTTCGAAAAACAAGTTCCAAACCGGCTGATGAATGGCTTCAAACTTTTCTTTCGATACATTTCCAAAGCAAACACTAAAAGCTTTTCCTCTGCCGAGCAAGACTCCCCAGCCACTCCCTCCCTTCCCCCTTTCTTGCCATTTCCAAAAAAAAAAAATCCCTTTTGATTCGCTTATACTCTATCTTGCCCTTCAAATACTACATATTCAAGGGTATTCTTAAAGGGTCTCTAGCTATCATCAATATCAGGGAGAAACATGGGACTCAAAGATCATCTAAAGCTCAAGGTATGCCTACAAGTTTCATTTTGATGTTTTCATAATTCTTAGCAGTTCTTGACATTCAAAAGGTTGTGAGAAATGAACAAGGGGTAGTGGAATTCTTGATTGCTCTGTAGTTCTTACACGTTCCACATGCTATGTATCATTTCCATTTTGATTTATTTTTCACTTCATGAGGATCATATTCAACAGGACGGGCAGTGTATAATCATCTCATCTCGCGTTCTTGAACAATCAAATTAAGAGTGACTTGTAGATTTCTTGCTGTGTTTATGGCTACAATTCCACAAGAAAACAGTATCAGATAATAATAAAAGATTCAAGGACTGCTATGATCATAATCCACAAACATTTGCTTGTCTAACAATGATTTTTGTATTTCTAAGATTTTGAAACTTTGTCAAGGAAAGGCAAAGTGTGCAAAAGCAGTCTTTTGGTATTGGTAGGCTTGAGATGTCGAAGTTTGCCATTGAAAGTCAAGTTATATCACCATGGTCATTTTATTAATGCGCTTGTTTAAATTTGCCAGGCATTTCGGCTAAAGCGCTTTCTCCTTGGAAATGGGCAAAATAAAAGAACGGCTCATATGGCTAAGAAGGCTTCATGGATGATGCCAATATCTCATGGATATCATGTTGTGGAGGATCAGTCATTTAAAGGTGGTGCAGATGAGGCAGACTCTGACTGTGTTGTGGTTCAAAGAGAGCAAATAGAGGAGCTAGAGTTGTGGTTCTTCGGAATTTCAGATGCACAAATTGGACATGGAGTCATCAAGTATCTGCAATCCCACCTGCTTGATAGGAACCCCAAGGAGGTAATCAAGACTGCCCCAAATGCTTCCTCTTTCTCACGCTTTCTTTCGGGCACATAAATCATAGTACAAGAAACATAAAAAAAAGTATCAATCACTGACTTGGAAGCTATGCTAATGCATTGACCTTCACAGCTAAAATTATGGCCAAAAGAAAAGATGCAGGTCATTTTCCTGTGCAACAGCGTGCAAGGGAAAAAGCATGGAAACTTCTCCTTTACAATTTTGTCATTTAAGAAAGACAACCAATAAATCTGCAAAGCAGAGTCATTATGCATATAATTGTAATCTTAAAAGAATACATGTGATCTACTTGTTTTACTCTCAAGTCTTTTTCTATAGCTACGTAGCATTACTTACAAGGTGGCTTGCATTCTCAGATAAGGAGAAAGAGTAAGGAGATGATGAGAAAAGCCTATCTTGCTGCAAGAGCAAAGATCAGGGAGACACAGAAGTCAGATGAAACATGGAAAGCAGGCTCAGCATCTGTTATAGTGTTCAACAGAGAGAAACTTTTGACGGCCAACATGGGTGACTTTAGAGTTGTAGTGTGCAGAGACGGTGTGGCTCATCAGATGAAAAGCAAGCACCAGCGAACAGCCAAAAGGCTTTGGTCTCATAGGCTCCTTTCCGGTATGGAGCACGCTCTACTCTAGTCTTTTTACATTTGGAGTCGATGTGTTTGCTATTAAATTCTGACGAGACACCGTAGTCCGAGTGATTTTCAGATTTTGTTTTTTCAAAAAAGTAAAATGCATGTTAGGATCAATTATATTTAGTTGCTGGAGTGGTGCAACGGAAAATTTTAATAAGCTGCTCACTCTACATTGTTTCCCCATAAAGTTACAAAAGTGTTTTGTTATCCAGAAGTTAAAAAAACCCTTGATGGCATGGGAGCCTACAAGCAATAGAAAAGCAATCTAATAGTGATTTATGTACCTCCGTGATCTGATACCGGGTGCTATTTTGTGCATCTAGGACGCATATTATCATGGAAATCCAGCAACGCAGCAAGCACCAAGCAATCTAAAGGCTCTGAGCTTCTTGTTGGCGCTGAAAGGATTGACTCTGATACTGAGTTTGTCATCATAGGAAGCACTGGCATATGGGAGGTAAGATGCATCTAATTACCATAACATACAGTCCACCTGCCCCAGTACCTCTCACATACATACACAGATTCCCTTAACTTCCCTGATATTTATCCAGGCTATGAATAATCAAGAAGCAGTAAATCTCATCGGACACTTGGAGGATCCCCAGGAAGCTGCCGAGTGTCTGGCAAAGGAGGCTCTAACTAGAATGAGCAAAAGCAACATTTCATGCATTGTTATTCGCTTTGATTAATACATGTTTGTTTTCTCTCCAGTCTTGATCTGGCAGGCATGTATGCAGTGAACTCTTTGAAGCAATAGGAATATAAAAAGTTTTCAATTGCAGAAAAATACTGTTTTAGCGTTGTATGATAACGCAATAGCCACCTTGTCATTTCCCATTCTGCCATGGCATAGGACCTATAGCATGTGATAGACTGAGCTGTAATTTCGAATTTCACTGATTGAAACTCCAAAGTATTTGTTGTTCGGCTAAAATGTGGCACAACATCAAATTTCCACTTTTGATTCAGTAAAGTAAGTTTTTAACGTTGCGTACAAAATTAACCAGATGCCAAGAGGTGCAGATTCCACAGAAGTATGCATTGCTTCTTGGTCCACGCCTTAATTTGGACAAGCATACGAATCCAAGATGGGCCATTCCTCCCAAAACTTGTTCGGATTTAAGGAAATCATTAAGAATCCAAGATATCCTATTCCTAGTGAGCCATGTGAAGACTTGTATCAATCTATGAACATTATCATACTTCAATCAATAAGAAGGGGAGCAACGAGTCAACAACCTAATACATCAAACGAACTTCGGAAATTGAAAGTGAATGTACACTGACCGATATACATAATGTAATTAACATACCTTTCTTTTAAATTACAAGACAGGAAAGTCAACAAAGCACAACCACAATGGTGCAAAACAAGACCATCTTTCTGCTTCGGTACATCCACATATCACCTATCAAGTAGTCATCTTCTTTTCACCTGACTTGCTTCGGAAGGGCGATAACAATGAGAAATGGCGAGAAGCTGCAACCAAGTTTTTTCATCTTAGTGAGACAACTAAATCTATGAACAAGAGTGTACACTATGATGAGTTTGGTGAAAACATAGGAGAGCTTACTCTTTTGATTGGGGCCAGCAGTAGGGGTCTCATCTTGAGAGATTAGATTCTTCAATGTATGAACTGGTGCAACAACCAAAAATTGATAGTCAGTTTGTGGAAAGTACATATGACTAATAATGATCAAGGCTTTCGCTTAAATTTATTATCTCCATAAAACTCATCCTTGAGACTAGCTAACCATCACCATTGTATGGTCAATCAATTAACACAACCTGTGGTTTGCAATATGAATGATTTATAAATTATACTGACAAGAGACACGGCCTCGGATGGTAAAATTAGAGAATACACAATTTGTGTTACTGTTGTGATATTTCTGGTATTACTCTGTTTGCAAAGTATTTCTTCAAGATATTCACTTTGCCGACCAAAATATTAAACTCAATAAAGTACAGATGTATAACATGCACACAGGTTCCTGTTCGCACATAAGTTTTTTGAGTGATTTCAGATATCAAAAGACAATATAGAAGTTGATGCAATGATTTTTTATTTAGAAGAATGAAATATGTTTCTTTCAAACTAGACTTGGCTGTAAGCATTTCAAGATTCTAGGCCATTTGTTTACTGAAATTTAAACTTTTCCTGGATAGTCACATTCAGTGGAACTAATAAGCAATGGTAGGAACTCCAGATTTGACTATTGACTAAAAGCAGGGGGCAAAAGTATAGTGCCTTTACCTTCACTAGAAAAAGCGGCGTTGTCATCCATCTCGGAACCATTCAAACTAACATTATCCAATTCTACATTACGTTCACCTGCAGTTTGGCTCTTTCTTCCAAACTTCAGCAATCGTCTAAACCCTTTAGATGATTCCTTTGTCTGAGGCTTCTCCAATACTTCAGGGATCTGTTCTAGTTTCAAGCTTTTTAAATCAGATACATGAGCTTTAATGGTCTCTGCACCTGCTGAATGTGTCTGTAAGCTTGTTGGAGTTGCTTTGCCATGTTCAGAATTTTCAGTACAAGGATCTTCCATAAAAGAGACCCGAGCATAAGGGGCATGGTAGGGCTTCTCAGCAATATGAGTGCTTGAAAGCTTTGGTAATTCTTTCTCTGCATGACTTGCATGCTCAGATGCAGCCTGAGAGCAGAAGATGTTACATAATAAAAATCAACTCATGAAACAAATTTCCAACACTGTCAACAAGAAAATGAAATACTTCCAATTTTATGCTACTATGATCATTTTAAAACCACTGCCTACATAATCTAAGTCTTAAAACAGCAAGATGAATCTTACATGCCAATTCTTTTAGGTGTAAAGCACATCCGTACAAGTACACATAAACTACAGTAAAAGCAGCCATAAACATTTCTAGTTCTCACTCACTTACCTCATGAACCCCGGGGTGCTTTGGTAATTGATGCTCAGTGTGGTTTCTATCAATCCCATCCATGGTAAATGGTGAAACTGGCGCTTGAAAATTAGCATAATCCACCAGAGTCTCTGTTTTCTCCGGTATTTTATAGTTATTAGAGTGTCCATCTTGTACTTCTATATTCTGTTCTGATGTGTGTACAGAGGGAATGGTGGGCTTCTCACACTCAAGCACAACAGTTTTCTCAATTATTGGGTTGTCATCCCCATCACTATGATGTGAAATTTTGTTGCCATTCTGTTTCAATTCAGTGCTTTTAGAAGTTGAAATAGACTTACTTTTGTTCATCTTCTGTGGAATTTCTTTTGCTGCTGAATTGCCAGGCACAACATCATGTCCTTTAGTGGTTTTAGTTTTCAGTTCTGGAAGAGATGCCACCTTGCTTTTATCATGGTTCATCAGTGCAGATATTTTCTTGCTGTCAGCCCCACTGGATAATTTTGGCTTTGATACTGATTCACTGTTTCGTGGTTTAGTTGAAGAAGTATGATCGCGGCTACTTATTTTTGGCTCTGATAACCTCCTAATCCTGGCCACGGATGCCTTTGAATCAGGTGTCACACCACTGTTGTCTTTCTTTGGTTCAGACAATGATGATACTGACTGAGTTAACCTATTTCCAACTGTGCTAGTTGTTCCAGTGCTCAATTTGCTGGACCTTGAGACTTTCTGAGAATCACCCGATCCTGCAGAAACAGTTTTGATGGAGAACCTTTGTAGAGGTGATGAGGATCCCGGCTCTGAATCACTGAATTTTGATCCTCTTTGAGAGCCTGGCGAAAGCTTTATTGGCAATTGTTTACTGGTTCGCTGTGATGCTGACTGAGCAGTAGTGGAACTGCCTCTGGCAGCAATCCTCTTTTGTCTCTCTAACTTCAAAGCTTCCAGTCGTTTAATCTCTTCTTCTTCCTGAAAAGAAAAGAGAAGAAATTCCAAATCTGAGGATAACTCCTAATGAAGCTAGCAGGTAAAGGAGACAAATCATCCCCAATGGGAAGATACAATTTAACCCGTGCATATGGTAAGACAAAGTACACAGGTAGGAGCCAAGATCAATACCCCACTTTGCTTTAAGTTTTCCGACTTATAATGTTGAGTTGAATGCTCATTAAAAGGACAAGGGAAAGTACCTTCTCTTTCTTCATTTTCTGGAGATCAGCTTTAAATGTTCGTAGCCTCTCAGCACGTGCCTTTGCTTCATCCAAAGGACTCAACTTCGAAGGCTTTCCTTTCCTTATCGGTCCTACTGGCTTCTTCCTATCTGAAGTATCTGGAATGAGTTTTGATTTCCGGTCCTTGTCTGACTTCTTAGAGCCTTGACCAGCTACAGCCTCATTATTTTTCTTATGCAGCGAAGCCTGCATATCATAATCTAAAGCAGGATCATAACCAATAGACCCCTTTTCTGTCCCACGCTCAGGCATCAAACTTAAATCATCCGGTTCATATTTGACTTGGCTCCTGTTAGATAAGCTCTCTGTCCTCTGAACTGTTGATGGGAACTCAGAGTCCATGTCGATTGTGTTTCTCCCCTCAGTTCCAGCTTGATCTAGTGAAGTTGACCTTAGTGAGACTATGTATGAATCATCATCCATGTTGACGGATGACCTCCTGTCTAGATCATTTTTTGCAGTCTCAAATCCATTAACAGCCAGAGGATCTGATGCTAAACTTCTATAACCTGACTTGTTTTCTCGTCCATGAATTATAAAATCATCATTTGCATTCATCCTATATTGACCTCTCCTCCCATCTATTTCTGCAGACTGTAGATCCATTTGACCATTTATCAACCTTCTATCATCATTAGGCTGACCCATTTTTATGGATAGCAACAATTCATCTTTTGATGCCTTAGTCATGCGGGTCAAGTTTCCACTAATTTTCTGCATAACTGTCACATCCCCTTCTTGATTATCAACTGGATCTCGTCCATCAAAAACTAAAGGATCATCACCCATTGTATTTTGTCGCCTTTTTGCTCGAACATTCTTTTCCATTGCAAACATACCTTGGTCAACAACACGTTCAGCTTCATCAGCATCTTTCAGCAAATAATTTTGAAATGCTTTCCAGTGTCCACCTTCCTCCTCCTTCCCGTAAGATGTTCCAGCCATATCTGATAATTTCAGTTCATCTGTAGATTTTGTATGGCTTCCCTTCCTTTTTGAGGATCTCAGAGAGTTCCTGTGCTTCACATTCGGAGCTGTGTCTGATAAAATTTCATCTTCCTCGTCATTTTCAGAACCAGAAGCTGATCGTGATTCACTAACAGATGAGTCCTGCCTCTTTGAAGTGATGTAGTTGATGTTCCGAATAACAACCGTGCCTGATTTTTTTTTACCTGAATGACTTCCCTTCCTCCCTCGTCCTCGACCTCTCGAAGTTTCCTTCTCCAATTCTGCCTCATCCTGAGATCCTGTTCTCAAAGCATCCACTTCCCAAGCCTCAGTTTCAGTGTTGCTATCCATAGAATGCCTTCTTTGCCTCATCCTTTGACCAGCATGGATTCTAGGATCCTCGCCTGATGGATATGGTGGCTGAAAAACTGGGTTATTTCCCGGATAATTCTGGTAGTAAGCAATGCCTTGCATTGGATACCCTGGAAAGACAGGCACTGCTCCAGGTGGCGAATGAATGGGCCAGGGAGGGAACATAGGATGCGGAAACTGGGCTTGAAAATATTCCTGCTGGCCTGGTGATGGTTGTTGATCCGTTGGAGGCCTCTCATCTAGCAGATTGGTCTAAAATCATCTTCAATTGAATTTTTGAAGAAAACAAAGGCATATATGGAATATAATGCCACAAATAAGTACAACAAGGACATTCCAAGTTCAACGATTCATGGTCTTGCATGCTTATAAGAAAATCTTAACCTAGAGGACCTGTCTTTTAGTTCAACTAGTTTTTAGCTGCTATTGGAACACCCTAATTGATGTTGACCCCAACAGCCACACCTTCATTCTTATACAAGGACATTTCTGTAAAAAAAGAAAAAAAGGACGCACAAGAACAAAAAGACAATAGCATTTCCCTTCTAGCATGCAATGAGCTCAGTATCAAGCACTCTGGGTCACTAGTGACTTCAAGTGAAGTAAACAGAACCTACATTCCACATGTTTAGGAATCTAACTAAAAGTCACGAGATAAATAAAGGTATCATCTTTGCACAGACCTATACATGTTCTGATAATTTGAGGAGGCATTGCTGAGGAGTAGAATTCCTCCAATCTTTGACAATGCATATCCATGAGCCCTTAAAAATGTACCAAGATGTCCACGAGCCCTTGAAGTTAGCCAGCCAGGCAGATTACATTCAGTTGCTTATTTTAGGTGATAGAAAGGTTGTGGTCTTTTCTTAGTGTTTTCCACTCCTTAAGTGGGTTCCTTAGATCAGATTAGTTGCACTCCTTTCCCACACCCCGTGACATTTAATTTCCATCAGATAGCGAGACATGCATTTAAGTGGCAATGATAATAGAGTAACTCTTCTTTTTTAGGGAACTTCTTACATTTTAAGTTCATACCTGCATTTGGGTCAACACCTGCTTTCCTGTTACTATCAGGAGTTTCGGGCCACTGCTTGTTGATTGTATTAGAGAGATCGATGCCTGACGCATTCATGGCTGAAAAATCTGTCCTGCTAGACATTGCTTCAGCTGCTTCAATTTCAACCCACTGGCCAGTTTCATGTTTTCTTTTCCATAATTCCATAAATCTTACACAAGCATCCCTGTTGACATTGATGAATGAAACCACAATAGAGATTATCCTCTAAGAAATATAGATATACCAGAGACCAATTTGAGGCCAACATGAAAACAAAATAGAGAGAATTGATGTGTATAAAGAAAGCTACTTACATCAAGCGTAAGGCTCCAAAACTTTCAGCAAATGACATTAAATGTGCCATGTGATCAATGTCAAAACCAGCAGCTACAGCACGTGCAAAGGCCATGCCCTGCTCTTTCTGCAGTGAAGTTTTTCGTGTCTCCAGAACTTTCAGAAGCTGAACCCTGGTATAGACAAACCAAATGCAGTATTTGATTAATACTCTTGCTTGCACTGTTGAATCTGCATAACCAATAGATTACACTAGTAGAGATGCTAGCAGTCATCAAATTTTGACATGGTACTAGTCTAGCCACTCATAATCAACTATACATTTCTAATTTTACAATTATTATTATAATTTCAAAAATGTGAACAACATGCTCCTTAACAGCAAACTTTTTGGTATTCTGTGAATCTACGTGTCGATGACTGAAAATGAAGTCAATATAGAGGTTATGCAGAACAAGAAAGTAAGTAACCCGCAAAATGATTCGACTCTTGGCACGTGTCTTGAAAACCATGGGTCGAAGACAATGATGATGAAATTTGCAGTAGGGAATTGAAGTGGATTTGGTAATACCTATAACTGCAATTTGCCCCCTGAACTTTTAGGAAATTGAAATGAAGAGTCACACGGTGGATTGTGGAGTTTGAGTAAAATTTAAGCAACTATTCAAAATTTTTGACTTCTTTTTCATCATAATCTTGTTATTTGTCACTCATGACAGCAATGAAGTTTGTGAATTTCTTGTTCACTATCCAGTTACTCAAGGTACTAGGATACATACTTGGAATTTCCTTCCTGCACAGTCGACCCATTTGCTTCTGGTGGATGTGAACCAGGCTGCCAGGAAGCAAAGGGACGCAATTAGAAAAAGAAAATGCCAAAAACTCATAATGTGATCAGGATTATTTAGTGGCCAGTTATTACCTTGTAAAGGACAATGGCTTTTTCCTCACTAGAATCTGTTGGAGGCCTGCTACCTGTCAAAAATCATCCAATATAATCCAAAACCAACAAAAAACAGCACCACAGAAAGACAATTATATCTTAATCATTTAGTTCTTAGGATAAAAAACTTGATCAAACATTTTACAAGCATTGAAGCAACTACTTAACAGCAAGAATAAACTAAAAAAGGAAAGAGTACTAAGTAAAGATACAAAAGAGAGAAGAAAAGGAAATTATGTTCCCTCTCCTCCTACCCACAAGAAAGGATATAAATAAACCAGTTTAGAGAGTAAATTATGAAAACAAGAAGCACAAGACAACCACAAAAGAGTTTTAAATACAAAGAGGAACACAACGCCAAAATCATTTTGCATTAGTACCTTCAATGCACTCTGCAGGTTTTGCTCGATTATCTTCTACCTGTGAATAAAAAAAACAACTAAAACCGAATTCGACTCTGACTTTACATCACAAGGTACTTCAGGATTTTACTTACCGAGCTCAATCCTATATCATTGTTGCTTTGAATTGCAATTCCCTTTTCGATCTGCAAGATCTCAGATTCTAAATTGTAAACTCGTTCCAAGACCTCTGGTGTACTCACAAAGCGAACAAACCTACAAGAGAAAAGAAATTAGTTTGCAACATCAATTTGGAGGCAATTTAAAACCAAGATTAATTTGGAGGCAATTTAAGAGAAAAGAAATTAGTTTACATTATTAAATATGAAGTAAAGCAGCAAGTGACATAAAGTTCAAACCCCCTGTCACAAAAAGATCAATACCACCACCACTACAGCAATAATAAATAATATATAAAAACAATTGGGGAGTAGCATTGGAAAACAGTGTGAACCTCTCGATTGTTCCTTTCGTGAACCATGCTGCATCAGTTCCAGGCTCAAGAATAATTGAGTAGCCCCCCTTGGCCAATTGATCTTGAGCAGTTTTCAAGTGGTCAAGAAATGGTTGTGCCAACCCTGAAGCTATTTTCTCTGTCTTACCATTCACACATATAATCAAATCACACCTGATAAATAACACAATAAAACTCAAGTTAATTTTCTCCAGCAAAATTACAACCCAATAATCAATGAATTAAGCTCTAAAATGTTAACTAGTAAAGCTTCAAAATTTGAAAATAATTAGCGGCTAAATGGTAACATGAAATACAACATTAGCTTTATCATCTACTCATAAAACCAGAGCTTTTAAAGAAGCAATTGGCTTCCAATGAATATAGAAATCAACTCAGAAACCCAAAAAAAAAATTGGTTTATGCTGTACTCAAGCATTGAGTGAGTTATATTTTGCTGAAAAGAAATAAAACGTAATAATATAAATATATATAACTACTAAAAGTTACACAAAACTGTTACAGGTACTGGAACAAGCTAGCTAGCCACACCCACATGCAAAGAAAGTAAAGTGATGGAAGAGAGTAAATTACCTGGTTCGAGTTGGAGTGAGTTGAAAAATGGCCGAGTCAAGCCGAGTTGAAGACTTCATCCTTGACAAAAACTGATCTTTAATGGCCTAAGAAATGAGATCAAAGGAGGGGGGGGGGGGATGCAACAGAGAGAGAGTGTTTAAGAAAGAAAGAAAGAAAAGAATAATTTGCTAAAAACTCAGTAATACATAAAGGTTTGGCTCAATGTGAAAAGAAGAGAGCTCTTTAAGAAGAAGAAAAGTTGCTGCAGAGAACCTAACAGAGAGTAAAGAAGGGAGTGGAGAGAGAGCGCTTGCTTTGGATACCAACTGGGTAGTGAGAAATTTGTCTGCAAGAGAAAAAAGTATGACGTTAGCGTGGCAGATGTGAATAAAGGAAATGTTCAAGGGTAATTTAGAGAAATCGAACTATGCTGACGTGTGGATAACGTTTGCTATTGTGTTAGCTATTGAATAGTATTTTTATTTAAAATATATTAAAATAATATTTTTTATTTTTTATTTCTAATATTAAAATGATTTAAAAATATTAAAAAATATTTTTAAAAAAAATAAATTTTATGAAACACCAATAGGACCGTAAAGTGACAAAAAAGTAACAGGGTTGGAATTTGGACAATGATGTCCGAGATTTTTAGGTTTGAAATTACTAATGAAGCCTCCGTTTTCAACGCTTTGCCGTTGATGCTTGATGGTGATGGACGGCTAGTTGTTTTCCTGTAAATGGGTGGAGCTAGTCAAGATTCTCTTACTTGTACTTTAATTTATAAACGTTTTTTGTTTTCTTTTTCAATTAATTTTCCATTCAGCTATAAGTATTTATTTGGTCAGTTATAATGAATTTGTTCAAATAAAAAAAAATCAGTTGATTAATCGGAGAGTTTTTCTTTATGATTCCAAAGTTTTTAAAAATTATATGCAACGATAGGACCTAACAAATGTTGAATAAAAAATATAAATTAAATATAATTTAAAAAACAGTAGATAATAATTACTTGGGGATGATTATTGTCGTTCAGTAAAAGTAAATGAAAGTGGTCATGAGTCTAATGGAAAAACGCACGCGCGCTAAAAACTCGTACACTGTAAAAGTTATTTTTATATTGTGGTAGTTATTTTTTAAAATATTTTTTATTTTAAAATATATTAGAATAATATAATTTTTAAAAATTATTTTTAATATTATAAAAAATAATTGAAAAAAAATCAAAACTTTTAAAAATATAGTTTCAACTGCATTTTCAAATGACCTCTACATCCTTTTTTTTGTAATTAAGTGATTGTTTAAAAGTGCAACAATTTCTGTCTTTAAAAAAAATCAAATATATATTTTTTAATATTTTTTAATATGTTAATATTAAAAATAAAAATATTATTTTAATAAATTTTTAAATAAAAAATATTTTAAAAAAACATTGAACATCCCATACAAAATACACGGTAAATATTAAACATTCAACCTTTCCACCCATTCCCTACAATGTGCCCAACAAGGTCAAAAATATTATAAATGCTAATTTGTTAATATCTATCTCTCTTTAACCTCAAGATCTGGAGTTGTTTAAAAATGAAAGATCATTAACTTTTGTAGCAGCAGAATATAAATTTATAATTTTGTCCCATATATACATTCTGTCTCTTGACAAGGAAGTGCCTGCATTGAAAACTATATAAAGAAAATCAATTGATTTTATTAGAAGCCATATCTCACCAAGGATAAAGGTGTTAAAATAGTGTTTTTTTATTTTAAAAAAATTATTTTTGATATTAACACATTAAAATAATATGAAAATATTAAAAAACAAAATATTAATTTGAAGTAAAAAAATAAATAATAAATAATTTAAAAAAATAATAAAAATAAACGGTTGCTAAATATTTAACACTGGGGTGGAGTGGTGGAGATGTTCAATGTACGAAGTGCAAGTGCTTGAGAAATCCCAATGGCATCGCAGACGGTGCGATGTCATGTTCTAATTAATAAATATAATAAGTAGAATATTCTTGCAATTATCTCATTAGAGTTTGGAAAAATCATGTTCTTGTTGTTGTGGTGGGGCTCTAATTTGTCAATCATGTTTCCTTGGTTCATTATTAGTTAGCACAAAACAAATAAATAAATCAATAAATTAGTAAGATTATTAATATTATTCTAATTTTGAACCAACACGTACAGGATTATAATTAAAAGATATATGTTTTGCTTTTATATATATATATGATTTTCTCCAATACCAAAGCTCTCCTCCTTCCCTCTCCTCCTTCCCACTCTCTTCTTGATAGCACTTATCCCACCAACCCGAGAACAGTATGTTAAAAAAATATATATTTAATTAAATGTGGTTAGTTGAATTTAGTTACGTGTTTGTTAAAAGTTATAGTTGTGATTTATATACGGTAAAAAACATGTATAAAATATTTGGTTGTGATTGCTTTTCAAAAGTGTTTTTTACTTGGAAATGCATCAAAATAATTTTTTTTATTTTTAAAAAATTATTTTTAATATCAGCGCATTAAAATGATCTGAAAATACAAAAAAAAAAACATTAATTTAAAGTAAAGAA
>Ga0307515_10015649_pt1 | contig 13957 bp, 15 predicted proteins | sample 17_EM_MG_FD_194513 | JGI IMG/M metagenome (GOLD analysis project Ga0307515, IMG submission 194513) | Populus trichocarpa ectomycorrhiza microbial communities from riparian zone in the Pacific Northwest, United States - 17_EM | ecosystem: Host-associated > Plants > Roots > Unclassified | place... | reverse complement strand
CTAGTTATGTGCTCTCTGTTGCTTACACTCCCGATGGGCGGCGCATCATCTCCGGATCCATTGACAAGACAATTCGAATATGGAATGCAGAGACTGGTGCTGCTGTTGGAAGGCCTTTAGAGGGGCACAATGACGTGGTGCAGACTGTTGCTTGCTCTCCGAATGGACGGCACATCATCTCTGGATCCGCTGACTGCACCATTCGAGTATGGGATGCAGAGACTGGTGATGTAGTTGGCGACTCTCTACGAGGACATGCTAGTCATGTGTTCTCTGTTGCTTATACTCCCGATGGGCGGTACATCATCTCCGGATCAAATGACAAGGCCATTCGAATCTGGGACGCCGAGACTGGTGCTGCAGTTGGAACGCCTCTAGAAGGGCACACCTCGGTGCGGGCTGTTGCTTGCTCTCCCGATGGACGGCGTATCGCCTCTGGGTCCAATGACGGGTCCGTTCGAATCTGGGATGTGGGGACCGGTGCTGTGGTCGGCGGGCCTCTGAAAGTGCATACAGAGCCAGTAATGTCCGTTGCCTACTCTCCCAATGGGCGGCACATCATTTCGGGATCTGACGACATGACCATTCAAATCTGGAATGCTGATACAGATGCCGTAGTCGGTACGCGTCACCAGGGGCGTACTAATGGTGCACAGCCAGACTCAGAGGGTTGGGTGAGAGACTCAGAGGGTGGCTTACTATATTGGGTATCCCCGGACTATCGTGGAGGCCTCCATTCACCTGCCCTCCTTACAATCCCTGTGACGTCCCGTCTTCGACTCGTTTCTCTTGATGTAGAGGACTTTGTATTTGGAACCTCTTGGGTTCAAATTTTCAACAATGCACAGACCTAGCCTTCTTTCCTGTGAACCCGTGCTTGTCATATATTTGGTGTATTCTTTGCTTGTTGGTTAATGCAGTTCCCCCTTATTATTGTACCAACATGCATCCAACTCCATGTTCGAGATGAGACAATTGTGTCTAATTGTATGGTTTGCTCGCCTCAAGAATTGGCGATCGTCGCTCTGCAGGAAGTGTAATTGCAGACGCGGGATGGTGATATCCATCGCCATCTCATCATGAATAGATACCAGGTGTCTCTACAGATAAACAATGGGCATGGGGCACAGTATAGCGAGCTAGCGTGGAACTACCAGGATCAATAAACCGATGACAGTCGGAATTTCAGAAACTGCGAACAGGTGTGCATTCCATTCAAGATATTGATGTCTAGAACAGCTCCTGAAGCATCAAGGAGGCCACAAACCGCATGGTCTCTTCGTTAAACAATCTATTTTCCCTACTCACCACTACCGTTTATGTGGTCCCAGTTTGGGATGCCATGCTCTAACATAACAGGAGTCCATGGTCTCTTTTCCGATATCGAATAATGTATAATCACTCTTTTTGAATGGTATTAAGTACTGCATGAAAACTAGAGGCCTCCTTGTGGCTCGATTAATTGAGTCTATGTTAGGGACGTGCGGTTCGAAATGCCCTTCAGCAGGCTATATCCCGATTTATTTAATTTTGTGGGAAAGGGAGGGAATGCATCATGCACCATTAATTGCGCCTGGGCGCAGATGTGGAGGACTCCATCAGGGCTCACCAAGTCGGCCTAAGGCCTTTGGACAGGAGTGCCCTGTGTCCTCCCCCCTAAATACCCCCTTCGCCGGTGTTCCGGCTGCATCCCTTTATGTGAGGTTGATCTGTGCATGGACCCGCCAACGGGTCAAACTTGGTCAAATTTTTCTTCGCCCAGAGCTTTCGGGGTTTCTTTTGCTTCCTTAATTTTTTGTCTTCTTCCATGAAGTGCGCCGTGTTCCAGCTCTTTATTACTAGATCTGTTAAGAGTCCTTTTAGTATCTGTGTTGTTTCGTTAGGAGTTACATCCTGATTTTGAATAGAGATCTTTATTTTTGACTTCCATATCGCCCAAACCATCATCGAGATCAGTATTATATTCATAATCTTTCGGAGTCTTTATTCATGTCGTGTTCGAAAGTGAGGGCAGCTGTTCCTCTAATTAGCCCTAGATTAATATCGGGCCTGCAGTCCCTGGTTGATGATTTATGCCATAGTTTATTCTCGGGTTGTGTTCCATGCCTGAGCCTGGCGCGCCACTGTTTTCACATTCTAGCCATAGGTGTTACGTTTCTCGGTCTCTACTGTTTCGATGTTTCTCCTTTTTTTGCAGAAAGGGCAGAAGGCCTTTTCGTTATGTCCTGGGATTTTGTCCCAGAATGCTCCGCATTTAATCTTACCTGTAAGCATTGTTCTCATATGATCTTTTATTCTAGGAGGGATTTCGAGTGCTTTACTTTATACCTTTCAGGAGTTTCTCGTTTGTTGGCCGTAGTCCTTGTTGAGCTAGCGCAGCGAGTGAGCAGGCGGAAGAACCGTAAGGATCTTTCGCCCCTCGCTCGCCGCGCTCTATACTATCTACATAGCAAGGGTGGAAAAAGGCCACACACGTCGCACAAACAAATAGGAACGCAGATCTAAGCATGAAGGGGTGGTGGTCGATTGTCCGACTAGCAGTGTGCCTGTACCAAGGGTCACTGCCTCCGCCGTGCGGCAAAACATCACAGTCAACAGTCCTGTGGCACCTTGTATCTTATCTTTAGCTTCGTGTAGGGTGTCTTGGTGTAGTATTCATTTAATCTTCTTGGTGTGCCATCTGACTATTACGCTGTAGGTATGTTTTGCTTCTACGGCTTGGAGTCCCGCTCCGTCTTGTATAGCGGGGTGTCCGTCTAGCCATTCTTCACTATCCATTTCTACTGGTATGTCCAGTTCTCTTCCTTCGTCCGCTAGTGCGTCTGCCCCGCTGTTTCCGTAGTTGTCTTCATCATGGCCTTTCACCCATCGGAATTCCGTCTGTGCCGGTCTAGTTCTCAATCGGATTAGTATACCTTTTAGTAAGTCTGAATTTTGCACCCCGTTCCAGCTATATCCCGATTTAGTAGGCCGTCACTTGCCACTAATCATTCCCCCTTCTGTCTGCTCTTATACGGACAACGATAGTGCTTCCACTGGGTAAATTATCTCATTCACCGTCATACACGCGAAGCGTTCTCACTCCACCCATTGTCAAGACTACCCCGAAACCTCGGGCTCACACAAATTCCGCAAATAGAGTACACATAACATGTATGTATATTCACAGAGAGAGAAGTGGGTTCCCTTGAACACCACACCAATCGAACACCAGCAAACAACAGGACTACAAATGGGGGGCCGAGTCGACCTCGTCGTTCGGCACACACGGACCGACAAAACGCGCCTCCACTTCACTCGTACTAGACAAGCAAAAGAAGAGTCGCTCCATTGCCCTCATCCACCGACAGGGGATGAAGAAGGAGGTCAACGCGCGAATACGACAAGAAAAAAATAACAAAACCGCTACCAACGGGGTCCTGCCCAGGCGCCGTCGAGGCAACGAAAGGGAAAGAGTTGCGGGCGGTAGCGAATATTTCAAGCAGTACGTCTTCGCGCGTGCATGTTTGGAGAAATGTATTTGCTGGTGGCTGGTGGACGAGGAGAGGGGAGGGTTGTGAGGATGTGGCGTATGGGTGAGAGGGTAGATAGGTAGGTGAGTAGAAAGGTGATATGGAGTACAAGAAAGCAAAAATGTGAGGATGAATGAGCGCGAAGGACATGTAAATAAGGAAATAGTAGGCCAGACTGTGATAAGAGACTGCGAATGTTGGGTAAGTAGGTATTTGGGGTGGGTAAAACGTCCATGGTGTTGACCAGTTAAACTCGAATGTGCAAGAAATGGAAGCACGATGGTATGGGCGAGCGGCGACTGCGACCAGGTGACAGGGCCCAGGAGGGTTGGCAAACGTGATGGTGATGGTGGCACATAGAAGTGAAGCTATAATGGCTCATGCAGGCAGAGAGCAGTGGGTATTAGCACAGGGGATAGGGGGGTCGGAATCAATCCAACGCCAGCAAAAACAGGGAAGCAGAGACCAGAGCAGGTGAACAAATGAGGGATTGGACGGGGGTATACAGAGTCCAAGCCGAGTTCTCGGAGGTGATCTAGAACATCTAGAACCCGCCGCGCATGTTCCTGCGTTGCTGCTGCTGCTGCTTTCCTGGTTGCCGTGTGTTCATCTCTCCGGGTGCGCTGAACCGTCTGCTCAGGCGCTCGACCATGACGCTACCGCGCTCAGTGCGCCTCGCAAGCTGCTGAAGCCGCCTCGGCAGTGAGCGGCGTTGGCGTCTACTGGCCCGCGATGTGGTCCCAGCCATTGACTTGCTCGTCAACGCCTGGAGGGACGAGAGCGAGCTTGGTCACTCGGGGCGCGAGCGGAAGGCGGCGGAGTGTCTGTTGGTCTGGCGCTCGGTGGTAGGAAACATGAGTGTGCTCGCGTTCACGTTCGCGTTGCCGACGTTTCCATTTGTGCCAGTGCCGGTGCCGGTGTCTTTTGTGCGAGTCAAACCTTGAGGACGCGAAATGGGCCAGGTCGCGGCACCTCAGCCACTCTCGTGACTCCAGGGACTGGAGCAAACGCCAACCTCACAACACCTTGTATCCTCGGCCGTCTAATGCTTGCATGGGTGCAAGTCGCTGCTTCTCCCCTGCTGCGTGGGTACGACACCCTCCTTCCTTGTCTCCGTGCTGGCCCATTTCAAGAACGCGGGTAAGCAATCAATGCTCTGAGACAGTCGGTCCCGGGCAGTAACCATAGGTTGATTTTGCCCTGCTGACGGTAACGTTGCCGGCAAGCCTCTTCGAGATATCGCTCAAGCTGGGCAGGCCATTTCTGCTCTTTCCGCCGATGCTGCTCTTGTTGTGAGCATCTTGTGCATACGGGGCATCGCGTACCCCGGCCAGACATCGCACCTTCGTGCTCGTCCCCACGCTGCCGGTCTACTTGGCGAGAAGCCCTGCGTCCCTGCGGGCATCGGCGCGGAAATCGACCTGCTCGATGCAGAAGAGCGGGGGGCAATCCTTGTCCTTGTCCTTTTCGAGGGTTTCAAAGAGCGCGAGGGGCGAGACGAGGCCGGGGGGCCGGATAGGAGCGTAAAGTGGAAGACTGCGGGCGATTCCGGAGGGGTTATTGGTAGGAACGCTGCAGTGGGTGATAGTAGGGCCTCAATTTTGGAGAGGAAAAGGGTCCGACGCTCAACTGTAGGGCAATGTTAGCACGAGAGTAAAAAGAGTGGTCTGAGTGGGGATCGAACGATTGAAAGGAACGCGTTGAGTCACACGAAAGGTCGTGGATCTAGCGGCTCCCATCCATGAGCAGACCAGTGGAGGTGGGTGTGCCTCAAGCGGCAGAAAAGAGTAGGGTGGATGGAAAGTTTGCAGCGATGAACACGCCATGGGCGGTCTGAATGCCTGTTGCTTGTGCTGCATGCACAGTTTACTGAGCAGGGTACAGCTGGAGAGGTCCCTATGGTCTGAAAATTAGACTTACGCTGCTTGATTTATAGGCTTTCCACGCTACTTCGTTGCTGAGATCGAGGGCCGTGCTGGTACCTAGTAGAACTCTGTTTGCCTGGTAGTGCCTGGAATCTGGCCTGATCTAAGCCCGCGCCGCCAGATGCATTCGCCGCCTTGAGAGGTTAGTGGTGGTCGGCCTGCTTGGATGAGGTGGCAGGAGGTGGGTAGAGCGCAGGAGATCGTCTCTGTTGTACGAGGGCGAAAGTGATCCGATTTGAGGCGAAGGGTGAGGCGGGGACCGAGGTCAATGTTGATTTTTCATTTCATCGTCGGATGCTTTGTCCCGGGCCTTTGTGCTCCACTCGCTCCTTCCTACCGTTGTCTGAAAAGAAATAACAGGCTCAACTCCTCTCAAGGGTCGACTGGCTCCTCTTGTGTAAACGTCCCGCGGTTTCCGCCCGTCCCACTCATTTGACCTCATATAACCCCGCGTATCCATTCGTCACTACCGACTCGACCACTACAGCTGGACTTGCGCCCACCTCTGCTGCTACCTCGACGCAGGGCGCTCCAACCACCTTCACGCCTAACAAGAACTCGCATGGGCCCAGAGCGTCCGAACCCGAAAATCGATGGTCACCTCCTTCAAGGTTCGCTCTCCTAAAGTGGGAGCCGTAAGCCGGTTATGTCGACGGTCACGCCACCAGGCTCAGTTCAGTTGAATGTACCTGTGCCTGTTCCCACCGCTGAAGCAGCAGCCCCCAAAAGCCCCAAGTCCACGCCGACACCCGTATCCAAGGGACAAATGAAGATGCGTAGTCGGTGCGTTGGTTCGCAGCCCTCCTGAACCTCCATATTGATTTCCCTACTATATATATTATTAGACGCGAAGAACCAAAAGACCCCAATGTCCAAGTATTTTACCACGACGATACTGCGGCTCCCGCAACAGCGGTCCCAAAGAACGAGTATCCACCCAAAGTAGTGCCCTCACTTGTTCCTCCTGCGTCTTCCAAGCCCCGGTCTCCGTCGAGGAAACGCGCCACACAACCGGAACAACCAACGGAGTACTTCTCAATCCCCATTGCGGAACCATTGGACCTGAATGGACAACCTCCCAAAAGTGGGATACATCGTATAGAGCGATCCAAACCATCTCCGGCGCGACGTTCGGCGCGCGCGTATGGAAGAGTAGCGGTGTAACAGCCGAGCCTTTGAAACCACCCCCTAACTAGGTCCTGGCACCGATTTATCCTACCACGTCCTCTGGGACCGCCCAGGGCGGCTCTGCGGCAGACAAAGCTGGTGGTGGTGCAGGAACCGGATCAGGGACACCCACGGGTGGACCGGGGAGGAGGGGAAGGAAGAGCAAGGAAGAGCTCGCAGGTCTCGTAGCCGCCGCAGCCGACGGGACGCTTACTCCGGTGGGGAAGGGGGTCCAAAGCGGCGAAGAAGCCGAAGAAAGAGCAGGTCGGAAAGGACACACTGGTAGCGGCAGCCGTTGTGGATGAACCTGGATCAGGAGCTGTTACGCCGAGTGTACTACCTGAGGATGTGGAAATGGTGTCTGCTTCATTGTGGATGAGTCAGTCGTTCGCGCTGCGGAATGGGTACGGCGGTGTTCCGTCCGTCTGTCTCTTGTACTCTCCCTATTATAGTATGCGCCACTGAAGGGTATATTCACAATTTCATTCTTGGTCAATCCATCGTTTTGCATGTCCCGCTGAGAAAAGACGATCCATTCAGCTTCCACCCAGACAAGACATATACTACTTACCTCGTAACCTGTCAACCTCAAAGATACTGCTGTCAGCGAATAGGGGGGGGGGGCTCAAGTACGTCACGTCATAATGGGAGAGAACTATTCGGGGCTCGCCCTTGCAGGCACGGCAACGTCGCAGCCGTCGTAGGTTGTAGCGAGGAGGTGGTCGGGTCCGGGCCGGTATCGGGCGACCAGAATTGTGACCAGAGTTCGGTGACAGCTGTCGGTGACATCGCCATCGCGAATCGATCCCACGTTGTCTCCATCCATCCTCTGTCTGGACCTCTTACTGACCAAACATGGCGACTCAACCACCCAAGGAAGAGAGATTGTGAGTACCTTCAGCGGCTATGTAGCGCAGCTAACAATCAATCCAAGCCTGTACTTAGATCGTGCGGCGCTTCACCTCAATCAGGATCATGCCACTGATTTACGTTAACATATAGAAATCACATTTCAAGACGACCTAAATCGGGAATGTACGCTAAGGTTGTTTATTGAAAATCAAGAGAAAGAAGTCGAGACGAAAGACAACCGGACCTGGACACCAACCCAACGCGCGTATGTCCCTTGATTCCCCACTACGCACATTATCCGATAGTCACGTGTATGCAGAGGTGTTCTTCCAACCTCCAAGATCCACACAGAGATCCAAATCCGGAAGGGTCATTTGTTTTGGGCCAAGAACCGACAGACGAGCGAGGTGATCGACATCCAAACTCTTTTCAATAAGTTTTGGGACTCCAATGAGCGCGAATTCCTGGTATCGAGTCAGTCACAATCACCATCCAGTTCGCTCATTTCTGATAGAGAGTCCAGGGGTCGTTGTTGTTGGAAAGAATAACTGTTCTCTGGTCTTGAATTTCTCTGCGGATACTACCGTTCGTCTCTTTGCAATCACCCATCCGAACCAACTAATGATGGTCTCATAGGCGGAATCCCTACGCTCATGGCTCCATAAACTTGAAGATTTGCTAAAGGGGTACTCCCCACTGATGAGTGGATCAATGGAGAGCGCCGTGGAGAAGGGTATCAAAATCGGGTCTGTGTTCGCAGAGGTTGGTCCTCCCATCTTGAAATCAGCAAGAGATTGACAGGTTTTAGTTGAACCCAATCACGAAGGCTATCTTCGGTGTTGCCACTGTCACGTTTGAGGTTCGTGCTGGCTACTGGCGTGTCAGAAGCAGAGGTAAATTTTGACCATTTAGCTCTTGAGGGAACAAAACAAATACGACCAGATTCCGTTGGGCCTTCTGGATCAGTTGCAGCGGATTTTACCTTTGGCAGACAAGGTCGCAGATGAGATTGTCTGCGAAGAAACGGAAATTTTGGAAAAGATCATCCCCCGAATGTTTGAAGTAATGCGGAGGGTTGCGGAATTTTCATGCGACTATGTTAAACATGGTAGGTGGTCATCTTCTGGCTTTGACCTTGTTAAGTGTTGATTATTACAGCGAGAAAAGTGGGTGGACCAGCCTACCTGGAGGCTATTGAAGAAATGGAGAAAGATTTGACTAAGGTCATCGAAGACTTCGACCGTGCAGTGGATGTAGAGGCTCTCTGCCAAGCCAAAAAATTTGGTAAGAGCTCATGCTCTCAATCTCTAGATAAGCTCGTTCTCATTAGTTGCATGTAGAGCAAAAACTTCTGCTTAAACGGCTTAAATGTGTCGATGCCGGCTATAACCGGACACTCTGTTGTATGGAAGGCACCCGGGAATATTTCCTGAGTCACATCATGGCCTGGGTGACCAATGGATCCGGGAAGAAGGATACAGGCAATATGTACTGGATTTACGGCTTGCCCGGAGTTGGCAAAACGTCGCTAGCTCATTCGATGTGTGCGAGCCTTCACAGGACGAAGCACCTCGCTGGGGCATTTTTCTGCCAGAGGGATGGCCAAGATTTGAGGGAGCCCAGAAATATCCTCCCGACTCTCATCTACAAGCTCGCTGAAATCTTCCCCCCATTTCGAACGATTGTGGCAGAGCGCCTTCGTAGTGACACAAACCTGACACCAGAGTCAATGGAGGACTCTCTCCTCCTTGATTTCATTCGTGACCTTCCTCGCCACCCACAACGTACGCTCGTCTTTGTCATTGACGCACTTGATGAATGCGGCGACGATCAGAGCCGTCGAGTCCTCCTGAGATCTCTGACCGACGCAGCCGCGTATGCTCCGTGGCTCAAAATCATCATCACCAGTAGACCTGAAGTCGATATCCAACGTTTCTTTGATGATTCCGCCCGGTCTTCGTATTCAAGATACGATTTAGCCACTGACGATCAGGCTACCTCCGACCTACGAATTTTCGCCCAAGACAGGTTCGAGAAACTGGCTTTAAATCTGCATCTCCAATCTCCTTGGCCAGATCCGTCACTCTTCGAAAGAGTTATTTCTCGGGCAAATGGCCTATTCATCTTCATCAAGACTGTTGCTCTTGCCCTTGAGAAATGCGAAGACCCTACTGAGTCCTTAGAAGCAACGTTGCGAGACTCGGACGATACTGGGTTGATATCTCCATACGGACTCTACTCCAGTATCCTAAAAACACGAATAGTGCACAGCGGTTCCAAGTTTCAGCGGGTGGTTGGAGTGCTTCTTACAACGGCACCGTACCGCCCACTGTGCGAAGAGACAATTGCAGAGCTGGCCGGAGTGAACCCCAGGCATGTAAAGAAGTGGGTGGATGACCTTAGCTCTTTGCTATATCGAGACGAAAAAGCCAATGGAGAGGTTCGCGTACGGCATTTGTCAATTTCGGATTTCTTCGTCAGCGACGGCTGTCCCTGTGACTATCAAGTCAACGTGCAAGACGCGAATATCCAACTGGGCATTTCTTGCCTCAGGACGATGATTCGACAACTCCGTTTTAATATCTGCAAGCTTGAAGATTCCCGACTCGCCAATGCGGACGTTCACGATCTCCAGTCACGAATCCACAAGAACATTTCCGACCCGTTGCAGTATAGTTCTCGCTATTGGTCTTACCATCTTTGCTCCACCCCTGATGATGGTAATCAAGGCGTGACTGGAGGGTTGAAAGAATTCTTTGAAGGATTGTACCCATTATTTTGGATTGAGGTATTGAGTGTTATGGGAATGGTCCCAGTTGGTGCTCCAAGCCTTCGACGAGTGATATCTTGGATGAGAGTGAGTACAACTTCAGCTAGCCGTTCACTGTCATTCATCTTCGCCGTAGGGTGGGGATTCGACGCTTCTTGAGAGAATTCAAGATGTTTGCCATTTCATCATCGCCTTCCACACTCCCATCTCCACTAGCACCCCACACACCTACATATCTACAGGCCCATTCCTACCATCACAGTCACCTTTATCAACGATCTTCAGCACAAGGTTTCCCAAAAGCATCAAGGTGCGAAGAGGGAAATTGTTGTCATGGCCAGCACCGCCATTGCAGTGGATTGGCCACACTGGGAGTGTCAATTGTATAAGCTATTCCCCCAATGGGTACCACATTGCTACTGGATCCGGTGATATGACTATTCGAATCTGGGATGCTGAGAGTGGTGTTGCAATTGGCGAGCCTCTGAAGGGGCACACCAGCGGTGTTTTGTCGGTCTCTTATTCTCCCAACGGACGGCACATCATCTCCGGGTCCAATGACCAAACCATTCGAATGTGGGATGCTGGGACTGGTACTGCAGTTGGCAAGCCCTTAGAAGGCCACACTGGGGGTGTGGCCTCTGTTGCATACTCTCCCGATGGGCGCCACATCATCTCTGGATCCAATGACAAGACCGTCCGGATCTGGGCTACTGAATCTGCCACCATAGCCGGCGCGCCTCTAGAGGGGCATACCGGATATGTGTGGTCCGTTGCCTACTCTCCTGATGGGCAGCACATTATCTCTGGATCAGATGACATGACCATTCGAATCTGGAGTGCAGTGACTGGCGCTGCGGTCGGAAAGCCTTTAGAGGGGCACACTGACTGGGTGCGGACTGTTGCTTGCTCTCCGAATGGACGGCACATCATCTCTGGATCCGATGACAGCACCATTCGAATATGGGATGCAGAGACTGGTGTTGTAGTTGGTGACCCTTTACGAGGACATGATAATTCTGTGCTCTCTCTTGCTTACACTCCCGATGGGCGGCACATCATCTCCGGATCCAATGACAAGACCATTCGAATATGGAATGCTAAGACTGGTGCTGCTGTTGGGGAGCCTTTAGAGGGGCACACTGACTGGGTGTGTGCTGTTGCTTGCTCTCCGAATGGACGGCACATTGTCTCTGTATCCAGTGACCGGACCATTCGAACATGGGATGCCGAGACTGGTGCTGCAGCTGGAAAGCCTTTAAAGTGGCACACTCAGGGTGTACTTTCTGTTGCATACTCTAATAGTGGCGGGCACATCATCTCCGGATCCCGTGACAACACCATTCGAATCTGGAATGCCGAGACTGGTACTGCTGTTGGAAAGCCTTTAGAGGGGCACACTGACTGGGTGCGGGCTGTTGCTTGCTCTCCGAATGGACGGTACATCATCTCTGGGTCTGATGACAGAACCATTCGAATATGGGATGCAGAGACTGGTGATATAGTTGGCAACCCTCTACAAGGACATGATGGTTATGTGCTCTCTGTTGCTTATACTCCCGATGGGCGGCACATCATCTCCGGGTCCAATGACAAGACCATTCGAATATGGAATGCCAAGACTGGTGCTGCTGTTGGGGAGCCTTTAGAGGGGCACACTGGCTGGGTGCGGGCCGTTGCTTGCTCTCCGAATGGACGGCACATTGTCTCTGGATCCGAGGACCACACCATTCGAATATGGGATGCAGAGACTGGTGATGTAGTTGGTGGCCCTATACGAGGACATGATACTTCTGTGCAGTCTGTTGCTTACACTCCCAATGGGCGGCACATCATCTCCGGATCAGATGACCTGACCATTCGAATCTGGGACGCCGAGACTGGTGCTGCAGTTGGAACGCCTCTAGAAGGGCACACTGCCCCAGTGCAGGCTGTTGCTTGCTCTCCCGATGGACGGCATATCGCCTCCGGATCAGATGACGGGACCATTCGAATCTGGGATGTGGGGACTGGTGCTGTAATCGGCGGGCCTCTGAGGGTGCATACAGGACCAGTAACGTCCGTTGCCTACTCTCCCAGTGGGCGGCACATCATTTCCGGATCTGCGGACTCGACCATCCAAATCTGGGATGCTGATACAGATGCTGTAGTGGGTACTCATCACCGGGGGCGTACCGAGGGTGCACAGCCAGACTCAGAGGGTTGGGTGAGAGACTCAGAGGGTGGCTTACTATATTGGGTATCTCCGGACTATCGTGGAGGCCTCCATTCACCTGCCCTCCTTACACTCCCTGTGACGTCCCGTCTTCGACCCGTTTCTCTTGATGTAGAGGACTTTGCTTTTGGAACGTCTTGGTTCCAAAATTTTCATAATGCATAGCCCTAGCCTTCTTTTCCTGTGAACCTTGTGCTTGTCATTTGGCGTATTCTTTGCTCGTTGGTTAATGCAGTTCCCCTTTTTATTGTACCAACACACATCCAACTCCATGTTCGAGATGAGGCAATTGCGTTCAATTATATGGTTTGCTCACCTCAAGAATTGGCGATCATAGCTCTGCAGGAAGTGTAATTACAGGCAAGTAGGATGATGATATCCATTGCCATCTCCTCATGAATCAGATAAATAAATACTAGGTGCCTCTACGGATAAAAAATGAGCATGGGGCACAGTATAGCGTGCGAGCGTGGGACTACCAGGAATAAGTAAACCGATGACAGCCGTAGTTTGCGAAAGGGTGAACAGGTGTGCATTCCCTTCAAGATATCGATGTCTACACCAGCTCCTGATGCATCAAAGAGGCCACAAACCATATGCTCTCTGAGTACGTAGAACAATCTATTTTCCCTGGTCACCACTACCGTTTATGTGGTTCCAGTCTGGAATATTATGCTCTAACAGAACAGGAGCCCATCGTCTCTTTTCCGATATCGAAGGATGTATAATTGTCCTGTTTAACAGTTTTAAGTACCCCGTGAAATCGGAGGCCTCCTTGTGGCTTGATTAATTGATCTATATACGCATTAGGAACATGCGGTTCCAGCCAGCTACATCCCGATTTAGTAGGCCGTCACCTTAGTTTACCGCTAACCTTCCCCCTTCTGCCTGCTCTTGCACGTACAACAATAGGGCTTCGACTGGGGAAAATTCCCTCATTCACAATCCTCTCATTCACCGTCGTACACGCAAAGCGTTCCCACCAACTTGTCAAGACCACCCCGAAACCTCGGGCTCACACAAATTCCGCAAATTGAGTACACATAACATGTATGTATATTCACACACAGAGAAGTGGGTTCCCTTGAACACCACACCAATCGAACACCAGCAAACAACAGGACTACAAATGGGGGGCCGAGTCGACTTCGTCGTTCGGCACCCACGGACCGACAAAACGCGCCTCCACTTCACTCGTACTAGACAAGCAAAAGAAGAGTCGCTCCATTGCCCTCATCCACCGACAGGGGATGAAGAAGGAGGTCAACGCGCGAATACGACAAGAAGAAAATAACAAAACCGCTACCAACGGGTCCTGCCCAGGCGCCGTCGAGGCAACGAAAGGGAAAGAGTCGTGTGCGGTAGCGAATATTTCAAGCAGTACGTCTTCGCGCGTGCATGTTTGGAGAAATGTCTTTGCTGGTGGCTGGTGAACGAGGAGGGGAGGGTTGTGAGGATGTGGCGTATGGGTAAGAGGGTAGATAGGTAGGTGAGTAGAAAGGTGGTATGGAATACA
>Ga0307515_10015648_pt1 | contig 13957 bp, 2 predicted proteins | sample 17_EM_MG_FD_194513 | JGI IMG/M metagenome (GOLD analysis project Ga0307515, IMG submission 194513) | Populus trichocarpa ectomycorrhiza microbial communities from riparian zone in the Pacific Northwest, United States - 17_EM | ecosystem: Host-associated > Plants > Roots > Unclassified | place... | reverse complement strand
AAATCCTGATTAGCTGGTTAAAGTTAGGGTCTGTAGAATGTCGCAGGTAACATACCCTAGTACCGTTATCTACCTTACTAAGTTCCATAAGAAGCTTCTGGCAATTCTTTTTTTATAGATATAGTGCTACAGGAAGGTAGTAAGGTATTAGTTTAGCTGTAGGTGGAAGCAGTAAAAGTCTATTTAGGTAGTAGTACGGTACCAGCGGCGGTAGTAATAGTGGTTAAGTATAGAGCTTGTCTATTAGTTGGTCGGTTAATTGTAGGCGTATAGGCACAATTATTCGGTTAGTAGATCACAGGCGTATTAGCGTAATCAGTATCGTAATAGCAGGCATAGCGGCGCTATTGGTTTGTTAATGGTATATAGTAGTGCGGTACTAGTATAGGGTTAGTTCCGTAGGCAGATTGGCACAGGATCTTATTATAGGGTTAGTTTATAGGTATATTAGTTATAACAGTTATTAGGTTTATAACTGCTATAGATACTAGCAGTTCTTTCTTTACGCTTATAGCGTTACTAGCGTAACTATACCGTTCCAACCGCTTCCCCCTTATATTACTCTCTTTTCACGGTACCCTCCATAAGAACTCCCTGTCTAAATCACGCTAGTAGCCACCTCTGTAGCTACTTTAGAAACCGCAGGAGTCTTGGAATCTTTATAGAGGAATAGGTAACTGTTGCTACTGATTAAAGATACTATTTATAGATCTAGGTTATTATAGAGGCTTTTACGGAAGCTTTTGCAGAAGCTTTTACGGAGGTTACTGCGGAGGTTACTGCGGATATTACTGCGGATATTACTGTAGAGATTCTTATAGAGGTTACTGCGGAAGTTACTGCGAAAGTTGCTGGTGGGTTAGGATATCGTTCACAGATTTAGCTTATTATGCCGGTTATCCAGGCGCGGTAGGGGTTAGGGGAGACGTCTTGGCGCTTAAGTGGGACGGAGCTTGCGCGGACGGAGCTTGTGCGGACGGAGCTTGTGCGGACGGAGCTTATGCGGACGGAGCTTGTGGAGACGGAGCTTGCGGCACAGGTTGAGATACGGCAGCTTAAGGAACTTAAGGTGTTTAATAGCCTAAGGTTATCTATGGTGGTTGCTGCGGAGGTTGCTACGGGGGTTCTTACGAAGGTTGCTGCGGAGGTTCTTGCGGAGATTCTTGCGGAGATTCTTGCGGAGGTTAAAGCGTCTCTAGTAGTGTATTACTTAGATTCCAGCATAAGTTAAGTTTCTTCTGGTGCTCAATCTCTTGTGGAGTCCATTTGTGCTCTTCTTCTGCGTTAATAACATACTCCTGAATATTATTTCTAATAATACCCCCATCTATAGGGACAAATACTCTATTTTCCCAAAGGAAGTTATAGAAGTCTTGTATAATAACCTTCTTTACAAGAGCCTATGTTTCCTTTATCTATCTAATAAAGTCCTCCTTTATATATTCCTATAGCGCGGTATTATTATATTTACTATCCTTATAATATACTATACGGTATAATAAAAATCTATTTAAGTCTTGTTTATTAGCATTTGCAAGGTTAATTATAGCTTTATTCTATATCTTTGGGTTAATATCTTCCTTATACTTCTTTGGGTAGGTTAACGCTATAGTAGGTATAGAATTAACGGGGTGTCGTATATTGAAGGTAGGTAGGATTTTCGGTTTTATAGGATCTCGTAGGTTTACTATTAAGAGGTAGGCAATTTGAGATGTTGTTTAACGCGTTTTGGACGTTGTTTAACGCGTTTTAGACGTTAACTTGGGACCGTAGGTTTAGTAACACTTCTAACCTAAAGTACTTAACTAAATCTTCGTAAACGCGGTTGTTCTGCGTAATAGACGCAACTTAGTATCTCCTAGTACTTAGTAACACTTCTATTACTAGTTTTCCGTAAGTTTAAGGTAGTATAGTATCGCCGGGATCTATTCTATATAAGCGTATATGGCACCCCTATATAAGACTATCTCTTCTATTCGAAAACCTAGCTGCTCTATAGTTGACTGTGTATTTAACTACTGATCAGTATTAGTCATATAGGGTAACTCACCAATAACGACTACTCGAGTAGGGTTACAGTGATGTTGGTTAATAAAGCTTATTTATTGGAATGAGGGAGGGCGAGGAGCTTAAGGCTCCTCGCTACGCTAGTGCCGCGGCTACACGTGACCACACGTGATATATTCCCGACACTACTAAAGTTAAATTATAATGTCTATAATAAGGAGTTATTAAATATAGTAGTAGCACTTAAGGAAGAAAGAGCATTATTATTATTTGTTCTATTTATTGCCCGATTTAGTCCCTTTTTTAGTTTTATATAGGCTTCTACATTCCATTTATAGGAAAAATCCCTAGTAAGGGAAAAACTTAAGTATAACCTTCTAGCTAATCTTACGCGCTCTACCTTTACCTAGCCTATTTATCTTTATAATATATCTACCTTTTATATTATACTTTTAAGGTATCTTAAACGGTTTAGGGGGGTAGTAGAAAGGTTTAGTAATTTGTTTATATATTACCTTTAGCTTAGCGGGGGTGTCTAGTCCCTAAGGGGCTAGAAGGGGGCGTATCCTCCTATATCCTCCTATTAGATCTTATACGCTATCTAGAACTACTAAAGAACTCCTTAACCGATAAGCTATTATACTATTATATATAGGCCCCTATTTATAAAAAGCATTTAGGTGATATTATTTATACTTACCCTAGTAAATAGCTAGTCTTTTACTATACAGTAGTTATAGAGGAGTATTATATAGCGTATTAACTATATAGGCTATCTACATATATAGTATAGTATAGCATTTAGGATATAGATGCTTACTAGCTATATATTTAGTCCTAGGACCTCCATTTATAGTAGGAAGACAACTATAGATTCTACCTTTATCTATTCTTTATATATAGGGGGGGTTAATATTAACTATAGGATGCTCTATATAATTACTTTCTATACTTTTACCGTCTTCTTTTAGCATTATTTTTACTTAATATCTACCTATCTTGAAATATATATAGTAGATCTCTACTTATATATAAGAGTATATATATTAGATCCCATAAGAAACACTTAAGTCCGCAAGTACTCTTTATCTCTTTAGCTGTATAGCGACGTAGAGCAGGACACGTTATATTATACTAGTAGCCCCATATCCTCTATTACCGTAGTAGTACTTTACTAGTATAGCGCCGGGTCTCTATTTAGTATTATAGTAGTTCCTATATTTCCTATTCCCCCCCTACTACTTATAGGCGAAGGGCTTCTTAACTTATAGGTTTAGGCGTAATACCTCTTTAAAAGGCCCTCGCTCCTTATATATATTTTAGTATTTAGCGTATCTCCTTCTCCACTAGGTAGCCTTATACTATTAATGCTTTCTATATAGTAGTTACTTATATATATACGTCTAGTAGTAGTACTACTTTATATTTTAATACGGCCTATAATATCCTTTTATAGGCCTCTATAATTCTATATAAGTATTAGTTTTATAGCTTCTTTAGTAGCGCTAGTGAGCTTTTTACTAGTAGTTTACTATTTGGTCTTATATTCTAAATCTAGGCGTTATATAGTATTATTAGCCTTACTACTACTATAAAAGCCGCTACTCCTTTATAAGTTGCGTATATAATATACGTGTTCTAGTTTGGTTTGGTGTCTATTTAAACCCCTAGGACCTTAAGGGTGGCTTCTAGTTTTACTTTATAGCCCTAGATTCTTATTATTAATACTAGGTTATTATTTGCCCTTCTTTTCTTTATAAAGTAGATAAGCTAGTATTTATCTAGTATAAATTTAACGCTATAGTGTTTTACCTAGTACAGTTTTCTGCTACTATATCTCCCTATATAATTAGGTTTATATTATCTATAAATCCTAAAGTTACTATTTCCTAGTTACTATTAATATCTCTAATAGCTTAGATATAAAGAATAGGAATAAAATTGGCAATAGGGGTAATCCTTATATAATACCTATAGGTATTAGTATTATTTTGCTTTTATAGCCCTTAAATACTATTTTAGTAGTACGCCCTATTATAAAGGCTTAAGTAAACTTAATTATCTAGTCTAATAGGCCCTTCTTTCTTAGGATCTATAAGAGTCTTTTGTATAATATATAGTTAAAGGCTCCGCTTATATCTAGGCTTAGTATAAATACTACACAGTATATACGGGCTTATTACGCCGCCTAAATGCTAAAGGTAATTAGTGAGAGGCCTAAAAGGGCTAATTGCTTTTTCTTACGCTTATTTACGTATAGTACTAGCCCTTATATATTGTTATGCCCAAGCCTAACCTACTTGACCATACAAACTACTAAAAAGGTAGTAGTAGTGTCTCGCGACTAGACGGGCTGCTGGTTGGAATGCCTTATAAACTCTCTAGCCTATACCGCTATATAGGTAGCGCAAGGTCGTAATATATATATTCTATAACTATCTTTTCTAGAAGCTTTTCTAGCGTATTTTTAAAGGCGACTAGTTAATAGCTTTCTAGTAGAGAGTAGTCCTTTTTATTTACCTTTTAAAGCATAACTATAATTATTTCTTTATAGCATTTAGTAGCTTACCTTTATAGAGGCAAATAGTTACGGTATTAGCTAATAGCATTATTACAGCTTTTAATATAGCTTTAATTACCTTATTTAGGATCGTATCTAGCCTAGCCACTTTACTAGTAAGGAGTTTCCGTATAGTATCTTTTATTTCCTTTATTAAGACTATCTAGCTTATCTCTAGAGGTAAGGCGTAGTCTTAACTGCTAATATCTTATAGGTCCGCTTTGTTACGGACGCTTTAAGTACAATATTACGACTACTTAGGGAAGAGTTGGAAGAAGCTAGTTGGTTAATTCAAGCACGGTCTAGGATGGAGCCGATAGAGCTATATAACGAAGAATGGTAACCAAGGTTATATAACATGCTACATATTAAACAAGAGGGACGAAAGGAACTTACGTACCTTATATATAAGACGTATATCACGTATAAGAAGGATTTTATAGAAGTACGGTTATGTATTTAAGGACCCTTAGTCCCTACCTAGATAGTTTCTTCCTTATAGTAATTCTTAGAATATAATTAGAGTTAATCTATTAGGCAACCACTCTACCAGTTATTATTACGTTATTAACTTTAATTTGCATTACCTATATACCTAGCCTAATAATAAGCCTATCGTAGTTCTTGCTATAAGATTCCGTTATACAATTACTACCTAGTTATAGTATTAAATACAGAAAGTTAAATAACATGCTACCAAAAGCAGCCACCACAACGCTATTAACGGCGGCAACTACTTTAAGGTTAGGTGATACCAGTATAGTAGATACTAACTTATAGCAACCAGTAACAGTTAGACAACTATAGGAAATAGTTAACCAGTTAATAGAAAATAATATAGTACTTAAAACTAGGATTAACGGGATAGGCATAGCAAAGGTTAAGTTACTATTAATTAAAAGATTCTTAGGAGAGAGATCGAAGCTTAAAGGATTCCTTACATAGATGCATTTTAAGGTTACGCAGGAAGGAGCTAAGCTGGCAACACCTATAGATTAAATAGTGTATACAGGATTGTTCTTATTAGGAAGAGCACTTAAATAGTTTAAGCCTTACCTTATAGAGATACAAGTAAACGGAATAATAACTACAAACTAAGAGGTACGGTTTATATTCTTAAGCTAGAATAGATTTATAGAACGACTTACGCAAATATTTGGAGACCTAGAGGCAGTAATTATAGCGAAAAAAAAACTCCAAGACATTATATAACGAACCTTAGCAATTAAATATATAATATAGTTTTAGACGCTAGCAATATAAGTTAAGTGGAATAATAGGGCGCTTATAGTATAGTATAAGTAAGGACTTAAGGCTAAAGTCTAGGACGCGATCATTCTAATAGAAGATACAGATACCCTAAGGAAACTAATAGATTAAGTAATTAAGATTAATAATTGGATCTACTAAAGGGAACAGACTAAGAGAGGTTAGGATAGAGTTCTATAGTTATATAAGGCGCAAATTATGCAATAACTAAAGTTAAGTTAAAAACTATGGTATGGCGCAGAGCCAATAGACTTAAGTAGTACTAAAGAAGCCTATAAGAGATAAAGTAAGAAACTATAAAAACCTAGAGGTTAAGGATCTAGTAATTATAGGACTAAAGAGTAGAGGCTAAACTAGGGATCTTAGCAGCAGAAGACGTTTAGGCGGACTCTATAGTAAAATTAGTGATTTAAAGATAGAGCTTATATAAATTGCGGAAAATAAGGTCACTTTGCAAGGGATTATAAAGATAGTTAGAGTTACTATATAATAAAGGGAACTAGACTAATGGTAGAAGACATATATATATATATAGAGGGATAATAGTATACTACAAGGAACAAAAGAATATTTAATTAAAAGTTTTACGTTTTATTATAATAACGCATACTAAATTTATAAAGACGCTAAGTACGGCGCAAGCTATTGGCTATAGGAGCTAAAATTTATAGAATATAAAGGAACTAATAAACTAGTTCGTAGATCGGACATTAAGGACAATAAATTCAATATAGACGAAATATTTTATAATAATAAGGCAACGGAAGCGGCTTACTAGGAGTACGCAGACCTTAGAGATATTATACTAGAGGTAGAGGATGATTCCACTATAAAATAGGGAATATTAGTAGGGATTAGGACCCCACTAGATACGATATCTATCGCTTTATAAAACGCAAGAGAAGTAGGATAAAGAACTACTTCGGCACTTAATAAAGGTAAAAGGCTAAAGGCTTAAGATTCTTAAGATAAGATAAGAGACGACTAAGATTCTTAAGACGAGATAAGGTAAGCTTAAGGACCTATAATAGACGAAAACCGATAGAGCAGAGTAGTAGCTTAGTTTAAAGATATATAAATAAGCTCGGGATAGAGTTTCCCAAGGGCATAAGACTCTTAAGATAAGATAAGAACACCTAAGCCTAGTTAGACTAAGGCAGGAGCTAAGCTTAAGTTAGAAGTAAGCTTAGAATTAAAGAATTTAAGGGACTAAGAATTCGGAGTATAAATAAGGACACCCATAAGTAAGAGGCAAGAGGCTTCTTTATAGATTAGAGAATTTGTAATACAAACAGTAGTTAGACTAGGAGATAGGTATATAGACCTAAAGGACTTACTAGGGGAATATAGTGTTCGGCCTAAAGATTAAAAAGTTAATACTAAGATTAAGAAGTAAGAAGACTTTAAGAATTTATCTATAAGACGCAAACCAAAAGAAACCATAGAAGAATTTAGGTAAAGAATTATCGCATAGCAAGAACAGAAACTAGATAAGAGATCTAGCATATTAGGACGTATAAGGGATAGAGCACTAGTATAAAGAATTACTAATAGGCCTAGAATAGGCACACTAAGAGCTAAGTGGCTTACTAAACTAGAATAAGAAGAGGATTTAGGAATTCCTACTAGGTTCAAGAAACGATATATAAAGGGCTATTACAACGCAGTAATAAAAAAATACTTCCTTATAAATAAACCGTATATACTCTAGCAGCTATACTAAAAGTAGTATAGGCAAAGGCACAATAATAAGTGGGAAGATTTCTATATATAGTTAGACGAAAAAGTTATCTAAAACCACCCGATTACGGAAAAGGCTATAAGTTACATTAAAGGAGCCTTAATTATAATATTAAAAGATCTAAAGGAGCAGTTAGCGGACTAGAAAAGTAAAAGGTAAATCTTAGTACCTATAAACAAAGTCGCAACGCTTAGATTAACGAGAGAGAGGTTTAAACTTAAAGGTAAAGATAAGCTAAGAGTTAACCTAAGACACTAAGCATATTATATACTATTGTGGATAGCATATATAGATAATACGTGCAATATATATAGAGCACCTAAAGATAAGCACTAAAAGTACCCAGTAAGGATATACTAGTTATTAGATGAGGTAAAGTATTAAAACACTAAGTATATATATAGTTAGCACCCCATAAAAGTATAAAAATAAGGGGATTTAATACTTTAGCTAGGAAGATTCCTTATAGAAAAATACCTAGATAAATAATAGTGGTGGGAATGCCTAAAGAATACGTGTCTATAGTATATTAAAGATAAAAAGCGAACTAAGTATTGGCTAAAGGTAGACTAAGTATAAACAAGATTAAGCAGCTAATAGTTAGGAAAAGTAGAGGCCTATAGGACTAGAGGGAGCTAGTGGTAGAGCCTTAGACCCTTAAAGGAATTTAGGGATAACATCTAAATCTATAAGTTAAATGGCGAGATTAGTAGTTTAAAGCATTAGTAGATAGTAGAGTAATAAGAAACTATATATTACTAGCAGCAGTTAAAAAAATAGGATTACCTTATAGGTAAAAAAAGCAACCTTACTTATTAGTTACAATTTTAGGAGATCTAATAACCTATAAAGGAGGGATTATTAATCTAGAAATAGGACCTATTTAGCTAACTATTAAAGGGGGATAAGTTGAGATATCTTTTAATATATTACTATTAGGGAATAATAAGGTAGTACTAAAAATGCCTTAGTTACAGGAATACAATCTAAAGATTAATTGGATTATAGGTTAGGTTAATATTAGAGATACTTAACGCCGCAAAATGCGATAATAGGCTAAGTTAGTATAGTACTAAGTCGGAGTAATATATAAGGAGACTAAGCGAGGCTTAAGTTATATACTAAAGAGATACTATAAGTACAGTAAGAAACTATAGTCACCAAAAAGTAAAAAGCTGTTAAAGTATATAGTATAGGACTATAAGATAAAATTAGAACTAGGAATAAGTCTAAAGTTCTTTTTAATCTATAAGCTTACTAAAGAGGAAGGTAAAGCACTAAAAGAGTTTATCTAAGAAAACTTATAAAAGGGATATATTAGACCATCGCAGTTATTAGCGGGTTATTCAGTACTGTTTATACTAAAGAAAAATAGCAAACTAAGGCTGTGTATCGACTATAAATAGTTAAACAGCATTACTAGAAAGGATAGGTATCCTTTACCCTTAATTAGCGAAATCTAAGACAGGATAGGCAACGCGCAAATCTTTATAAAGATAGATCTAAGATAGGCGTACCATTAAATTAGGATTAAGGAAGGCGATAAATAAAAGGTAGCCTTTAGGTTAAAGGAAGGACTATATAAGCTATTAGTTATACAATTTAGGCTTATAAACGCACTAGCAACGTTTTAGAAGCGTACTAACAATATATTAGGAGAATACTTAGATAAATTTATTATAGTATACCTTAACAATATTATTATCTACTTAATAACTAAGAAAGAATATAGAGAATATATTAAATGGGTTTTAAAGAGACTATAAAAGAAATATATGCTAGTAGCAATTAAGAAATACAAGTTCTTTACTAGGAAGACTAATTTTGTTAGATTTATTATTAAACTAGGCCAATTTAGTATAGATCTAAAGAAGATTAAGGCTATAGTAAATTGGCAAAAACTAAAGAACGTTATGCAATTAAGATTGTTTTTAGGGTTTTACAATTACTGCAGAAGGTTTATAGCGCAGTAATTAAAAGATATTAAGCCATTTATACGGTTAACAAAGAAAGAAGAACTATAAGTATAGGGAAAGGAGTAATAAAAATTATTTAGAAAAATTAAAGAGTTATTTACCTAGGAGCTAGTTTTTAAGATCTATTAACTAGGACTAGAAACGGTTATAGAGACGGATATATTAGATTATATACTAGGGGTATACTTTATATAGAAATATTAAGATAGATAGCACCTAGTAGTATACTATAGTTAAAAGATAATACCACTAAAGTTAAACTATAACATCTATAACAAAGAGTTATTAGGTATAGTTATAGTATTAAAGAAATAAAAAGTATTCTTATAAGGTATAGAGAAACTATTTATAGTTAAGATAGATTATAAAAACCTAATAGGATTCCTAATAATAAAGGAACTTAACTAAAGATAGGTTAGATGGGTAGAGATGCTTACAGAATACTATTTTAAGATTTAGTATACTAAGGGTATAGACAATACGCGAGCCAATACGTTAAGTTAAAGGGCTAAACTATAAAATAATAAGAAGCCATTAGGGGCTTTACTGCGAAAAAATATAGACGGGTTAATTAGGTACAATTATCTAAAAATTATAGCAACTTAGGAAGAACTAGAAAAAGTTTATAAGTCACTAGAGAGCTTTTAGGTATAAAGAATTCTAAAAGCATAGCTAAAAGATCTATAGTTAGATATATATAAAAATTAAAAAGTAAAGTATATCCTAAGAAGTATAATAGAGCACTTTATAGAAGATTTCTATAAGGGATTAACTTAAGGATATAATAGAGCTATAGGCTTAGTGTTAAAACTCTAAGAGGAGTATATTATTAATAAATTCTAAAGCCTAGTATAGAAGGTTACTAAAGAATATTTAAATTGCTAAAGAAATAAACTAATAAGGTATAAGCTATATAGAGGGCTATAACCTATTAAAATACTAGAGAGACTATAGGAGGTTATATTATAGGACTTTATTATTAAGTTACTAAAGTTAAGAGATCTTATTACTGGATAAGACTATAACGTAATCTTAGTAATAGTAGATAAGTTAACTAAATAGAGCTACTTTATAGCATATACAAAAGAAATCTTAGCGAAAGATATTGCTAAAATCTATATTAAAGAAGTATTCGTAAGATATAGAGCACTAAGTAAGATTATATTAAATAGAGATTTAAAATTTATAGTAGTATTTTAGGAGGTATTCTTAGCGAAGTAAGAAGTTTAAGTAGCAACTTCTACTATATATTACCCGCAGACAGACGGTTAAATAGAAAGATTAAATTAGACGCTAAAATAGTATCTAAAATATTATATTAATTATATATAAAATAATTAGGTATTGTTATTACTAGTTATATAGTTTGTATATAATATAACACCATAGAAAGGAATAGGCATATTACTATTTAAGGCAAATTATGGATATAAGCTAAGAATATCGTTATTACTATAATAAGTAAAGAAAATAAGTAGTACAGTTAAAGAAAGAATAAAGATGTTAATAAATCTTTATATAAACCTTATAGAATTAGCAAAGAAGGTATAAAAAAAAAAGTACTATAATACTAAGAGATCTAAGGGACTTGTTCGTACTAACTTAATAGTATAAGTGAGTCGTATCCACGGGTACGAAATATATGTAGTATTGTATGCTTGTTTAGATGGTGACTGTCGATTCTATTAAGGTAGACTACGTGGTTTATATACTGACGCGCCTCCCCCCTAATTAGTTAGTATGTAGGTGGTTAGTGCACTAAACGCGTAAGTACGCGTTCGTACACTAGGTGCTGTAATTATACACTAGCGGTACTTGGAAAATGAGACCACTTATATACAGCCTCCGTAATTGCTTTAATAGAACTATAAAATATAAAGGAAAATATATAGGAGATCCTTCCCGAGGTGCCCTCTGGGCTGCCTCCTAAACGGTGCTTTAAGTCGGCCGTAAGTCCTGCTTACGGTCCGTAAAATGAACCGTACGGCCTTCTAACGGGCCGTAAATGAACTGTGCGGCCTTCCGACGGGCCGTAAATGAACTATAAGTGCTCCGTTAGTCTTGTTCCACCCATTCTATAACCTTTAGATTAAGCTTATTCGTGTCAATTAGGGTTTTTAGAGCTTGATACGGCTTTTGTAAGGCAGTATTGCTAGGGTGTACGGTAGGGAGCAGGCAAGCCGAGCATGAGTTACATAGGGAGTCGATGGAAGAGGACGATATGGTAAAGAGTAGGCAATAGCCTCGTACGGAGAGAGACGAACCGATGGGGGAGGAAGGAGGCTGCAAGCCCGAGGAGCTTATAAGGGGTGGCCAAGGCCTAGCCGAAGGCTAGCCTTGGCAGCCCCTGAGAGCTCCCGGGATGTAGCCGAGTAAGGGACCAAAAGTACCCTTACACGAACGGCCACAGCTCTGCTTAAGAAGGAAGCTAATATTCCCCCCCTATAACTATATATTAAAGCCACTATAATATAAAGAGCGTAAAAGGAACGCAACTCTAATATTATAAAGTATATTAAGACACGCCTAAATAAATTATAGAGGGACCCTAGGGCGCCTCGTAGGAGAATAAACTAATAACCCTAAAGTAGGGAAGATATATTAGAGAAACAGGTAAAGAAAGTAAAAGAAAAATAGTGCTGCTTTAGGGCCTAGGCCTATATAGAGAAGGAAGGGAGATGCGTAAGAGGCCAGTAAGGATAATAGCAAGAGAGAGAAAGGAGCTAAAGTAGAGTATAAAAGAACGCTAGGAAACCATCTACCATAATATAATACTAGCTAAAACAACGCTGGAGAGGTATATAGGAGTTAAAGGTATAGAGGCTAACTAAAGTAAGAGGAACCTAAGCCGTAGTATAGTTAACGCTATAGGGGGTAAACACTCTAGGGCTCTGAGAAGGCCTAACAAAGGCAGAAAATATAATAGCAACACTCTTAAAAACAGGAATAATAGGACTAAAAGACTGGCTCTACTAGGTAGGTATCCTAGTAGGTAGCCTAAGATGTAAATATAGCTGGCTAAGACAGACACCAAAACACGTAATACTGTTATGCCCCTTACGCACTAACTAAGAAGTAATACTCTTAGTAGCTAGCACAGAGAACTATAAAACACTGCTCTTAATATAAAAAGGCCTTAAGGCGGTTACCTAGTGGCTTATTAGCTAAAATGTACTAAACTAGTTCCGGGTTATAAAAGAAATAATAATAGAGGGCGGGGGGGTAAGTAACGGGCGCCCCCTAATGACTCTATAGTAGTAGAGTAAAGTATATAATACTAACGCGTCCGTAGGCTTATTACGGCAGTAGTAGTTCCTAAGGAGGTTAAAAAGTAAGGTAGTAGGAGCACTATAGGTAACTTATAGGCGAGTCCTAAAAGGCGGGGAGATGGATCACGGGGTTTTCTCAAGTTAAGTCTTTCTTAAGTTGAGTTTTCTCCCCATATGTAAATAAGGAGTAGTCCGCGTAGGCCCAATAGGGATCCAAATCGGACGTTAAGCAATGAATTATTATTATAAAACGCGACTTTATTAAGCCTGGCCTCTACTATACTATTTAAGATTATTTTCTTAATTTCCTTAAGGCGATAAGTATTAATTTTTTATCCATTTATAATATCTAAGTCCTTTATAGTAATATATAATGATACTAAGATAGGATAAAAGAGAAGTAGAGCGTTGCTATATAAGAGCGGAAGAATCTAGTTAGTGTTTAGTAAAGGTGTAAGTCTAAAGTAAGTAGGTAAGACAAACCAATTATAAGAATTAATTAACTAGGCAGATTACCGCAGTTTTAGGGTGTAAGTTATAGCTTAAAGCAGTAATTAGCGGTTAAACTAATTAATTAACTAATTAATATCGCGTAGAGGTGCCGTATAAGAGTTAGTTAAGGTAGTAGAGGTAAAAAGTTAGGCGAAGTAGATATTAAAGTTAAGTACTCCCGTAGTAACACTAGTAGGCAAATTACCGTTATCTAATACTTATTAATGGTAAGGTAAATTAAGAAGTTTTAGTAAATATATAAAATGCTAAGTCTAGCGGCATTTTATGGTAGATTGCCTTGGGTAGTATAAGTCTTATATAGTTATAATCTTTAGGATTTAAGAACTAAACTAACTTATTAGTTTATTAAACCTTATAAATCCTACTAGACTATTAATATAAAAAGGTAATAACTTAGCTAAGTATAGAATTTACATATTGTTTTTAATTATTTTTTAATAAAAGACTAACGTATTCCATAAGCGAGTGAGCCACACAAGCGAGTAAGCCATCACCAAAAATTGGAAAAATCGCACCTTAATATCTCGACAACCACTTAATAATAAATTCTAAAATTTTATATTCAGGCTTTTATATATACTCTATAGCTTCTATTAAGGTTATATTGTAAATAGTTTAGTAG
>Ga0307515_10015647_pt1 | contig 13958 bp, 19 predicted proteins | sample 17_EM_MG_FD_194513 | JGI IMG/M metagenome (GOLD analysis project Ga0307515, IMG submission 194513) | Populus trichocarpa ectomycorrhiza microbial communities from riparian zone in the Pacific Northwest, United States - 17_EM | ecosystem: Host-associated > Plants > Roots > Unclassified | place... | reverse complement strand
AGTAAGCTTGGGAATAAATCCGTAGTCAGTCTTAAACATTTCGGTGGTGGCAGACATCGTGAGAAGTGACGATAGTGATTGTGGTGTTGAGTTTTAGTGTTGTTTGTACAGTTGTTGCTACGGCGACCGTTGTGGGGTTAGGGTTTTTGAGGCTCTTTGAGGTTTAGGGTTGTGGAGGCTCTTGTAAATCGTGAGATGAGAGTAGTATATAAAGTGAGTTCAGTAAGCGGCCACCGGGCTCATAACCTGTTACGAATGTGAAGTGGATGAAGTCTATTCTACTATCTAAGGAGAAGCTCTGTCCTTATATACATGAGAGCCTGGAATACCATGGAAGTGCATGGAAGCTCATGTTTGCAAATACCAGTGGTGGCGAGTGAAGACTCGTGGATGAGTCTACGACTATGAGTCCGTAGCCTGTGAGTCGATATGACGATCTCAGTACAGGTGACTTCCTTACAGATCATATAGTAATACCAGGTGCACCGGAATCATCATGGCAACGAGTGTCGTAGTCCCAGCTGCTCCAAAATTTTAGCAACTTAAAGGCATGATTTTATAGCATTCTGAAGACGACTTCATACTGTTTAGAATATTCTTGTATTCTGTTCCGCTACTTCAGAAGCATTGAGGAGCACCCCAAAGTACTCTCAGAGCACCTGTGAGGCACATCGTGTTGCATTGAGCCTGTTCAGCAGCTTCTGGAAACCTCTGGAAGGACCGGTGTGGCTGTTCAGAACAGCTGAGTCGTTGAGTTATGACTTCCAAACTATTGTACATTTCACTGATGCATGCTACTCCCTGTACAAGTATAACATCTAAAAGGCTACACCCAGCTAGACAAAAACAGAATGGCTGATCGCGCATCAGAGTTCGATCCACAAGAGAGTGTTAGAATCAATATGACTATTGGCAGTTCTTGGGCACCATCTGTGTCAATGAATCATTCCGAGGGTTGTATCAAAAAGACACAAGATAGTAATCCTGTCTTTGATATCAATTTCGCAAAGACTGTAAAGCGCAACAGCTCCCATTTGGAATTTATGAATCATCTAGTTTATCTTTGCGTGATAATGACTACAATTTGAATCAACCACTTTGGTCCTCACAACAGGTTGGATCTATATAACATATAGAGTTTTTCTGACTATTTCATATGGCACATAGTATGGGTAAAATTTCGATATTGCATGATCTGATTGATGCAGAACTTGTACGGATTGATATCTTGATGAGGGTAATGGTCAACCTCTTACTAGTATTGGATGCTGAGAAGAATTAGCATATCAAACACTTCAAGGGATTTCAATATCTGAGAGAAGCATTGCCAGCAGCTGTTTGGGAGAACGTTAAATGCTGTGGGGAGATGAATGCAACTCACAAGAATACCAAGTGTAAGATTATGATCAGTTTGAAGATATATAGCAGATTCAGAACAGGAATTAAGAATAAACTGTCTTACCCAAGAGGTCATCTGATAGTGAGTTGCTACTTAATTTAATAGTTTGAGCCCAGTGTACAGATCCATCATTCCAAGGTGGGATTGGTGCAGCTGGAGTCAGAGATACTCACCAGTGTAGATTATTGTTCAATGATTCACAGACCACAATACAACATGTATGCGATTCTGTAGGTAGTGTTTTCTTTGCATCTGTAAGCAGCAGTGGAACTAAGTCCCCATTTCAAATGCATTGTTCTCCTATCATAGGTACTGAACAAAATGCATGGTGTAGTAATGCTGGGAAGCAAGATACCAGAGATAAGAAAGGGAAGGAAGAGTATAGGGAGCAAATAGAAGAGCAGGAAGAGGAGGAATTTGGTATAGAGTCTAGAGCTATGATGGAGTAGCTAGAATCAAGTTATATGTCCAGATCCTACGACCATTAACTAATAAGCTGTTATTCCAACTGGAGACTTGTTCCCAAAGTTCAAATCGTCCAATTCCGATTGACTACACCAGATATATGTGAGAATGTTAAATTCTATATATGTTTTGTTTATAGGGGATTTCTTATAGGTTTCTTTAGATGCTTGTTTTAACATTCCTTGTAGGTGTGTTTTGGCTTAATGGATGTAGCATATTGTGTTTTTAGAAAGGTTAATAACTTGCATTATTCTCTTCTTTGGGTGATAATTCTGTAAGTTGTGTTCATTATTTGGGTAGAATTGTAGGTTGTGGTAAGTCACTGGGTTATTTGAATCATGCTGTTGGTGACCATTGATTACATTATCAACTCTCCAGATTATGCATATATCAGAGTCAGACTTTACAATTTGTACTTTGGTCACTTTTTCAGCCCCCAACAGACTGCTTAACCTCAGGTACCTTTGGAGACGATCTGGTAGGCATGTCTTCTAGATGACATTAACTGGATGAAATACCATATAATCTCAGCTACTAGATCAACCAAGAACTCTGTTACAACTGGAACAAATAAACCTACTACATCACTTATACATAGAACTCCCTATCAGAATGCAGAATACATGTTGAGTAGTATCTAAACTATGGCAGCTATGGGTGATATATAATGTTGCTGTATATAAACAGAGAGTGGCAGTGGTGGCAGAAATCAGTTTACCCAAGAGCTGGATCTTTCATGCAATTGTAAAATCTAGTAAAAGTCTGATAATGCCAGTGATATGGCCAACAATTGTCCATATGGATAATGAGGTATGCAACTGTGGTACCAACCTAAGAAAATTTTAACATATAACAGCTGTGATTATTGGAATCCAATAACATGAATGTATGCAATCTGACAGTGAAACCAGTAAGAAAAATTTCTAATCTGGGGTGCAAATTCAAATCTGGTTAATATGAGAGGGTACTTGCATTTCCAGAAATACACTGACTGGAAACATCCCACTTTCAGTTGACTATGGTAAGTAAGCCCAACTGCATGTTCTGCAATGGGTAGATAGCAATGGTAAAGAGTAAGGTTCACATACTTCAGGGGTGGCAGGAATTCTGAAATGTGCTGTGATGAGTCCAGTGGGGTATTGTACAGGAATTCTGAGACAGAATAGAAATTTTACAATATCAGCTCACTCTGCTCACATTTCACCCATATTCTTATAGCTACACTTATTGCGACACTGAAGTCGAATATGTTGTCATATGTGCAAATCACAATCTGGATGCATCTCTTAATAACAAACTTGTATAAGCTGTCGATTGATTGACTGAATACTCAGAAATGTACTGCAACAATTATAACAAAAAAATTATATACAACGGATAGACAGTCAGTTTATATACAGTTGGAGATACTCTATTTTAGATACATATGGGTATTCTGTATATAAATAATAATGATAATCATAGACAGTATTGATAAGGCACTCAATATCGCAATGTACTTATGGAAAGCCATGATGGCTTGATTTGTGCCTCAATGGGATCAGATGTTAAAGTCATTTATATCACAACTGCTAGTTAATACCTGTACAGAGTGTATGGAATAAGTTCACAGCAGTGCAATCTAGATCTTGATTTTCACCAATACTGCTAAGGTAGGTGTAGACACTGCCGATGTTAATTTAGCAATCAAGTGGTGACTGAATCAGCATTGTACTCTTCCATCTCTATGGAAGTGAGTTGATTAAGCAGGAAGTCAAAACACAAGGATTGCAGTGTCTGTGGTTTTTGTTGAATCCAGGTATATTCTTCCTAAGTCTCATCCATCAGAAGAAGGATTTACTTAGTACTAACACCCAGTCTGCACTGGATATCAAAAGATTGGAATAGTAATACAAAAGTATATTCAGTGCCTCTTTACTGATAGAGAAAGTGGCAAAAAGACAAAATTGCATAGTTGATTTGAAATATTTAGTCTGCTACCACACTGGTAACTTGACACGACAGGTAATATATACAAGTAGGCACGTGTTGCATTTGAGGGGACTCATGAATCTGACCGTTGTCATGATATACAATACTCAAACGCAGATGGTGAGATTCCTCACAGTGCATTGTACAGCTTTCCCAAAACAATTAGATTGTTGCACACAGTATGTGCTTAGTACTGGAATGATATATAAGACAAAGCTAATATCAACAACTGTTGCCTCAGTGATAAAGCCAGTTCTGCAGAGAATGAAGTTATTAAGCAGACAGTTGAAAGCAGGTTGAAAGCAGGTTGGGAGCAGAACCATGGAATGAGACTGTCTAGAGGTTGAGGGATAACATTGCCTGGAATTGTGACAATATATCAAGTGTTTCCAATCGGCATTGTATGCTTTCAAAGTTATGCATAACCCATTTAGCAATTGGACCCAGTACAGCAGACCATTTAAGAACTATCCCAGAGACACTTGCAATAGTACTGCAATCTGCAGCATCACCACTGGAATGAAATTGCACCATACATTACCACTAGATGCATTCTCTTATATCACAATTCCGAAATATCTACTCACATGCCATCATTCAGAATATCAATCAATCTAATGCCTCTCCATTTGAGGCAGGCAGCTAGAGTGCTGTTTTACTCACCATGCACTGCAGAACGTTCCAATCCTGATTTGATTTCTAACCAAACAAATACCTTGAATTATGAAACTGATGAATGAAGACTAAATCAAGCATACTCTATATTTATTGAATCCGCCAGACTGCCGCCACTGTAGCAGTATTCTCCACAACTAAACTTAGATAAATCAATTCTAAACTTGTCCCACTTTCCACAGATTCGGTCTGCAAAACCAGCAACACAATTGCCACTACCACAACCAGCACTACCACTGCCAGCACCACCAATATTTACACTGCTATTATTGCAGATTCAGTCCCCCACAATATTCTACAGATACATTTACATTGAACAAACTTTACTATCTTAAAGTCTACACTGCTGCATTCCTCCACAACCAACTATATACACATTCCCAGTCCCTGTACTTTGTCATCCAGTTGGGGATTGTCCAGCTATTCATCATCATGATGGAGGTTATTTGCATCTATTTGTAGACCAATATTGGTCTCCCATTTGTATTTTGCTTTTGATGGAAATGTTTTAATGGAACAAGCTTCAGATAGCACAGTGTCTTCAACCTGGACTATGTCCTTCCATTCCTTAACCCAACCAACTCCTTCTGGGCTAAACTCTCTATCCAGAACTGTATCAAAAACCTTATTCCAACAGAAGTGATTTGCAGTATTCATAACATCTTGATTGTTATTGGCCTTGAACTGACTATTATAATTGTCTGATTCTGAATCCTTTTCCCCCATAGTATGTTTAGTTGCTGTAAGTGACCAGATATTCTGGGCTACAAGTTTATGGAGAAGCTAGCAGTTCTTTGAATTTGCTAATAGCGTCACCTAACCTAGATCAATCTCTACCTTGATATCCATAGCATTCATTATATATCGTATCTCTAATTTCTGTTATAATAGTTTCCCAATTTCTATCTACCTCACAATATATAATGTGTCTGGCATCTGAATTAATCTGATGGTGCTACATCCAAGCCTTATTGAATGCATAGTTCATTCTGTAAGTTATGCAAGTTACTACATGTATGCAATTAGTAGCATGGTTGGTATACTTGCTTTCTGGCAACATAACTGTACAAAATTTGATACTCTTTTCTATATGTCAGCTGAATTCAGAGTGGTAGGCCTTATGACAATCTAGATATATCACTGCAGATTTCGAAAACAGGATGGCATTCTCCTGGACTATATCATGATTCTTTGCAGTCAATTTCCAGGCAACTTCTACTTCTATTTCTGAATATTTTCACCAGTTGGTGATTTTTAGGTTTGGCACTTCCATTCATTGCATCTTTTGCTTCAGTGCAGCGAGATAATCTCCTCATTCAGCTTGCTTAGCTTTCATGCCATTCTATATTGCTGCGTCACTATTGGCTGATGCAGCTGCTTAGTTTAGTACGTTGTATGATTCCATTTGATATTTTATAGGATTTCAATTGATTTGAATCTTAAAATGATTATTCAACTGTGTTATCAATTCCCCAACTATGTAATACATATAGTTGGCGATTACCTAACTGTTAAGGAAAATTCAGAAGAAGTTGTCATAGATATGAACATTGTTACCATTTGGATTGATACTCTTGCAATAGAGGATTGTCTTGAATATTTTCAGTATACCTGATTCATTCAGTGAATCCTTCACAGTACGTATTAATACTTTCCGAATGTGTATCTACAGGTGAATCAAGCCCACAATTCATGATATGTATCAATGTTATAATGTAAGACCTGGCTTCACAATTCTACAAAACATTGCTTTTCCAACATTGTATATGGCAAGGTATTTCCTGGAGAATATAATCTTGTAGTCAATAAAATGATCTACATCTAGCTGCATCTCTTCTACAATTCTTTTCAAAATCCCCACAGTTCCACAGATTAAAACTTCATCTGAATCCAATGTTTGTATGGTTTATGTTATTGTACTGCTCAGTTCAATCTGTCACTCAAATAATGGAAAATTACCAATCTTATACTGTAAAGTTTAATGAGCAGATTGACTTGCTTAGCCCTACTCTGTTCATATCACTGTTGTTGAGTAGTTTTAAAAAATGCATACTAACTGCATTCAGATACAGTGAAGATAGACTGATGAGATTAATTCTGGGACAGCAAAGTTGCCTTGGTAATGAATGGGTGATACTATCACTGGGTAGGTATCCACAACTGCAATTCACTCTAGGTGTATTTGAACACTCATTGATGGTGTCCATAATGCATATATAGATTTGGGCACAGTTGACGTTGTAACTTCTGCTGTAGTGGCAGTGATTCAGTACATTCTGGTAATAGTTTGTATTATTGAAAAAGATAAACAAATATGGGGTTTCGGCAGATGGATCAGTTTCATGTGTGAGTCTTCAGAATTTTGTAGAATAGCCCAAGATACTGTTTTAAATAATACTGTTATTTTGAATGTTTAAATGGCTTCTAGTACTCATTTGAAGGTGTATAATGCAGATGAGAAGTAACCTATTATACCATGTGACTGTTAGTAGCATATCTAATGCCTGCTAATAGATAACTCTCTTACAGACAAGGAGTTGCAGTAGATGATGTAAGCAGAGTCAATTATTCGAATTGCATTAGTTGAGATCATCTTTCTGTCAACTGGCCATAGCTTGGGGTTATTTAGTCATGGTGGGCCATTCCACATTATGTTCCAGAGTATGTAACTTACAGGAATTGTGAAGTTGTTATGGATTATCTGCAGTGGCCTTGGCGAATATTGCGCCATCTGCTTTTGTACAAACTTTGGTATACGAAACTTACTTACATCACTATTTGCCAAACCAGACATCACTTACTGAAATCACATCATGGTAACTTTTGGAATGAAATTCCTCAAGGTGTTGTTGAATTGACAGACTATTCACATATTGCTCTTTTACTGCAATGGATATGAGCAATGTTGTGTACTCATATTTACCTGCTGCTAATAATGTACTGAATTCCTGATATTTCAACTCCTCTATAGTAGCATTTGCAACTAAGTGGAATTCCAACTACTTCACATTCATTCTGAGCTATTGGAGGTGGTCTATAATAGATAGCAAGTTGGACTTCTTCCTAGTTGGTGCTATCCCTAATTGCATCGGGATGGTATATACAGGGGTCCTATTACCTTCAGAATCTGTTGGATTTGCTTTTGCAGCTGTGGAATGTAGTTTAGAAGCCACCCTTTGGAATATTGACATGGTGGTAGTTGTACAGATTTCCAGTTTGGTGATGTCTCCAGGCCTTTTCCCCTGACCTATTATTCCATTTCAATTTGCCATACATTAACTTAATCTAGCTTAATCTGGATTAGTTCAGCTTACTATGTAATGTTCACCCCTTATGCATTGATTCTATACTACCACAAATACTAGATAAAGGCCAGGGTATAAGGATATCTTATTTCTAGACTGGGAATTGAAAATTTGTGGAAAGTTTGAAATACATACTAGTCTTATCTCATGCATAGGTACTAGAGCCTGATTCCAATGCATATTCACTGCTGCTATCTTGAACAACATATCTACGGAGGACAGTGAAGTGGTTTACTGCTCTGAATAAACCGATATATAGTGAATATGTTTAATATGCGATGAGTGGTAATCTCCACTTCGTTCCAGGAAAATATTATCTTATTTGCTCCAGATATAGCTCGACCAAGAAAAACATATTGTTGGCAAACCTGAGGCAAGTTATCATGGGACGGTTTAACCATGCAAGACCATATAACCAGTATCATTATTTGTGGCAAATAGCAGTAACCAGTATGATAAACAGTAGTAGTGGGGATATACCATCTTGTGGAGTGATGACATTAAAGTATGGATATCTTTTTATTGTCAATATATATTTGCAATTACAGTGTAGAGAGTAAAAAGTCACTCTGGCAAGTTATAGATAGAGTGGTATTAATAGAGAGTATAGAAATTAGAAAGTCATCAAGCAATAAAGAAGCAATGTATTTTTGGTATATAATAGTAATAAGAAAATGATATTTAAAAAGAAAGTAGACTGATTTATTGATATATAGTACTAAGTAGTATAATTGTATTCTTATGGATAGAGTTGTTAGTGCATAATATTATAAAAACGACTATGAATGTTACATTTAGAGAATGAGCAATGATTTAGAGGGGGTGATATTGATTGTATAATACAATATAGCTTTTTGAAATTGAAGTATGCTTAATACTTGTTTGTAGAACGCTTCTTTTCATAATCCAACACCTGATAATTGTTGGTATTTTGGTCTTTTTGTATCTTACTCATATCTTCTACCTTAAACTGGATTATTTACCTAATCTCATTATATTTAGATATTATCTTATTTCAACTCCATCTGTTGGAAAAGAACAAGCCAGTTATATATTCAGCAAAGATCAAACACACCTATATACATTCCATCTGTTTAATTTACTGTGATACAACCAATTGTCTGTATATGCTCAATCATTTACTTGCAACCACTTAATCTATCAGATGTCGGTTGCAATACTAACTGATATTATTGACTCTCTACTTAGTACAACTATTGTTATATCATTTCCATAAGTTTTATTTGCATTTGTTTTAAATATAAAGCTCTTTGTGATTAGCTCTTTAGAGCTTTACATTGCTTCAAAATTATAACTTTACTGCATAAATACAACATACACTTTTCCATCCCATAATTGTATTACCATGTAAAAGTTAACATTTAAGTGAGTTTCAGCAGTTAAAGTTATATTGAATATGTTCATAAAATACATATCCAATGCTAGTTCCAATCCTTGATTTGTTGATTGTCCAGTATTGCTGATTGACATAAACCAAATGCTATGTAATAAAAAACGTACAACTAGTCAAAAACAGAATTATACTGCATGCAATGTACACATTTCTGGCACTATTGACCTAATGGATCTATGATATCAAATAAATCAAATCTAGATAAATAATAGCAACAGATTATACACTGAATAGATCCTGTCAAATTGATAGTGGTCTATCATTGGTTGTAAGTAGATGCTTAGTGATTGTGTACCACATACGACATGGGTTCTATTAGGGGATTCTTGTATCCAAGGGAAGATGTATCAAGATACTGTTATACAACTCGTGGAACAAATGTAATACAGCTGATTGGGGTAAGGCAGAAGAAAATGATTGAGATTAGTGATGATATCTCTTCTACAAGTAGTTTATTTGAACTTAAGCTACAGAGCATAGATTAATTGATATTTATATACCAGTTACGAGTCAAAAACCCTGCATTTGTCTTCCACAGATGTAATAGTATTAAAGATTCAAACATCAGCTAATAGGTGTGTATAGTTCAATATTGTATTACTTGAGAGAATTTGTACAAGACCATATTGATCTACCAGGTCAGTATTATGAACAGCTTAAGTACACTTAGATATGGGAGTTGATTTCAAGATATGCTGGCACATATTGTTCATTATAATATTTTACTATTTAATAAATATATTAAAGTACACATTATCGTGTATTTATATGAAATAATTCCACTTCTGCTTGTCTTTATGCCTCCATGTTTAACTGCTGGTAACATTACAGAAAATCGATGAAGACATTATACTTGTCAGGAGGATAGGTCACAAGTGATAGGGAATAGTACTAATTGCGAGTGATAGAGGGGGTTGTTGATAGTGGGTGATTTCGGAAGATGTAAGTATTGCATGATTGTAGATGAACGAAAATGTCATCCCTGTGGTTAAGAACTGGACATGACTTAATGTATTGCAATACTGCATGATATGGTGTTAGTATATAAATACAAATGTGGTTGCTTGTATAAAAGATCATGTATAAGCATTCCGATGCTATACTGCAGCACAAATGATTTTCAAAGTGTCATGGATTAACTGTATAGAGTGAGAGAGGTTGTTTGGTATTTAGAAATATCCTTTTTTTCTCTCATTACTTCTTCTGTTGTTCATATAAAGCAATTGACAACATGGAAATACACTGAACCCATTTTCTTGTTTTTTGATATAATCTGGTAGTTCTAGTTAACCTGGTCAGATTCTTTTACTGATATTGTCTGAGTCTGATCACACCCAGTACACTCGAATGATTCAGCAGATAACTTACTCGATATCCAATATGTTGGTACTTACTCTCCGGTTTCAAGTATTGTCGTAGTATCATTCATGTTGATATTGTATTTACCTGATACTGACCAATGTTTGGATCCATGTTTCTGAGCACTGAATTAACTATTGGATATAGGTAACAGGATTTGTTGTCTAGAAGTATCGCCATTGATTGCAATGTATGGATGACTAATAATGATTAGAATATTAACAATTGAATTAATTGGTTTGAGCTTGAAGGAATATCTTATCCATTAGCTAAACGGGAATTCATCAAGATGGCAGATACTATTGCAGTAGTCTGTATGGTACCTGAGATGTCTTTGGACAGGTGTCATCAGAATGGTCAGATATCTGTGTTTTTTGGAAATCGTACTTGATTGAAGCTGCAGAGGAAAGTAGAAGTATTGGTAGGAATGACCCTGTGTTTGGAGAATAATGTATAAAGTATTTGTGGTAAAAGTTTATATTCTGTACTAACTGTAACCTGGAGGAAATACATGTGTGCAAATGACACCAGTAGGGCAGAGTTCTGACAACCATTGGATGAGTACTAGTAGCTGCAATAACAGTGGAGTTGTTGGGAGTTCTCTTGATTATTATGACACCACTATCTCTAGTATTCTCCAAAACTGTTTAATGTCATTTCCACTAGTAAATACACCAAGTTTGCTATAATGTCAGTATTTGGAATCAACTATGCAGCTCAAGTTCTATTAGTTATAAAGCAACCAAGCCAAACTGAAAGTTGATGGTAATATATAAGAATGCCATTGGATTTGAGAAATTCAAGGACAGATTTGAATATAGTCACATTACCTTGCTTCAAATTGGATGGTATTTGAAACCTTTAACAGTTGGGCAAGTATTGTGGTAATACAGTTGGGCAAGGTGGTGGAGAGTAAACTGCCAACTCTTTGAGATACATCTCATGACTGTCAACAGGAATTACTGAGAATAAATCTTTTCTGGCTTGAAAAGCATTTACAGAGGGTGAGAGAATCAAATCAATATATGGCCATGAGGTACATTACAAATTGTATACATCAACAACACCCAATGTTGGCATATAGAACAGGGGCAACCAACAGTGTACTGTGTATTCCATTCTCTGTGTATTGAGATGATCTATCTACCCCAGGACATTTGAAATATCAATACTCCCCATTACCCAGTTCACCTTAATTCACCTGCATCACTGTCTGCGCCCTCCTTGTCTTTTCCTGCCAATGTGGTTGGTGGCGGTGACAAATAAATGTTCCCAGAAACACTCCTCCCAGGCCATTTGTGTGAAGCACCATCAGCAAAAAACATTTCCGTTCGGGCGGAATAGCTCCGTCAGAGTGGACGCGCTCCGTCAGAGCCGTCAGAGACACCCTGGTGGCAAACTACTCCGCACCCGGCCCCAATACAACGAGTCGCTTTGCATATCGCCCTCCGATCGCGGTTTCGCCGTTTCTTCGCGCTCTGTCGGTATTCCATTGTAAATGAACACTGTGGCGTTGTGGCCAACTGTGACCATACATCGGAATGGGTTCATTGGGTACATCAGCAAAATGTAAATCGGTCCGGAAGCCACACGCAGGGTTCCATATGCACAAGGCATTTCGTCTATTATATTCGTCTTTGTTACAGTCACAAGATTCGCTACCTCATAATATGCCATGCATTATTTAAGTATCTCTATATATATACATACGGTCAATCTGGCCACAGATGGTAGTCGAGCATAATCGGAGGTTCTAGCTCGAGGAGCCTAGGAAGAAAGTGAGAAGATATGATACTACCTGGCCGTGAGAATCCACGCAATTGCGTGGATCCAGATGAGATGAAAATGAGATGATGTCTATCTACCCCAGGGTCACCCGAATATGTACTCCCCGTCGCTCAGTCCACCTCCGTTACCCCTGTATCTCCGTACACCCGCCGTCGCTCATTAACGATGTACTTGGAGGCCGTGATTGAGCGAGTTGAGAGATGCACTTGGAAGCCGAGATCGAGTGAACTCAGAGATGCACTTGGAGGCCGTGATCTAGCGAGTTCGGAGATGCAATTGGAGGCCATGATCGATCGAGATTGGAGGGGTGAGGTGGTCGATCTGGAGGCGGTAGATCGGGAGGGAGGTGCAACGGCAGCCGAGACTCCATTCATTGGTTAACTTGTAATCGTGGGAATGTGGAGAGTTGAGTACAATAAGGTCCGCCGAGAGATGAGAGCTGGCTGGCGGCGGGAGACAGTCGATCTTGGGATGATGCAGTACTCAGTGTATGCAGTACTCGGTGTATGCTGTACTCGGCGTTAACTCATGATCATTGCATGGAGAGATAGACAGGGATGACTTAACTTCATGCTCTTAGGTGATGGTACAGTTGAGCACAAGAAAGAGAGAGATCAGAGGAGATGGGGGAAATCATCATGAGAAACTGGGACTTCAGAGAATTTTGTGTGCGAGTCAATTAACCATCCCCGATACGGCAGGTACGAGTCCCGATCCGGCGGGTAATAACACCGATACGAGGTCTTCTAAACCCAATCAGGCAAGTCGTACTCCTGATTTCTCATAGCCGCTCGTATTCTCCATATCGTTCTCATCTTCATCCCCAATCTCTCCCTTTCTCGTCCACAACTCTGCCATCATCGAAATAACACAAAGTTAAGTCATTCCTCTCTATTTCTCCATGCCATCATCATGAGTTAACACTGAGTGCAGCATACACCGAGTACAGCATACACCTAAGATTGTCTGTCGTCCCTTCATTCTCATGATTTCGAGTTGACCCCTGAATGTAGCTTCAGCTGCCGGCATGCCTCCCTACAAGATCGACCGCCATCAGCCAGCTTTCCATGAGAGCTCACAGCTAAACTCACCTTGTCACATTCTCTCGGTTGCGAGTCAACTAACTGATGAACAGAGTCTCAGCACCTGGCGCGCCGTCCATCGACCGCCTCTAAGTACTCGTCCAATCTCGCTCGATTACGGCCTCCAAGTGCATCTCCAAACTCGCACGATCACGGACTCCAAGTGCAAATCTCCAAACTCACACGATCGTGGCCTCAAAGTGCATCTCCAAACTCGCACGATCACGGCCTCCAAGTGCATCTCTGAGTTCCCTTGCTCTCGGCCTCCAAGTGCATCTCTGAGTTCACTCCATCTCGGCCTCCAAGTGCATCTCCAAACTCGCTCGATCACGGCCTCCAAGTGTATCTCTGAGTTCACTCGATCGTCATCTTCAGGTGCACCTCGAATTGCTGACTATCACCGCGTGCTGCCAGTCCAGATATACCGTGTGTAGATAGGTAGCTATATAGATACATAGATACATAGATGAGAATACAAACTGAATGCATAAGTTTTGAAA
>Ga0307515_10015646_pt1 | contig 13959 bp, 7 predicted proteins | sample 17_EM_MG_FD_194513 | JGI IMG/M metagenome (GOLD analysis project Ga0307515, IMG submission 194513) | Populus trichocarpa ectomycorrhiza microbial communities from riparian zone in the Pacific Northwest, United States - 17_EM | ecosystem: Host-associated > Plants > Roots > Unclassified | place... | reverse complement strand
TAACTGCTTCAATGACATCATGCTTCAACTTTCGAGTTCTTGAACTTTTATCAGCAGCTGTTACAGAAAAAGTCCTTACATATCAAAATGCTCCATCACACACACACACACACACACACCATATGCTAGACCACCACAATCATCTGAGTTTCAGATAAATACTTGTTCAACCAAATGAACCTATTTAATGTGCAAAATGATCGACTGGCATACTGTGTGCAATCATAAAAAAAACACTTAGAACGACCATCCATTTAAATAACTCACATTTGCTTTTTCCTTCAGAATCACCTCCCGACGAAGAAGTACGGGGAATAGCTGCTGACTCGGGCATGTCCTCCAGCAGGGTTTGCAAGGAAGGAGGACGCAAAGTGCTTCTCGCAGCAGCAGCAACAACAGCAGCTGATAGAACTGTATGCTCATCTCGCTCACCATCGTCGTCGTCATCCCCATCACTTGCCGCTGATAAGTTCAACCCCGCAATAGCAGCTGTTGTCAAAGAAAGATCCTCCTCCCTAATAATGTGCAAAACACGCCTCACAATATTACCCACAGCAAGCTCTGCAAACAAATGTATACAACAACAGAAACATTACCAAAAACAACAAAATACAAGACTCTATAAGAAACCAGTCCATGACTCATTACCCTAAAACAACACTCTAGACTAGCATTCATTTTATCAAATGAAATACTCACCAACAGGATTAGCAGCAATCAGCTTCTCACCAACAGCCCTCACAGCATCAATTAAAGCCCCAGCCTGATTCGTGTAGGGAACTCGCTGCTGTGAAATAACTGATCTTAACAGTTCTGCTGTGTGCCTCGCCGTGGCCTGCGAGCCCTCAATCTTACTGCCAAATAAACAACAAAAAACAAAACAACCTTGTTAAGAAAAAATCAATTAACACACGCAATTAGTGAAACATTAATGAAAATAATCACCGTTTCTTAAGCTTGATAAGAAAATCATTAACAAGAGCTTGCACGTCCGGCATGATTTTCCCTTGAACTTCACCTACAAAAACATATTCTAATTATCAATATCATTTCCTTCCTACAGTAACATTACAAAAACGCTATAGTATTCCGAAGCTAGTATTTCTTCGCATTTCTACAGTTTCTCGGCAACCAAACAGAGTAAGATAGAAAATTAAATGAAAAGGAAAAGGACAAACTGCAAGAAATTAAAAATTCAACAAATTTCACCTGAAATGAAATGAAATAAATTTGAAGAGAAAATTATAAAAAGAATAAAAATAAAGATAAATCGGGGAGAGAGAGGGAGAGAGAGACTGTAGAGATACCTAAAGCGGAGATCGAAGAAGCATATGAACGCGAGCGAGAGAGAGAGAAAGAGAGGAGAGGTTTTTGCTTGTGCGAAAGGAAGAGAGAGTTTTAGAGCTTCTCACTGAAGGTTTTTTCTTTTTTTGCGCTTTTTTAAACCCCGTTTATTTGCTAAAAGGAATTTTTTTATTTTGGAAAATGGTTTTTTTATAAAGTATATTCTTATGATTTATTGTTTTGAATTTGATAGTGTTATGAAAAATAAGTTGAAAAATATTTTTTAATGTTTGATTATATCATAAAAAATAACTTATTAATATTTTATTTTTAAAATATTTATTAAAAAATAAAAAACAAATCTTACAAATTAAAAGGTTGAATAAGAATGAAATTGAAAAATAATTTAATTTCATAAAAATTATCTCAAATAAAATAAATAACACTCAAAATAATAAAAACCAAGTCTAATAGATAAAAAAATTTAAAGATAATAAAATTAAAAAATAATTAAAATTTCATACATTATTTCAAATAAAATAAATAGTGATTAAAAAATAATGATCAAATATGATAGATAAAAAAATTTAATTAAAAAACAAATAAGAAAAAATCAAGTAACAATAAAAAAAATAAAGATTAAAGCTGATATAAAAATCAAATCAAATCAAATTCTAAGAGCTGAAATTAAAAAAAAAATCAAAACAAAATATATAGCAATCAAAAGTTTGAGGATCAAATTTAATATAATCAACAAATAACATGATATTTTTAGATTTTTCACAACTTTTAAAAGTGTTTTCCGTCCAAAATAAAAAAAAATATTTTTCTGAAAATCAAGCTAAATTTTTATTTGACTTAAAAATATTTTTGGTTGACCAACCTTTATAATGATAAATAAATACATAAAAGTTTAAAAGGTAATTTTTAAAAAATAATTTTCGATTAACCAAATGGGGTTTTGGTCCAGCTTAATAGAAACTTTGATATCAATGCTAAAATTACCTATTTAAATTCGTATGGTTTCTTTTAGATATAAAAATTTAAGATTATTTTATTTTATTTATATTTTTTAAAATTTTTATTGTTTGGAAAATAAAAAAAACAAAGTAAATTTTTCAAAGCATCTATGAAAAACTTTAACTCGAAATATCAAAGATTAAAAAAAAATATGGGTTTTAGATGACATTAATTGTCAAAATAAATGGATAATATTTATTCAAAATATTATAATTCAAAAAATTAATCAGATTGAAAGGACAGTCTCGGTATATCACAACCTTAATAGTTTAGGGACAAAACTGACATTAAACCATGAAGAAAGGATGAAATTGTTTTTTACTGCCGTGTATGTTTGGGTATTCTAGATTGCAATACGGGTTACTGGAAGGGAACTTTCTAGGCAAAACTTGTATAATTCCTTTAACTATAAGGGTAGTCTCAATCCACCCTTTAAAGAACTTTTATCTCAATTAAGTCCCTCAAGTATTGAGAAATTCGAAATCGAAGTTTTCACCTATTCTTCACAAATTTTTAAGAGAATAAGTTTTTTTGAAAAAGGAAAACACATCCTTTTCTTATTGGAAAAAATATAAAAGATGAATGTAATTCCTTAGCAGAAATAGCGTATATTTGTTCTTATTTATTTTTATCATATATAGGTGGTGTGTTTAATGGAACGAAAGGATACTAGAATAATATAAAATAAGAATTCATCATTTCAAATCCTGAGGGGTGTAGTCAGACTCTAGGTTTGCTTTCTAGAGGTTATCAGTTCGAGTCTCACAAATCTCAGGGTCACTGGAGGCTTACATGGTCGTTAATTTCAGGACTCATAAGATTAGTCAATGTACGCACAAGTTGGACCGGACATCCACGTTAACAAAAAAAAAATTATCATTTCACAGTCATTAAACCCACTCCAAGATAAGGGTTTGATCATGAATTATTTTGTATTATTGACGGATTTACTAGAGTTGAAAAAATATTTTTGTAAGGAGTGAGGTTAAATGTTAATTCAATTCCTTTACTAAGATGAATTATATATATATAAAGATTTCAGTTATCGGTAAATTTTATGCTATTAATTAATTTTTTATTTTAAACTCTGATTCAACCATCTTGTCCAACCATTATGGATTACATCACATTCTAATATTGGATTTCACATTCTACATGACATTAATAACAATTATCAACATTAAATAAATATAAAAGTAACATTTACAAAAGCATAACAATCATTTTTTTTTTAACGAAACAAGTTATATCAGAATTACATATTAAAACAAATGTCCTTTAATATGAAAATATATTCACTTATATTATACCCTTCCTCCAATAATTTACGCAAACAATCTGATTTCCCATTGTGTCAACTTAACTAGTTGTCACATAATTTGGTCATCTCTCACATCAATCAAGAAAATCCAGTAATCTATACAGCTACCTATAAATTCGATAATCATATAATTAACAGTAATCTAGCTAACCCCTTCTAGTATTTAATATATTTAATTATCCACATTAATACTAATAATCTAGCCAACCTCTTATGATAGCTAATAAATTCGACAATCCATTATGTTACCAATCATCCAACTGACCTCACTCAACAGCTAATAAATCTATTTAAAATTATAATATAATCTTGTTTCTATTTCACCAAATTTTCTCAACAATTAATATACATCATCATAAATTAGCCATAATTAACACAAAAATAGATTAAATTTTATAAATATTAAAGTGAGATGAAAACCCACCACTCACGATGCTCCAACTCCTCTTATAAATTGTTTGGGAACGCGGTGCAAACCGTGTTTATAAAAAATTCAAATTTTTTTATTTTTTATTAAAATTTAATATATTTTGTATGTTTTGGATCGTTTTGATGTGCTGATATCAAAAATAATTTTTAAAAAATAAAAAAATATCATTAATATATATTTTAGTACGAAAAATTATTTAAAAAATAACTGTACTACCAAATATATTATCGTAGTCTGACATTCTCCCCTTATTCAATAAAATTATGCCATGTCGCTGTCCATCAATGCTTCGTCTATTGGCGGGATATCATTCTCATGTGCCCCTTGATTCAATAAAATTATGCCACGTCATTATCCACAATGATTCTCCTTGTGGCTAAGGCACGCAAATCTATAATTTAATTCAACAAATCACACTTCCCATTTAATCACTACCTTATTATTATGATGATTTCCTTACATCTTCCTTGTAATGTATTTTTGATTAAATTCTCAAATCATCAAAATCAAATACATAAATTCCTAGTTCACTTCAAGACAATTTTTATCACAATTACAAGTATTAATTCTACATAATTTCACAATATTTAAACACATTACAACAATTCAAATTCTTTTATCAAATACATAAATTCTCATTTCACTTTAAATTGATTTTTATCACAACTACAAGTATTGATTCTATACAATTTCACAATATTCAAACACATCGCAACAATCCCGGTTCTTTTCTCATATACATAAATTCTCATTTCATTTCAAATTAATTTTTATCACAATTACAAGTATTGATTGTACCATTAGTCCAATTTGATAATTGAATTAATTATTATGCCTGATATTGTAAAATTAGTTCATACATCCAATTTTTTTATAAATTATTTAATGATTCAATAATCAAAACAATTTAATTCACATTGTAAACTCAAACACATATATAATATATGCTCTTCTTTTTTATAAACTAAATTACGAAATTTAACTTGTCCAGAGTCGCAACCATAAAAAAAAAAACAATAAATATTTATTTTGTATCTGATAAAGCGATTCAGAATAATTTTTAAAATATATTAAAATAATTTTTTTAAAATATCAATACATCAAAACTATTAAAATATATATAAAAAAGCATCTTTAAATATATATAATAACAATACTTGGCGAAGTCCCATATATATATATAATTAAGATTTTTTAAAAAAAATTTACTTTAAATTAATATTTTTTGATGTTTTTAAACATACTGATGTCAAAAATAATTTTTAAAAATAAAAAAATATTATTTTAATATATTTTAAAATAAAAAATATTTTAAAAAACAACTATTATCATACTCCTAAACACAACCGATACACTAGTAAACTCATGCTCCTACTTATCAAACGTCAGCATCTCTGCTTGTCATCAAGATCAATTGCCATATATTCCCTCAACTCGACATGGACCTGCAATATAACAGAAGGGTAAATCGCAAATCTCAAATTTTATATCTTCAATGAGTTAAATGGGAAAACATATTTGTACATCCTAAAATGAAAGGGTGGATTGACAGTTTGTGGATTAGAGGCAGTCTCATTCTTGAAATTAGAATAAACCTACCAAATTTTCTAACACCATGTTGGTTTTTGTATTGTAGAAATATTTTTAAAAAGATTTGAAATTTTTTTATTTTTTTATTTCAAATTAATATTTTTTAAATATTTTTAGATCATGCATCGATATCAAAAATAATTTTTAAAAAATATATTTTTTAATATATTTCTAAAAAAATATACTTTAAAAAATAACAATAACCACACTCTCAATCGTGCCTTTAAAGCATGCTAGCTTTGACTGATGAACAATGACAAAAAGTTTTGTGTGCATTTTTTTTTCAGTTTATTTTTTTAGTTTAACGTGGGTGTCCGGACTAACTTGCGCGCACCTCGATTAATCCCACGGGCCCTGAAGTTAACGACCATGTAAGCCTCCAGTGGCTATCATATGAGCAACTACAGGGCTCGAACCCGAGACCACAGAGAGAACAAACCTCTTAGTCCCAAGCTCTTATCACTGGACCACCACCTAGATGGTTGTTTTGTGTGCATTTTCAAGGTTAGGTGAAGAGACATCAAAATACCAGCTTCAGTCGCAATTACACCACATATCTATACATCTATTTACTATATTTTTATCCAAGTTAATCAGAACTTTAAAATATTAAAAAATACTAAAAGACATTATTTATAAATAAAATAAAATTCAAAATTTTTAAAGGATGAAGAGTGAAGAAAGGAAAGTAGTTATATATAGAATACATATGTCATTAGTTAAAAAGAATAAGGGCATGTTTGTCCGAATAAAATATTAATCTGAAAAATAGAGGAGAAGCGCGTTTTCCATGCGAGGAGAAAAATTGGAAGATGTTTTCTAACTTCAAGCATTACGATGGAAAAATGTAAAACTTCTTTTCCTTTCTCTAATTAGAAATGGAGTATTACTCTGTAACTGAACACACCCTAACCTTTTTTCTTTTTGTATTTTCTCGAGAAATTTCTCTCTCCTTTCCCGCCTGTCCATCTATATTCATCTCTAGTCTCTACACGCTCCTCTCCCTCTTTCTTTCTCTCTATCAACGGCTTTAGTTTGAAAATTCTCTCTTCATTTCTATCTCTGTATATTCACGCGCATTTCGTTCATTTATTGCCTTAGAGATTCTTCTCCACCTTAACCCTGTCTCTCTCTTAAAGGGTTTTGATTGCAATCAAACTGTGCCAAGGTATCATCTTTTTTTGTCAGTTAATCTAGTTTTCGAGCTTTTTATTCGATTTCCTATCTGGGGTTTTTATTTTTTGCTGATTGATTTGGTTTTTGAGATGTTTAGAGTATAAAGTTTGCTTCTTTTTTTATGTCAATGCCCTTTTTGAATATTCTATATCTATTTTTTGCTTTAGATTTGCATATTAAAAAAATTTCTCCCTTTTTTCTGGCATTTGACGATTCTTTCTTTTGTTTTATTTGATCCACGTACTGTTATAGTAGTCTTGGGGAGACGTGTTTTCTTGATCTTTTGTGTCAAGTATAGTTTTTGCACAGTGAATTGTCTTTTCAATTCCCTTTTACAGTCCTAGTTTCTTTACTTGACAAATCTTTGCTCGATATGGTTTTGTTGTGGTGATTTTTTTTCCTTTGTGTGATATTGGGAGTGTGATTAGCAAATTATCGTTTCACACTGTGCTAATGGTTGTCATTTGCAACTGCACACCTGGTGTGGTTTTTTTTTTTTTTTTAAATGCATGATTTTGTGCTATACATAATATCATATGATGACTAGTTGGGTTGTGGCGAATAAATTCCTTAATTCAGGAAGGTGAGAGTAATTGACATCTTCAATTCTTTGCTCTTTATGGTTTATAGGGGTGTTTCTTTAGCAGATGAATCATATGATGATTGGTTAGGTTACGAACTTCGTACTCAGAAGATACATTTCCATTTTTATGCTCTTTATACAGGGTCTCTTAGGTTACTTTGAGTGGATTAACTGGTTAATTTTCTTATAATTTGTCTTGCTCAACTCCTGTCATGAATCGCTCGTTTTTCCCATGTTAACTGGGCAATTTTATTTCACTTTTTATTGAATGTTTTTGAATGTTAACTGGGCAATAGTATCCCGACCATGCTATATGTTACTTTTAGTCAGATCAGGAAGTTATATGTCACTTTTTATTGAATGTTTCTGATAGGTTGAGGAGCCATAAATTGTCAATGCCTTGAAGAAATAAGGGAAAGAAACCAAGGAGAAAAAACGTTTTGGTGGTAAGACTCCAAGGGTTTCTTGTCTGTGGAAGTGCATGCTAGTTTCTGTTAGAAGTTAGTTGTCGTTTTTCTATTCTCAACAACATGTGTCAATGATCATGTTCTCAGTGACCTTGTTTTACTTAAATATGAACACTCTAGTTGTTATGTTGTTGGAATATCTTTGAATACATGCTTGATTTATATTTATATTCAATATAGGCTTGCCAAAAATAAATGATTGCGATCATTATACCATTTGAGATTGCTAACCAGTAGTCCACTAAACTGTCTGTATCTTCATAAACTTGTTGGTTCTCCTGATGCTCGGTATTTTGTCTTCCTTACAGTTTTCTTAACTGCTTTGCTTTTTTTTCCATTTGTTTGTCTTAGAAAGTTGACGAATAAATTGGACTTCTTAGTTAGGACAATTACAAATAACAAACCTTCCTTTTAGGGTCTAGAAGCCGCTGCTCAGTTGATTCATTATGAAATACAATTTACCTCCGTATGTTATCCATATTTCAGAGTGTGATTTATTGAAATATAAATTTCATCATGTTCCTTTATTAGGAGTTATCCACTATTTAAGCTGTGAGCGAAATTGGATTGCTGTATGGGAAAAATGAAAATGCTTTTAAGTTCGCAGAAAAAAAATGTGGGACTGATTCAGAGGCACCTATGCTATTGTTGTTTGACATTAATGTCAAGAATTCGAGTAAATTGTTATTTGCTGATTCTGCAAGTAGATGTCTGTGAAATGATTAATAATTGTGTGAAATGAGAGTTTTTGTTAATATCAGACTTCCCTGATTGACTATCTTTTCAGATAGATATATGATAAGCTAAACTGTAGTTACATCCATATGTATAATATATTTTATCCCCTTTGCATCAATGTGATGTATTTGACATACTGATGTAATCAGGTTCCTCATTTTTTCCCCTCCTTGTGTGTTGTTTGGGAGTTAGGGGAAGACTTTTTTTTTCCTCTTTCTTTTTTAAAGAAAGCTCTCCTAGTGGAATTTGACACTTCGACTTGGTTGATTTATTGATGACATAGATGTCAAACTTGTGTCCTTTCTTTTCATACATGCCATTTTGCATGAGTATAATGGTAGGTCGCTTTTTTGGATTTGGAAACTGACTTGTTTGTTTTCTCATAGGTTGACCACGCTATTGTGGCATCTAACAATCAGTTTTTTTGATGACAATCCGAAATAAGCCTGAGGTTATTGATCCTCCTCAAAATAAAGACATGACAGATATCGTTGAATGTGTAAACAGTCCTGCTAAGACAGCTTTAAAACCAAATGTGACTGTGTCTAGCAGTGTTCACGAATTATTGGAGTGTCCCGTGTGCTTAAATGCCATGTATCCTCCAATTCATCAGGTTTGTTTCATGCCATTTTTATCCATTCTTGATTAACCTAATGAAAATTCGATTCTGATGGAATTTTACAAGGCTTCTACCTTTTGATATCCTTACCCTGTTAAGAATTTCAATTTATAAGTTGGTCATTTCATTGGTGTTCTCTTTTGTTGCAGTGTTCAAATGGTCACACATTATGTTCCAGTTGCAAGCCCAGAGTTCATGGCCGATGCCCCATTTGCAGGCATGAACTTGGCAACATTAGATGTCTTGCGCTAGAGAAAGTTGCTGCATCTCTTGAACTTCCATGTATTTATCGGAGTTTTGGGTGCATAGGAATATACCCTTATCACAGCAAGTCAAAACATGAATCCCAATGTGTTTTTAGACCGTATAGCTGCCCATATTCTGGATCAGAATGCACGGCTATTGGTGATATTCCTTATCTGGTGGCACATTTGAAAGATGATCACAAAGTTGACATGCATAATGGCAGTACTTTCAACCACAGATATGTCAAATCAAATCCACATGAAGTTGAGAACGCAACATGGATGCTGACGGTATTGTTTCTCTTTATCTGTATCTATTCTGGTTTTTGGCTTCCCTCTAATCCTAAGCAAAGAAGGGTTTTCTCGTTTTTATGTTGAATGCGTGTAGATGCAGTTATCTGCATAGTTCCCTTTAAACGCCATATGTGTGGAAAACTAGACATCTTTCAATTAATGATCCTTGTGAACGGAAATGCTCTTTTGTAGAAGTTAAAAGGGATTCATCATCATTGTATGTGTCTTGCTCCCGTTAAAATCTGACGGGACACTCTAATTTATTGCTGGAGCGAACTTTTGTTGTTTGATTCCTTTGCAGAAACCTGTGTTGTGGACATTTAAATGATTTGCTCGCTAAATTTTTTCACCCCGATTTTCAGGTTTTTAGCTGCTTTGGTCAGTATTTTTGTCTGCATTTTGAAGCATTCCACCTCGGGATGTCCCCAGTCTACATAGCATTCCTGAGGTTTATGGGCGATGACAATGAGGCAAAGAACCATAGTTACAGTCTTCAAGTATGTGGAAGTGGTAGGAAGATGACATGGCAAGGGGTGCCTAGGAGCATTAGGGATAGCCACCGGAAGGTTCGTGACAGCTTTGATGGTCTTGTTATCCAGCGCAACATGGCCCTTTTATTCTCTGGTGGAGATCGGAAGGAATTGAAGCTTCGGGTGACTGGTCGGATTTGGAAAGAACAGTGACAGGATGATTAAATTATCACAACTTCTTCCTATTATAGTTTATCTTCACACCTAGTGATTAGTTTCAGTTTCTTCTTGTAGCTAGTCCCGTGACCTTTAGTCATTTATTTTTTGAATTATAGGAGGAAAACTCTCTTTGCTTGTCCATCCATCAAATACATGAGTGGGAGACCTTACTCTTGTCCCTGCAATTACAGTATCTATATAGATTTGCCGCATTGCTATTTAGCAACTGTGGAGATATGTTCGGCGTGGGGAAATTTGATTTGGGCGTGGTTATGAAACCAAGGTGGAGACAAGACAGCCAAGCATGTTCCACCAGTTCGACCAGGCTCAGTCAACGGAGGTCGAACTGGTGGACCTAGTTGTTTATAGATCGAAATACAACCAAGCCTGTTGAGGTCTTCTTTCTATTGGTCTTTCCACGTTTTATTATAGCATAGCAACTATCAAACTTGCAAGTGCTTTATTTGGACAGCTGGAAAACATTCTTTTACTTATATTGGAGGACATTAAATGATTGACAAGACAGCAATTCAGCCTTCTACAACGTTGCCCATGTATGCCACGCCCAGAAGGGGCTGAAAACCTTCTCATCTGGTTTCATATGACATACAAAAGACGTTGGAAAAATTCAATCAAAACCTGGCTGATCTGTTCATAGCAAAAGCCGCACAAAAGCATTAAAAACCAAGGAAGTTGACCTAAATGCAATCTCATGTGCATTTAGCCAAGTATGCATCCCATCCTTGAAGGCGGTATTCGCGAGCTGCCTCTGCAGGATTTGCTGCCTTTATAATCCCACGTCCCACGATTATGATATCACTACCCCTGTCATAGATGACCTGAAACATCATTTATCCCACAGTGATTAGAACTGTAACAATTCCCCTTGAAATATCATTCAAAGCAAATTGCAATGAAGTGAACAGATTGATCACTGATGCATACCAGTGAAAAGATAAGCCAATGAATATGAATCAATGCTGCAACTTATAAAAGAAAAAAACAATCAATATACAGTGAATTGAACATACAGAATATGGGGTATTATACTGCTGTCCAAGGGCATCACCACCAGTGACCATTTGAACTCCAGGGGTTGCTTGAATAAATGCTGGATTTACTGGTGCACCTGGCCATGAAGCTGGATTTACTGAGATGAAGCCCATCACAAAATCAGAATGTTCTTCAGCAATTTTTACCGCCGCAGCTGTGTAATCTCCCTTAGCAAAGTTACCAGCTGAACTCATTTCAGCAAGCAGCAAGAGGCCCTTCCCACGAGGCAAACCCTAAATAGAGTTCAAGGGTATTCAGAAGTTATCTTAGATAACGATCAGGCATAATCCATTAATATGATTCCAGATAAAAGCTGTGCTAGCTATGAGGCATACCTTCAATTTCAATCCATCCACAATTCCAGGACCAGAAATAATGTGACAATTAACTATATCAGCCCAATCCAGTATACGGAAGATGCCCCTGTGAAAAACAAGGCCACAAACCTCAGACTTCTGCCAGGGTACTAACAGAAAGGAAACCAGAACAGAAAAGCAACAGGGACGCTGCTTCTCACCCTTCATACTGCATAGTCACTGTGTTACCAATGTCTGCAAACTTACGATCTTCAAAAATTAAGAAATTGTATTTATCTGCAATCTACAGCATGCAAAAGCACAGTGAGCTATATAAAACAAAAAAAGGAAGAGAAAAAAAACAAGGACAGCGCTATTCAGCTGCTAGGGGATCTCAAGGAAATAAAGTCAAATTATCAGCACTTCTACCTAATTACCAACCAAACCAAACTCCACAAGAACAATTAGGAATGTCTGAGTATGCTCATTTTGTACTGATAGTTGCAGATCAACAACATCAACACTTTCAAAAGATTCATTCTCGTCATCACATAACATATAAAGGACGTTCATCAAACAAGTCAATTTCAAAACGCCCCTCAGCTAACTAAGTTACAGCTGGAAACATAACGAAATTTACAGCCCCACTGTCAACATGCAATTATTATTTTGCCATCCAAAATGATAATCGATGGTCTAAAGCTAGCATTGACATAAGCTCCATATCATCAAATGGTAAAGCATTTCGAAGTAGAATTTCATGCTTCCAGAGAATCTGAAGAATTCAATCTCTACGCAACAACTAATATTATAATACCACGAAAAAAAAATGGAAAGCAGCAAACTTGAAAAATACCACTAAATTTAAAGGCATACCGCACGAAGTTTTGCTCCAAAATCAGGAGTGAAATCAGGCAAAATATCAACATGGGTTTTCAACAAACATATCTCCTGTCCAACCTACAGCCAAAAGAATATCAAAGTCAGCCAATCAAGAAAACAAACAAACAAACATCACACTCCAATCATCCCCGGCCCACCCCAGTATCAAAACACTTACTTTCTCAGCAAGCTCCAGCAATTCCTTAGCAGTACCAACATCAGCAGCAACACATAAATTACTCTCCTTTTTAACCATAACCTCAAACAACCTCTTCCCCATTTCATTCTTTGCTAACTTCGCTCTCTCCTCAAACCCTAAACTCTTGACCCTAACACTCTTCTCCACCGCTTTAACAACACCAACCCTTCTATTCTCCTCCAAAAACCTCAAAACTCCCTTCTCCGTTTCCTCTTCCAACTTCCCCTTATCCCTCAAAACCCTAACCATCTCACTCAACTTAATAATGGCATGTAACTTAATCCCATTCTCCTCCAAATTCTCCCTCCCTCCTTGTTCCCTATCAATCAAAACCACCGCGTCCGTCACCTTCAACCCCGCCGCCCTCAAAGGCGCTGCCGTTTCAAGAACAGAAGCCCCACTAGTAACTAAATCCTCAATTATCAAACAAGCCTGGTCCTTTTGGTAATTTCCCTCAATAGCCTTCGAAGTACCGTAATCTTTCACTTCTTTCCTGCGCATTACCATGGGGATGTCGTTGGAGATTGATACGGTGGTGGCGATTGGAAGAGCTGTGTAGGGAACGCCGCATATGAGGTCGAAAGTGGTGGTGGTCGGGATGGAGGTGATTAGGGTTTGGGAAATGTGGCGGAGGAGGGAGGGGTATGAGATTATGAGGCGGAGATCGATGTAGACTGGGGAGGTTATACCGGACTTGAGCTTGAAGGAGCCGAATTTGACGGCGGATATTTCATGGAGTTGGAGAATTAGGGATTCCATAGAAGACATCTTGTGGCGGTGATGGCGGTGAGAGAAGCGAGGGAAAGAGTGAGCAAGTGTCAGTATTGGAGTGGAAACGGAAGTGTTTATGTAAGGAAGGAAAGTTATCATCTTGACTTACATTTTCTTTCTTTTTTTGTTCTTGATTTATTTATTGCTCAGTTCGTTTCTTTGTTTTAATATTTTAATAATGAGTTATTGTCACAATTTTGTCATGCATTTTTTTTTAAAAAAATATGATCTACCCTGAAAAAAATACGAATTATTAATTAATTTGAACATCATTTATTTAATTTAGATTTTTTTTGTAATTT
>Ga0307515_10015645_pt1 | contig 13959 bp, 15 predicted proteins | sample 17_EM_MG_FD_194513 | JGI IMG/M metagenome (GOLD analysis project Ga0307515, IMG submission 194513) | Populus trichocarpa ectomycorrhiza microbial communities from riparian zone in the Pacific Northwest, United States - 17_EM | ecosystem: Host-associated > Plants > Roots > Unclassified | place... | reverse complement strand
CCTGGCATAAGGCAAAACGGTCAGGCAGGTGTGGAGGGGAATTCAATTGTGAGCAGTCGAAAATTATCGCATAAATTCGTCGGCGGACTCACAAGATCGAGGATCAAGCTAGGACGCGTCGCTAGCATCTTCATCACCACGATACCGAAATTGGAGACTCCCTGATCGAGGACGGATGCTAGAGACATCGTTCTGCCTCGGCGGCATCACAGAGCGGCCCAGGGCTTCCAGGTTTCGGCCACAAACATGTTCTCCTCTGCGTGCTGAGCCTGAAAATCGCTTTTTTCCCCCCCTGCGGCCAGGGGATAGCGAGGTGCGATCTGAAAGGGATTTGCTTCCGGTTCACTCCAGCGCGTCGACGGCGGCGGAAATGACCCCGACGACGCGCTCAGACTGTTCCTATGACCCTCTAGTTTCTGTTCATCCAAGTCTTGAGCCCGCCGAGTGCAGTTTGCGGAAAGTGCTTTGTATCGCAGATGGCAAAATGGAGCGTGGAGTGATGGGGCGCCTTGAAGGTTTTGAAAAGATGATTATGGTATGTGTGGATATATTTCCAGTAGTTCTACCTTTGACGCGGTCTACCGGACGCGTTCTATCGACTGCTGGTGGATGGTCGTGCTCTTCAGCTCCAAGGCAACTATATAAAAGGCAATAAATGCACATTACACCTAGAAATACATTTATATCTCTTTTGCAGAGTATCGACGTTAGCAGATGCTTTCCAATGCTCCCGCACGGGCTTCAATTTCGACCGCTCTCCACCATCACGCTATTCGTACCCGCGTATTCCGCTGTGACACTAGAAAGCCGCGCACTGTGACGCGTGCAAGCGAGGCATGTTCGTTTTGTTCAGGGTTCCTCCGGCAAACGGAGCCACGCGAGATTGACGAAAGAGGAAAATGCTGACATGCGATTTGGTTAGACGTCACTCGCCGCCCACAAAGCACTCTTTGACCTGGTTCCTCTTGCGTGCCGTTCGCCTTCCGCGACCCCGATCATATCCGAGGAAGATCCATCAGAGGTTCCATGCACTTTTGTGGCAAATCATCCGGTGCCAGTGGTTTGCAGCCGCCACCGCTTCCTGGATCATGGACCATAAACCGCTGGTCAATCGCGGGGTTCTGGTTACTGCGGTATGATGAATGTATGATTTCCTACGATCACTGTGACCCGCATGCTCCTGGTGGTGTTCTGTTCTCCTCTCGCGCCGTTCCCTCTTGCCCTCGAAACGGGCTCATACGGGGCTCATAAGCCCAATTTAGTTATACCTATTAGACATAAATACACTAACGATATATTAGCTAGTTTCCATAAATGAGCATGCTATTTGCAACGCCGTCTTGTCAGGGACACCTACAAACCACAACGTTTACTGTAATAGAGGCGCTTAAGAGCGCGTGCCCATCGTGTCCAATTCCACCCACCAGGTACACTTGCCCCTCCATGTCAGATATTCCCGACGCGCCGCGCCTAGAATTCAGATCAAAATATTTACAGGTCAGTTTAATTACATATATGCAAAGTAGGTGGTTGGGGTCGGTGCGCGTATCGGCCCCTCTCCAGTAATGCATTATATAAAGGTAGCCAACTCCGAGTGGCTAGATTTGTGATGAAGTTAGGAATACCCTCACCGTTTTTAGGCATTTCCTTAACCCTTCATTCCCTAGGAAAATTGAGCCAATCTTCGACGAGTGCAGGAATAAATCACCAGAACCAGAACCTACTCGAGTACCGAGGCGTTCAGCACCTTCGTTCTTTGGCCGCCCTCCAGAGCCCTTCGAACCACTGCTTTGACTGTCGCCGCTGGTACTCGAAGGCACATCGCCAGGAGATGCACGATGAGCCTCGTGACTCGCGTACTTCCTCAGGCTCTGTCTGCGCCCAGGGTTGAAGAGGCAACATCTACTCCAAGACCTTCTTTACATAGCCAGGCTGGGGCATCTTCTCCCTCATAGTCGACCAAAGTTTGTACGCCATTGGACTGAGCGACGGACTGGAGAGGCACGCCGGCGATTGTATCATCAGTGCAGAAAGGTGAGTGTAGGAGTGACCCGGATAGCAGTACTTCGGGTCCGCCAAATGAAAATAAAGTTGGCGTGTGACGGAAGAGGGCCTGGCGATTATGTAAACATTGGCCGATACCTATACTTATGCGTCATGCAGCCTGCAAATGCTGGTTTAGAAGAGAAGTGACACTTTCACATGCCCATGCGCGGCGTGGGGAATTGGGGAATGACGTAAGCATGTAACCCATGCGAGTCGTATCAACGTTGGCGTCATCGTTAGTTGTTGCTGCAAGCAAGCAGTTGAGGTCATAGGGTTCTTGTACAGCTGTGATCACCGTAGTGAGGGACAGGGAGCGAAGGGACCTCTACTATCTCTCCGCCGGTCCAGAACTCACTCAGTCATCTCGTAACATCCCACTGTCGCACGGGACCTCGATTCACAATCTACGACTACAAAACAAAATATACTGCCACATAGGGCAGCACACAACAACTACGGCATTCTGAACGTAAGAAAAGAATGGCGCGGAAGCAAATCTCTCAGAAGACAAGCAGATGACGATACGAGGTCCGTCAATGTCCTTAAAGCAATGACCAGCGTGGAAAGAAGTGCCATAGGAGTCGACTCGTGAACTCGTTTAGAAGTTCCAGCCAGTCGATCATGAAGTCTCTCCCCAGGTTTGCTCCTCTGCGTGGGAGGAAGTGACAAATGAATAGCGCAAGCTAGCCCCTGTGCAGATGCTGCCAACTGGTCGAATATGAATGGTGGAGTCGTCCGTTATTGTTGAGATGGAGTGCTATGCTTAGGGCCGACACGGGCCAGAGACGATGTTCTGCCCAATTAAATTGGGAGAGTAGGCAACTGAAAACACCTGGCCAGTGTGCCCCTTCAGAGGTCTGCCAACAGCAGAGCCAGTCTCAGCATTCCAGATTCGAATTGTGTGGTCAGATGATCCAGAGATGATGTGCTGCCCATCAGGAGAGTAGGTAACTGGCCACACAGAGTCAGTGTGCCCCTGCAGAGGCCTTCCAACTGCAGAGCCAGTCTCAGCACTCCAGATTCGAATTGTATTGTCATCAGATCCAGAGATGACGTGCCATCCATTGGGAGAGTAAGCAACTGACCTCACCCAGACAGTGTGCCCCTCGAGAGGCTCGCTGACTGCAGAGCCAGTCTCAGCATTCCAGATTCGAATTGTCTTGTCTTCAGATCCAGAGATGATGTGCCGCCATTCAGGAGAGTAAGCAACTGACTTCACTGAGTCAGTGTGCCTCTTCAGACATTTGCCAACAGCAGAGCCAGTCTCGGCATCCCAGATTTGAATTGTCCCATCGTGCCACCCAGTGATAATGCGGTACCCATTGGGAGAACAACACATGCAAATCATATTGCCGCCCTCGTGTGCCATCCATTCTCATGGTGACTCTGCTGGCCATGACAACAGTTTTCCTCTTTGCACTGTTACGTTTCGTAGAATATTTGATAATAAACGCAACGTCTAATAGCCTGGGTTTAAACCTGGGAACTCTTCTTTCAGTCCCATGTATATACGAAATCCAGTGCTAACTACATATACATGCGTTTGATATTATAGAGTAAGAACTATAACACTGGCCAGCAATATCAGTAGAGTAGAGTGTGTAGAGCGATAGAATGGAAATCTAAACAATTGTACTAAATGTTCTATAGGTTTTTAGACCTCAGATATAGATCAGAACACAAGGCACAAAGAGTACTAGAGTGTTTAAGATGAGAATGAAGCAGTGCGCGCGATTGATAGTGATGTCTTCAATACCAGCTCTTTATCCTGGGCCTCCTGTCCCTTGCACTCATTATCTCTATTAGATAGGATTGCTAGTGGGCTCTTAAGGTGCTGTGAATAAATGGTTTATGGTAAAAAGATGATATATAAAAGTCCGCCCAGAGAACCCCCTTATATAGGTGCGCTCTCCACAGCGGGATCCGCGTTAACACAACTGCGGCTGCGGAAGTCATACCAGATGACCTCTCTAGCAATGCATCCGCAGTTCATGGAGCTGTGGATGATACATAGGTTTCCTGCGTAAGTCAATTGCTTTGTATACCACCGTGGTAACAAAGGAGATTGGTTCAGCGCGCGATACAAAGAGTAACCAATTGGAACAACTACCAAAGGATTATCCTCCCAGAGGGTAATAACTGTGATAAACCATGATAATATCACATTCCCTCTCGATGCGCGCGTGCGTCAAGCCATAACCTTTCACTAATACCCGTTCTATAACATGCACCCGGATGCCTTGAATGAAATATGTACCAAAGATCGTTGATAAATGTGACTTTGAGGGCAGGAATGGCCCCGTTGGAATATATGTGTGTTGGGTGCTCATAGAGATGGGAGTGCGGAAGACGTCCATGAAACGACGAACGTCCTGAATTCTTTTCGAAATTGTCTTATCCGTATTCTAGACAAAGTTAGTGTCCCTTTCGAATCCCCATCACTGCAAGCAGGAGCTGTGCTCACCTTGACCAATTTCGATGTCAGTTCTCGAAGGCTTGGAACCCCAATTTCCAACATCCCCGTAATGCTCAATACTTCAACCCAATATATCGCATATGGTCCTTCAAAGAATTTTTTCAGCTTGTCCCATACACGCCTCTCGCCAATGTCGGGAGTAAAGCAAAGATGATTCGACCAATACAGAGAACTATACTGCAAGGCATCGGAAATATTTTCTTTGATTCGCGATCCGAGGTCTTTCACATCCGCATTCGTGAGCCGCGAGTCATCGAGCCCGCAGATGTTGAAACGGAGCTGCTCAACCATCTTGTCGACGCATGCGATACCCAGTTCCATATTTGCCTCTCGGAGGTTGACTTGATAGTCGGCCTGACAGTCATCGCTTACAAAGAAGTCCGAAATGGAAACATGCCGGAAACGAATCCCTCCACTGGCCCCTTCGTCTCGATATAACACAGAGCCAAGATCTTCCACCCATATTTTTACCACGTCAGGTCTCACTCCTGCCAACTCTGCAATCGTCTCTTCGCACAGTGGCCGGTACGGGGCCGTTGCAAGAAGCACTCCAATCATCCGCCGAAATTCAGCATTGCGTTGCACTCTCCGTGCTCTGACGATCTTGGAGTAAAGTCTGTATAGAGATGTCATGCCAGGGCTGCTTGAATCTTGCGAGGTAGCCCCCAACAGCTTAGTGGGTTCATAGCCGTGCTCAAGGGCAAGTGCAAGAGTCTCGATGAAGATGAACAGACCTGCTGCTCGTGAGATAACTCCATCTAAGAGCAATCGTTCTGGCCAAGGAGATTGGAAGAACCTGCTTGAAGCCACCCTATTGAATCGGTATTCCGCGAAGATTCGCAGGTCAGAGGTGGTCTCTTTATCCGTGGCCAAATCATATCGCAGATGCGACAATTGGGTGGGATCATCAAAAAAACGTTGGATATCGACTTCGGGTCTACTCGTGATAATAACCTTGAGCCACGGAGCATGTGCGGCGGCCTCTGCTAGGGCATTCAGGATGCTTCGACGGCTCTGAGTGCTTCCACACTCATCAAGTGCGTCAATGACAAAGACGAGGGTCTTGTTTGGGAGGCGAGGGAGTTTGTGGATGAAGTCAAGGAAGAGAGTGGGTCGCATTGACTCAAGTGTTATGTTTGGGTCGTTACGAAGATATTCTGCGACAATACTTCGAAAAGGGGGGAAGAGTATCGCAAGCTTGTGAATGAGAGTCGGAAGGATATTGCTGGGGTCTCTCAATTCCTGGTCATCCTTCTGGCAGAAAAACGCTCCAGCGAGTTGCTCTTTGTCGTGAAGGCGAGTGCAGATCGAATGTGCTAATGACGTTTTTCCGATGCCAGGTATGCCGTAGATCCAGTATGTATTTCTCGCATCTGTCCGCTCCAATTCATTGGTCACCCAAGCTATGATTTGTCCGAGGAGGGATTTGCGGGTGCCCTCCATACAGCAGAGATCCCGGTCATAGCCGGTCTTGACATGCTTGAGACGAGTAAGTAAAAGTTGCTGCTCTACATGGAACTGTTGAGAATGATCTATCGAGAGAATGAGAGAATGAGAGTTTACCAGTCTCTTTGATTCGGCGGAGAGCTCCAACATTCACTGCACGGTCGAAGTCTTCGACGACTCTCGTCAATTCTCTGTCCACTTCTCCGATCGTCTTCCGGTAGGCCGACCCGCCAAAAGATTCCGCATCAAGTGACCACCAACCATATTTGACAGAGTCGCACAGAACTTTCGCGACTCTATGCATCACCTCATACATTCGCGGGATGATGTCCTCCAAGAGATCCATCTCATCGCAGACTAATTTGTCCGCGATTAATTTGTCTGCGACTATGTCCGCGAAAGGCAAAATACGTTTCAACCGGTCCAGGAGGACCAATGGTATCTGGCCGTACTCGTTTTGTACCCTCAAGAGCTAAGTGCTCAAACATTACCTCTGCTGCTGATACGCCAGGAGCGAACACGAACCTCAAATGTAACCTTGGCAACACCGAAGGCAGCCTTCGCGCCTGGATTCAGCTACAAGGTGTCAATGCTCTGCTAGTCTCTGCGTGGAAAAACGGACCTCTGCGAATACAGCGCCATCTTGAAAAGCGTTCTCCGTAGCCCTCACGATCGATCCAGACATCAGCGGAGAGTATCCCTTTAGCAGTTCTTGGAGTTTATGGAGCGAAGAGCGCAGAGGGTCCGTCTATGCGAGGATTATTAGTTGGCTTCGGTGGGCAGTTACAAAAAGACGAACAGTAGTGTTCGCAAAGAATTGTAATTCTAGAGACCAACGATGCTGGTGATACTTTCCAACAATAATGTCCTCTGCGCTTCGTGATGAGATGCTAGCGGACTAGTTGCCGATGATAACTTACTCGGTACCGTGAATTCGTGCTTGTCAGAGCTCCAATAATTACTGAAAAGCGCTTGAACGTCGAGCAGCTCGCTCGCCACTCGGATTTTGCCCCAAAATAAATGACTGCTCCTCATTTGGATCTCAACACGCATTTCTGATGTCGGAGAAACACATCTACACATGCACAGCCATCATCAAGTATTCGTAATGAAGAAACAAGATACATATGTACGTACGGGCGTTGGGCAGGTGTCCAGGTTTGGTTGTCTTGCGTCTGCAATTCTAGCGCCTTATTCCCTATAAACAATCTAAGTGTATAGCCCCGATTTGGGACGCCTCGGAGTGCAATTTCTGTATGTTGCCCGAAGTCAGCCAGGGTTGAGCCAAAATTAAAGTGAAGCGTTATACTTTCTAGGTGGAGGCTTAGATTGATGGGTCATTATGATCAGCCACCCAGATAATGCCGCGCGGTACAGCCATCGCTCACATGCTTTCTGTCCAGGGTCGTTGAGTGGCCATGTTGTTTGATCAGTCTGAGGAGGTCCGGGAGGAGAAGGAAAGAGGAACGTGGGATCGGTGCCGCGGGCATGCGCTGGTGGGTGGGTGACAGCCTCAATAAGCTTCACCCGTGACACGCCGACAAGCTATATTTCTATTTATCACAGTAGCTGTATAAGCTAAGTATATTAACCGCAGTTGTTAATCAATTTGCAACACTTTTTACGCCAAAATTTCCCACGCCGTGCCCGCATTGTCAACCCTCTTCTCCGCCCCCCCCCTCACTCTTACTCTTGTTGTTGCTCTCGCCGCCGCCGTTGCCGCCGCTGTCATTGCAGCCTGGGCTTCGCCGCCATTAATGCCCTCGCATTCGTCATTGTCCCCATATCCCCATCGTCGCCGTTGCCGCCTTCCTTTCATACTCCTTCTCCACAAGAACTTGTCTTAGAACACAGGGGTACAGATATTACACGGTACTGGCACACTGAAAAGTTGATCTTCACAAGGTTGCTCGTGCGGTTGCTCGTCTCGGGACTGACAATCCTTGCGTGGGAGACTAAAGCAACAGGAGGTCGCATAGGGGCAGTGACTGACCCCTTAATAGTCAATGACCAGTCCTCTTTTGGCCTTCGGTGTCGATCTAGACCTCCACAGAGGAGCCAACGGTAGGTCTCCATCTGATCGAAGTATATGGAAGGAGCACAGATTGCATCAGAATACACATTATCGCATTCTCAGCTCGCGTGAAAACGCGTGTGGCAGACACGCCAACAACCCTCTATCGACGACCACCATATTCCACATTTAACTCGTCTTCTTCGACAAAGATCCGTCTGTGGCTTATTCAGACCGTTCCCAGAGCTTCTCATGCCTTCACTGAGCCAGCACTCGTAGTGACCAGACCGGTTCTTTGCATGGATGGCCTTACCACCGTGAGTGACTCACGATACACGCTTCCATTGTACGTATGCCTCAATTTAATACACTGTTAACTTCTCTCCATGTCTTCGGTAATGTCCTCAGGGACTGCAAACCCCACCCACGCGAACTGCCCAGTCTTGGGGACCACCGCCCACTAATAGGAGAACACCGCCGATGAATGGGGGAGCATAGCCGGGCGATATCAACCTCGATCGCTTAGCTCATACTTGCACACGACAATAGCGAAGTATACGGCTTAAGGCGTGCTCATGCAACGCGATTGGCGTTGGGGCATTGGACTTACACGAGGCCTCAAACAGCGTCGCCAGCGTCGCATGTAGTCAGTAATCTCTCCTCTCTCTCCTCTCTCCTCTGCGCCCCTCACATCCCCTCCCCTCCTCGCCACCGCCATCGCCATCGCCAACGATGAGCTACTTCTAGTCGCCATGGCATGAGACCGTTGTCACATTCAGGCTTGTCCTCCTCGCCCTAGCGGCCCCCATATATTTTCGCGCACGGAACACAGTCACTATCCTCTACATCCGCTGGGTTTTCACCGCCAACTTGTTCGTCCTCGTCAACAGGATCATATGGCACGACCACGTCCGCAATATTGCTCCAATGTGGTGTGATATCTGTCAGTCTTTGGTCTTCCTTCACTTGCCTTTCCCTCGCTGACCAACGTCCTCCTCACCATCTAGCCGGCAAGCTCTTGATCGGGCTCCATTACAACATTGGAGCCGCGTCCATCAATATTAACAGACGCTTGTTTAAGGTTTCCAGATTTCCTTCTTCCATTGTCACTCCGGCCCAGGGACGACAACTTTCAAATTTTCATTCTCAGATGGACTACTGATTCGCTGTCTCGTTGGCAGAAGCGCAAGGAACTGATTATTGAGCTCTTGATTGTCCTGGCCTTAGCATGTGCTTGCGTGAGTTTGCTTTGTTCACTTCTCTCGTCGACGACATTTACACATCTTCCTCTAGATTATATCGTTCAGGGCCATCGCGGCAACATCATCCAAGGCATTGGCTGTTGGCCCACCTACTACATCACTCTACTTGCTTTCCCTCTTTTCATTATCTGGCCATGTGCCCTCTCTCTAGTCGCCATCGTTTATGGAATTCTCTGCCTTCGCACCTTTCTCTAGCGCAGAACTATGGTCGACGAGTTCTCGGAAGGTAGTCCTGCCTCTGTCTCTGGCCTCAATGCCGATGGCTATTTCCGCCTCATGTGCTTCTCTGCCGTCGAGCTCACCATTGCCTTCCCACTCGGTCTATACCAACTCTTGACCGATGCTCTCAACAAACACATTTTCCCCTGGATATCTTGGGAAGACACCCACTACAATTTCAACCACTACGACCAGCTCCCTGACATATAGCCAATATACTTTGAACAAGACCCTATCCTCAGCCTCCAGTCTGGTGTCCTCATCTAGTCCATTCCCTTCCTCGCCTACATCTTCTTTGTCCTCTTTGGTCTCGGCCACGAGCAGATGAACCTGTACAAACGCTGGTTCCACACCCCCCTCAAGCCATTCGGCATCAGCCCAGAACCCCTACATCGCCTACCGCAACCACAGAACGTGGTGGCAAAAACCCCTCTGCCGTCTCGCCCACCCCTCCCAAGGCACCGGCCTAACCGAATCGCCCCCCGCCTTCAGGCGTGATCCCCCCAACACGGCCAACTACCCCGACAAGCCGATCCCTAGTGTCCGCAGCCGCGTCCCGCACACCGCATCCTTCGACCCCTCCCTCGCCTTTGACTTTGACGACAAGCTTGGCATTGATAGCAACATTAACGGCCCCAGCCACTACCCCGACGACCCCGAGGCCATGCTCGATGTCGATGTGAATGAAGCGCTTCCCGCTACCCCGTCTATTGTCGTCAAATCGTTGTCAGCCCATGAATACGGTTGTAGTGGTGAGAAAGCTGCGCCGCGGACGAGGTCGAGATCGCTGATGAGCACAAGTAGCGCGTCGAGCGTTGCTTGCTCGTCACGGGGGGTCAGTGCGGCGGTCCGCGATGTCGATTTTTCGGAGACAGAGGTACGTGCATTGGAAGCCAGGGTATCACAAATGGCATGGACCGACCCATGGACACATTTGGCCCTTTTGCTTTGGACTTTGCTTTGGTGAGTGACCACCTCTCCTTTGTCGATCGCCCTAATGTTGTTTCAGTCTTGTCTTGAAGGGACTTCAAACCTCGGCATGGATCGGACAATTTTATTTTATTTACCCTCTGGGCTGCGCAACCCGCAGTCACTCTATTTTTTTGAAATAGACACCCCACGTATCATTGTTATGACAGGATGGTCCCGAACTGCTGGTGCCGCTACAAGAAACCGTTCGGACCATCGTTTCCTTGAAGGTGCTGATTGCGGTGCAATCAAATCGTTGCAACTTCATTCTCTTGATCGGTGTATATAACCCACTCAGGTGCTCTGTATGTACAGGAGAAATAGGGAGTCGATCATAACAGAAGGAAAGAACAGTGGATGTAGAGCCTTGGAGGGAACTAGACACGAAGGTATGTACCGAGAATATAGCGCATCGAAAGCACATTGGAATACTTAAACAAATAAGGGTGGGGGTGAATTGTAGAGGTTGATGCCTGGAAGGAACTTTGGCACGCCCGTCCAGTGATTATGGGCCCAGTCACACTGGAAGTAAACCCAATTCCAATGCTCGGGGCAGGGTCTCTTGGATATCTACTATCTACAGTCCGTTTTGTTTACTCGCAACGTCGAAGCGGGTCGGGGTGAAAGAGGAAAGAGTAAGGTGTGTCAAAGAATGGACTAACCTCCTGGGAGCAATGACACTCGCGATTGGAGATTTGTAAATTTCGCAGGACACAGTGCGCGTGATCCGGGCCAGTGTGGTTCTTCCAGCCAGCCAAATCCGAACGTCGTGAACGACGTCGACGTGATTTGTGTAATGGGCACGATTAGACCCGAATGGAAAAATTGTGAGAAATCCTTTGGTTTTCGTTTGAGACGTGGATTGAGATTTCGAATGTGACCAAATACTTCCAGGAACTACACAGTACGTGCAATGAGACACCATATGTTGGTAAATGTGCGTTATATGTGTTTGTATTAGGGTTCCGAGGCTCTGGTTTTCGTGCGGAGCTTAAATCACTCTTGGACCTCTCCATTGCTACTACGCAGAAATCCTGGCGTCCATATCCACGGGCCATCTTGGAAATATTTCACGCGATATACTTTTAGCGATACATGAACAGTGACGGCGATGTGGATCCTTTGGACCTAGGATGTAATCGTCCCCAATTAATCTTAGTAAGTTATCGCGGCGCATCCAAGAGCAACCTCAAGCTACTACAAACCGGGTTCCTACCAGAGGAGTGTCTTCCATTGAGGATGAAGTCGTGGAAACGAGTGACAATGAGGAGCTCGCAGTCGACCTCGCTCTGCAACGACCATCCTGTTGGTCAGCTCCAGTATTATATCCACCATTACTCCAAACAACTGATCCAGAGCGTCTCTGTCTCTTACCGCAAGCTGTAGGACCTTCATCGGCGCAACCTTCACCAGTATGTTCTGTCCTAAATATCCCATTTCATCCGGTGTACGCCCAACTAAGTACTTGGATAATCGCATTGTGATCTCATAACAACCTCATTCGAGTCCCCTCCCGGTGACGTCTGTTCCCTCCGCGATGTTGCCATCTCGGACTTCCTCTTTAACGAATTCCCTAGCACCTGAAACCTCCTCTAACACCCAGGGTGAAGATGTAGACTTCCGGAGAGATGATCAACAGCCAGGGGTACTCGTATTTGCACTTATCTCGCGTGAATATGTGTTTATGAAAGAACACAGGATAACGATGCCCTGGACTCTATGCACATCCAAATACTGGATAGCACAGAGGAAGAACCACTTCAATTCCCTTCTTCGCCATCCTCGAAATTTTCAATCATCATCTCGTCGTCTCAAACCCCGTCTCTTGCCCTGGCCGGTAATACCTCTCCTGTATGTTACTCTCCATTGGTATAATGATCCAACACTGACCCTGCTCACAGGAGGCCATGGAAGTTGATGCATTCTCTGCAGACGAGCCTGTCGTGCAAGCATTCCCAAGTGTACCTTCGTTGGGGAGCGTCAACGTATCGCAGACAACACGTCATCAGCACTCCGAAAACTGTACAGGAATTCCATCACTGCTATCCCTTGACTTGACAGGGCCTGATCCTTTACACCTCAATTCCTCGCTCTCACCAACCACTCCTCCGATGACTTCGATTTTAGGCAAACGGAAGCGTTCACCATCGCCCTCTCAATTCCTCCTGGAATCTGGGCTGCCATATCCTCAAGCTGAACCAACAGGCCGGTCGACACCTTTTGAAGAGGATGATGAAGCCCTGACAAAGGCCATTGAGGAGGCTGGTGGTGGCCGACGGTGTTCCTTACGATGGCGAGATGGCGAGTTCCATCCTTATACGGATTATTTGCGGATGTGGGTCGGGAGGGCAAGAAGTTGTTAGATAAACTCGACAAGATGGGACGCAAGAAAAAACACGCGAGGGTTGATGGAGGAGTTAGTGATAGTAAGGAGGAATACCATCAGGAGAAGCAGGAGGAGAGCCGAACTCAACGACCTCGTAGTCCCAGGTCGCGAGCTAAATCGACGGAACCGCAACATCGACCCAAGGAGACCGATAAGGGCATGCCAAAGAGTCACCGACACTACCTTCGCCCGCCAGACTCACCCTTGTACCGTCCTCGTGCTTGGGTGCCACCTTCCCCACCACGAAATCCGACCAACCCAGTGCAGGAGCCTAATCCACAGCGCAACCTCCCAAGAAAGCCAAGGAGATTTATTCTCGATGACGGCTCTCCGGTGTTCGGGAGGGCTGTGGGACTGCCCACAGTAGCAATGGTTCCGTCCCCCAGTCGCAAGGGCGATATGAGCGACGACCGGTCATCCAGCTGGCCCTCCAGATGGGAACTGTGGATAATTCTGAACCGGCCTTCAACTTCAACCAATCAAACGCAAATGGTCATGGCGAATTGAATTCTATCTCACTTATCCCACCTCGAAACGTGCCTCCGACCGCAGGGTTCAACCAGAATCTGACTCGGACAAGACGGAATCTGAGACGTCGCCTTCGGCTGGAGCTACGCCTGACTTGGAGCGGGAGATGGAACGATGGTCGAAGGAGGACCACAAACGCTTTGCGATCCTTAAGCGAACCATGCCCACGACGATGTGTCTAAAGATCATACGCAACGCCATGGAGAGGGAGAGGAGACAGCGAGAGGAAGCACGGCGCAAGGTTCTAGTGGAGAGCGACCAAGATGACGAGGACGAGGAAAATGAGGACGAAAAGAGTCAGGAGGTCCGCCCTGGACATAGCATAACTCGCCACAGAGAGGTGGAAGAGCTTTTATCGTGGGGGATACAGAAAGCGAAGGTGAAGATGCCCAATGAGCTGTTGAGGAGTCGTAACCCCGTTACTGACAGCTCAGACGTTGGGCTGCTGGATAACGCCTTCGGGGACGACCTCGATGAATACCTATTAGTCGCGCCATCCTATTCCCGTGCCTCGACCAACGCGAACGCGACTATTTTCACCAGAGAGAAGCCACCGGTCCGCAAACAACTTTCGAGGGTCTTCGATCGCTTCACCATTAGCTTTACGATACTT
>Ga0307515_10015644_pt1 | contig 13959 bp, 12 predicted proteins | sample 17_EM_MG_FD_194513 | JGI IMG/M metagenome (GOLD analysis project Ga0307515, IMG submission 194513) | Populus trichocarpa ectomycorrhiza microbial communities from riparian zone in the Pacific Northwest, United States - 17_EM | ecosystem: Host-associated > Plants > Roots > Unclassified | place... | reverse complement strand
TGTTTTGTAAAAATATAAACAATGTCAGCTCCAAAGTATTTAGCCCACGCATTTTTTTCTTAGGTAATATGGACTACTGCATCATTACTTGTATAATTTTGGCGTTCTAATGGCATTAAAAAAAAATGAATAGAATAAAATAAAATGGTATAGCTGATTTACAGAGGTCAAAACCCCAAAATTTGGGCATCATGGGTGTTTATTGAAAGGGTATTGGTATAGTTTATTTCAATATGTAGAAACCCCAAAATTTGTTGTGTTTTATTTATTCAAGGTTTTCCATTTTCCATTTTTTCAATTAGAAAAATAAATTGACTTCTTGGCCCTTATGCCGATGCTTTACAAAATTTACTAAGCCATATGGGTGACACTTCTCCCAGTATGATTGTGATTCGATGATAAGAGATACCTTCAAAAATAACTTGAATTTAAACCTATACTAAATCTCCTCTTTGAACAGTATTAAAGATACACACATCTCCAGCATCGACATGATACACTATGTGTTGACGACAGAGGAGTTGGATGAATTTCAAATGCTATTCCAGTCGTTCCCTGCTGCTCCCCCCTTTTTATTTACAAGCCAGTCTTTGAACATTTTCCAAGATTTTATGAGATGTCTGCTTGTAAACAAGTGATTTCTTATAGCAACGCCCATTAAAAACTCAACAATCGTTCCTCTACAATCCACCCTACAACAGCTTGAGAACATATTTCTTATACCAGGAAAAGATTCCATTTTTTAAAAAAAGAAAAAAGCACAAAACGAGAAAGAAATCAATTTTGCAAGTGTGACTCACCTCGAAACATCAGATTCTCCCTCTGTTCATGGCCTCCATGCATCTAAGCAAATCCACGAGTGAACAAACAAAATTCCATGCCCAAGCCTTTCAAAACTTCTTTTAATTTCCCTCTCTTTATTCAAAATCTTTTGCTATGATACATGTGTTGAAGTGGGTAAGCACAAAGATCAGCTGGGATTGGATTGGAGATGGAGGTCAGAATCTCATCATTCATTAATGTACAACGGATTATGAACATGGCTCCAGAGTTACAAAACAATTGAGATGCAGGGAACAAAGGTGGGGGAGCATAAAATAAACAGAACAAACTGAGACGAATAGTGCAAAAACCAGACTGCCACTGCAACTACCGCCAATCACTGAACCTGAAAATAGAATTCCAGCTTAGAGGCCACTAAACAAGCCACAGAAAAATCAAACTGCAAGTAGTTTCCGACAACTGCTTGCCTAATCAAGAGGAAAGTTGACTTAGTGCAGTTTGCAAGCTCTGTGAAATAGAGTGAATTATGAGAGATTTAACTGATTAGGTTATACCTCTAATCACAGTCAGAAGATATTGATGGATTACTACAACAATAGATAGATTCATTTCCAAACAACTACGTCTGCCAAAAAAATGGACCAATAAAGGAAGAGTTGCATTTTCATGATAAAAATATTGAACTTCTATAATTTCTGTCATGATCAATTAGAAATTGGAGAGAATTGCTTTACCTGCAGTCTGCATTCGCTGCCTGATGGTTTAGCATGAAACAATCCCTTGGGAACAACCAAAAAATTCCCTTTAAGATAACTTGATTTTACATGTACATGACAGCCACTGCCAAGGAGTGCAGGAGCAGGGAGGGAGTCAGGGATCACACAGTATACCAATAAACAATCCAACTAAATGCTCACAACTACCATCACTCCACAAACCTTCTCGGGCATAACCTCACCTCATGCAACAGTAATGTCACTTTTTCCACTATGGAACTATCCAACTTCTTCCTACTGTCTATCTATTAACAAAAGGGAAAAGGAGTTTCAAACTGCAACTACAAAAGCTCAAGAAGGTAACCTGCAAAACCATAGGAAAAATAGAATAAAAATTGATGATACAGAAGAAAGGAAAACAAAATATCGCTCGTCAAATGAAAAAAGGAAACGAATTGCATAGCCAACCTGAGAATGCCCTATCATTTTTACATAGTGCTTGTACCAAAGAAACTGTGGTTTCTGATAGTCAAATCATGATGTTAGCAGCACATATATTACAGTTTCCAATCCTCAAAATATCTTTCGATGAGTTGTGAATAGCAAATCAACACAACGGCAAAACAAAAACTCCATCCCGGAAAAATAAAAAACAATCTCCATAAAGATGGGATCCTCTGATTTCAAAATTCTAAAATCCCATGCAACTTTATAGTTGGGGATCTCTACTCTCATTCCATGATTTCTTGAACCACGATCATTTTGGACCACAAAACTTCCTTATTTCTACAGTCTCCGAATTCTGCAGAAGTCTTGTGAATCAATTGTCCTCAACACCAATCATGAATGGCTTAAACAAGTGAGGTCGTTGTCTGAATCAAAGAGAAGCTGAAGTATGATTACAAAAGGACATACTCAAAGTTCAATATTATCCTGCAGTATACACATGTACAGAGAGCACTGAGCTGGCATCTTGCTGACAACTGATCCCTCAAAAAGACATCAAGTACTGCAACGGAGAGATCAGGTTGCTTTCTTTCCTTCCCTAAAAGGCCAAATCCCAAGAATACACCAACCAAGCAAAACTTCCTCGAAGGTTGTTATCATCTCATTTAACAACTCGGCTCTTAGCGGCTTATAGCTTCAATTGCAAGCCGCACCATTCGTAGTAGTCCCTCGACATCTTGGAAGTTAAAATCAAGAGCTGTTTTAATGGAAGAAATGCCCTCTCCACACGGGGCTTCTCTAAAGCTGGCATTAGCTGCTGCAAAAGCAAGTCGTGATTTTCTAGAGGCTTCCATTGCAGAATTTACATCCTGTGCCTGAAAAATCACATTTTACGATGCTAATAGTCCTGACCATTTCATACAGATGTAAACTTTTGAACCAAATAATGGAGCACCAGCTTCTGTAATATATGACAGCAAAGTTTCATGGGTTGATTGACCCAAACAGACACCGATAAGTGGCAATTTCATGACCTATGGTGCATAACAAGAATAAATGTGATGCTCTTGTACCGGAAAGGAAGCACCGATCAATATAGGTGTTTCCTATCAAACTTTCTGTATGTTGTAATCAAAATATATTCCTTGGCCAATATCTTTATATTCCAATGCTCAAAATTATGTTTTAAAGCTCCCTCAATGAGATAATCAGAGGACAAGAAAAGCTTTTTCTAACACAAATCTGAAATACTTACAAATCTGAGCAACCGCACAAAGTTGGGACGATTCCGAGCAGCAATAATGTGACTCCCAGTCACTTGAGGAGAGCCAATACCTTTAGTCAATGGAACTTTGTCTGGTGTTGTTGTGTTGTTCAGGTTATCAATATCAGAGGCAGAGGAAGACGGTGATTCACCTATAAATTATGAAAGAAGAATGGCATCACAGCAATTCACAAGTACCCATTGAATGGCCACATTAAGTATTTGGAAAAATGCTAAGAGCCTAAAGAGTGACAAAATGTTTATACGACAAAAGAAATAAGAGAAATTTCAATCAAGTACCTTGGGATACAATACTAATACATGACAGCATATATCAACACAATCATAAATTGAGCAGACATAAGATTTGGACAACCTTTCTTGAGTATCAAATGATTCCTACGCAAAATGCAGAAACTGGGAGCTGAATATATTGATTCATCAAAAAAAGTCACACTGAAATCACATCTGTGTGTCTCAATAAACTGTCTTGTGTAAGAAGGTACGAAGTCCAAGAGGTCTGATTCAAATCAGTGTTTTATTACATATGATGGCAACTTTACAAATGAATTATGACTAAGTTTGGCATTTCCATAACAATGAAGTGCCAGGGGAGGTTTTGTCACATAGTAAATTTTGTAAACCCAAACAACAGTGACTAATAGTCGTGTTACAATCACGAGATTAAAGTAGAGATCATTGCATGTTTAAAATTACCTGGAGGAATAATTTGTAAAGCCATCTGCAACTCGTGCCGATCTCTATTTGCACTAGTATGCGAGGAATAAATCGCCCTCATGTATGCAACCTCCATGCATTTGTAGGCCAGAGCAGCAGCAGCCATGTCTTTGGACTTCTCGTATTCGTGGGCGCAAAACCTAACATATCATGAGGTTTAGCAAAGGAAGGCAGTAAGGTAGCTGCAATAACTCATTCATTCCATTAGAAATGAAATCGTCAATGGAAAATGCTAACAATTTTTTTTTAATAATAAAAAAAACTCCTGAGTTAGATAACAAGTTTGAGAAGAAGTCAAAGACAGTACAAAAAAAGAAAGGACAGCTAAGAGCCTTAGTTCACATAGCATGACACCAATGCCATGTAGTTTAGTCATGAAAGTATTTCCACACATTACCCAAAAAGGAACAAATACAAAAACACTAATGCAACAAATACAAACAATTGTTGTTTCAATTATTACGTGGCAAAAGTGTTCTGCAGTTAAAAAAGGAAATAAAAACATCAACCAAGAGGCCAAGTTAACCTAAGCCATGTGCCATTTGTGGTCGAATCAAAGTTAGAATGTCAAATCCCAACATAGTGAAAACAAGCAAGAGACAAAAAAATGGTACCAGCATTTCCAGCATCTATTTGGCCAGTTCTAACTATTTAAACAAATAGAGTCACCTTGTTGCAAGTTTAAAAAGATAAACTACCAAACAAAAAAGGCATCATTCCATGGTTCTGAAAACATTTAAACCCCCCCATCGCATCCACCAAAAGAGACAAAAGAAGACACTTCATCAAGCTCCACACTGACTTACTCGCACAGTTTTGCAGTGCTACTGTAAACTTGCATTGGCTCTCCATTTTTGGCATTCTCACCACCACAGGTTTCCAACAGAGACGCTCCATGAAGAAACTTCAGAGCTGCCTCAAAGTACAGCCTTGTACTCTCAAGATTGGACCCAGAGTTCTGCAGAAGGTAACCAACATTGGAAAGAGTTGCATATTAAAGAAAACAAATTCTTAAAAGATAAACATTAGAAACCTTCAGACGATCAGCCATGTGTTTCAGATTTTTAGCTTCTTTCAAAGCATTGTTTGCAGCCTGACTGAAGGAATCCCTTTTAACTGCACCTGGAGCATCATGATCCCTGACCCTGTGCCCATTTGATGAGGCATTTCTGGAACTGCTGTGATGGTGATGCATCCCATTTGGATGATCAACCTCTCGATTCTGTTTCAACCCTTTCAATTCATTATCTCCAGCAGGGGCATTTACAGCCAACATATTTGCCCTGTTTCCTTCGTGGGATCCAGGATTTGGATAAGGGCAGTCAGCAAGTGTCTCATTTTGAGCTCTTCCAGAAGAAGGCTCCTCCACACTCTGCTTTGCAGTAGAGACTGTATCATGGTTTCTGGTAGCATCAACTTTAACATCCGCACAACTGGGTCCTCCAACATTTAACTGATTCTCTCTTTTACTATTATCACTCAACAAGTGTCCTGCAGAGTCCTTATCAACATGTTTATTCTGATTTTCCTCAGATTTGATCTCAAGCTTCACTTCGGCCTTGTTTTTGCAATTTGTTGGTTTTACTTCACAGGCAGGTGCTTGTGCATTAAAGGAATTGGAAACTTTAACTTCATTTTCAAACTCAGAATTAAAATTCCTATTCTTGTCCTTGGACCACGAAGAGGAACCATTTCCAGACTTCCTTGGATGAGACCCATCAACAAGATGGTGTTTTTCTATTTGTGTTTTATCATCAAGGGATGGATCACTCCCACCATCATCTTCCCTGTCAGAAAATCTTCTTGGGCCACCTAGGGCAAAGAAACCAGCATCAGCAGAATCATCTTGCTTGGTGACATTCTTTCTTGCTGATGCAAGTTTTTCTGGTTTTGAAACTCTCATAGGTGATGATGAAACTGATTCTACCGGTGAACCTTTTGCATCATGGAAATTGGCTTTGGTTTTGTGGGAGCTAGAAACTTTGGAAGAGCTAGAAGTAGCTGCCAGATGTAACAGTCCTGAGTCCCTCTTCAAAGAATCCACACCATCCAAGCTCTGCTGGGATAGGGTGCTCCCTAGGTCATGTCCTTGTTGCTGATTCTTTCTGTGGCAACCTTTTTTGTCTGTCCTACCATTGCTTTTACTTCCACTGGCCTCCTTCCCTTCGGACCTGGATACTCTGGCCTTCTTACCTTTCCTGTAGTCATTCCCACTCAACTCCTCCTTGGCCAAGATATTACTATCCTGGAGATGATGCCCAGTGTTTGAAAGGGAAACATGATAGAGTTGGGCATCATAACTTTCCTTCACTCTCCTTTTTTTTGTATCTTTGTCATCACAGTGGACCACATCCACAGACCCATTATCCAAGGAAGTGCAGACACCATCCTTTGTTTTTCTAGAAGAAAGTTGAGCCCAGTCCTTTTGATCATGCTTTATGTTCTTAAAAGCACAATCGTTGTGTTTGGGAAGATTCTTCGCTGATGACGTAGTAATCAAAGCATTGCTTGAAGTAGGACCCACCTTTTCAATTGCCCCGCCATGATCAGATGTCCAATCTTCTGGCAAATCTTCAGTTCTAATTTTCTTAGCAGCTTTAAAAGAATCTTGATCAAGATCTCTTTTGCCTTTCCCCTTTGATCGCTTAGAACCACCACCTGAGTGTGTGTTAGCAAAGAGGTAAGTTTTATGCTTCAAGAAACAGAAGTTGTAAGGCACAAAAAAGCTACTTTAAATCCCATACCTCGGTCAGAACAAATGTCCAGTCCTCTATGCTTCTCTCTCGGCTTATGTTCAAGTTTCTCCACAGCTAAATGGCTAGACTTGCTCAGTTTCAAGGAAAGGGGTTCAGTTACCAAAGGAGATGGTTTCACATCATTTAAGCTTCCATTTGTCGCCGATACCTGTAAGCTCTTCTTTGCAGGGTTTGACAACCGAATAGGTCCACCTTCTTTATACATTATATTTGGTAACTCCTTTAAACCATGCTTTTTTCTAAGCCCAACATGTGAATCAAGATTTTGGTGGCTCTGATCAGCATTCCAAACATCAGCCATGGTTACTCCAGATATATTCCCACCAGAATTGTTTTGTTTAAGAGACCGAGTTGCAAGTGTTGTTTCATCCTCACTAAAACTACACCGGTTCATACCAGGCCTAAGGCATTTATGATTTAAAAATCAAACATCAGAAGATGAGGAAGATGCATTAAACCAACAGATTTTATTTCTAACTACTCAATAGGATTGGTTGTTTCTCTGCAATGTGTAAAATGTAAAAGGGTACTTACAGCCAGTCAAGCATGCTACACAGCCACTTTTCAGGCAGGTCATCAGGGTTTGTACGAGGTGGAAGAAGCCGCCATTTTTGACACTTGTCACAACAGACCCAATTATCTTCACCAAGAGCAGTATCAGGTATGGGCCCGTCTCCATTGTGCACAACTCCAATTGATGCAGCTTTAGGAAATGCTTCAGATGTTAACAGCTTGTCCACTTTCTTACTGCTTGATCTTTCCTTAAACATGCTGTTACTTCCATGTGTGCTCTTTTCAACCATTTCTAAGTCCCCCAGCTTATCATCATAATTCTTCACCAATGGACTCGTCTGGATTTCTTCTTGTTCTAGTTCTATGTCCCCAAAAAACTCTCTGTATCTATCGCCAACTTTTCCAGAATTCTTTTTTAATTTCAAATCCTCTGACTCCCCTTTAGTTGTATGTTTGTCTGCACAACTGATCTTCTTATTTTTCAGTGACAAAGACGAGCCAACCCTCAGACTCTCCTTTGGTGCCTCAGCAACTACATTGCCATGACTTTGACTTCCCTTTAGTTTCTTTTTTCCCTCAGAACAGGACTCCTTAACATGAGGTAACTTCATACCTTCCTGTTCATAAGGCATAGCCTTCTCATCAGCATTCTGTTTGGGAGGTTCTGTTGGAGCCTGACTTGGAGCCTTTCTCCCCTTGGAAACATTTGAGTCAATTTTGACTGACTCATAAGGCTTTTCTTCTTTGCGATCACCATCTTTCTTTGGGGAGACTGACTCACTGCAAAGAGTGCTAGTTTTTTTATCTTCCCAAACCTTTCCCAAGGACTTGGATTTGGAATTATTGATCCAGCCATTCTCCTGGATCAATATTGGCACCGGTGAGTCCTCTTTAGTAAGACCAGAAAAAACTTTGTCACTCATCACTCCCTTGGACACGTTAGATGCCCTCCTCATTCCTTTTGAAGTGCCAACAACAGCAGAATATGAATTTGACAAAAGTGGAAGCTTTAAGGTGTTCGAAACAAGCTCCTCACAAGCAAAAGTGTCAAGTTCTGTCTCCTTCGATATAACACCACCATTCCCAGAATCCTTATTAACATTGCTCTTGGATTCTGCTGAAGGTTCATTTCCTGCTATTGACTTTATCTTCTTCTCTCCAAACATTGTCCCATCACCCTTCACAGAGCTAGACCCATTCACTACAATGCAAGAATTTTCTGGTCCGAACCTTGGAACAGGCAAGCATTCACTGTCTTTAAGTAATTTTTCCTTCTCTTTCAAGTGGATTAAATCATCAGGAAGAGGTGATAGCAGCAGACCTCCGGGCACAGGAAACGATGTCATTATCTGCTCAATCACAAAATCAAACCAAACACATTCTCATCATTGCCAAGTTCCAACACAAAGTGGAGTTGTGCGTGACAGGTTAGAAACTTTCAGGGAGATGATTTTACCTGAAGAATATGAGCAGGAGATTCAAGACGAGCATCTTGAGGTTCATGAGACATCTCATCGCTCTCAGAGGGGCTGTCATCCAGTGAGGAAGATGGTGAGACATCAAGCCCAAGACCACTGTAGATGGCAGCATTTTTTTGTGTCGACAAGTTATCGGAACCCACTTTGATTCGAACTTTCAGCATTTTCTGATCTGGTAAACTAGCACATTTCCTGTTTACAGATTCATCTCTAGGAACAACTTCCTCAGCAAATTGAGTGGATGGCACATTTGCTTCTTGTTTAACAGACTCGTTCAAGGAGGATGACGTTTTCAATACTGTGGAGGAAGGTTCGATTCTTACTGATTGAGATGCAGTTGACGAAGATACAGAGCTATGGCGGCCACCCTATTTTAAGAACAAATAATAAAAAGTTCAAGATAGTAACTCCAAAGTTAACGAAGATTTAGCTAAAGGTTCCTTCTTGAAATCAATTATTAACTAGTGATATGCTCAATAATGAAAATATATATCCACCTCCAGTTGCAAATGGTTTGGAGATCTAGATGCATTGAAATGTTGAATTTTTGGTGAGGTTCTTGGGTGAGACCAAACAGGAGACCGCTGATATGTAGGTAAAAATGAACCATAACCACCAAACTTGGCCCCTGTAGAAATGTGAAAATCCCAGAACAATAAATATCATAATACAAACTCTAATTTAACGCAGTTGTTTTTTGCTGCTAAAAATCCACCTTCTGCAGTATATTGACTTACCCAAATTCTCAGCTGAAACTCCACCTTCAAAATCTTTTTGAAAGTGTCCCAAGACATCTTGTAGTTTCTCATCCTTGAAAAGGAAAGAAAGAGAAGCAAGCAATTGCATATCAGGAAAGAAGGAGAGTACAAATATACACAGGTATGAACTGACAGAACAGCAAATAATTGAAAGAGCTGCAACCTTTGGAATAAAAAACACTCTATACATCTCATGTTGTATACCTAGGCGCCACAAATTTCAACTAGGCAATTAAGTGTCAGGAAGCTACTATAAGTGAATTAAGAATGTTGACTCCTGATTCTAATCCAGATACGAAAACCTAAAATTCATGAATTCAAAATTTTGATATTCGGTCACATGCTGCTCAAATGACAAGCTAAAGTTTTCGAAAGGTTCATTTTCTGGAACTTGCTTGTATTCGCATAGTCCATGCAATCCCACATCACTGAATCATAACCAAGTACATCTTTATAATAATTGAACAAGCTCAGCACATATGTCATGTCTCCACAAGAATGAAGTTGCCAAAACATTCACTTCGTATACCAAACCAAACCAAAACACCGTGTTTAAACATCTAAAGCCAATAAAACCCAAGCACTGAAAGAAAACCTACTAATTTCATTTACCCTTCCCTTCCTAAACACAATCAAAATCCTGAGCAATTATGTTCTCAAGGACCAGAAAGGACATATTAATCAGATAAAAATTACCAAGCTCATCATTGCAAACAACCAGAATTAAGACTTAAACATCATAATTTGGATCTAAAGCACAAAAGAACAACAACAAGAAATAAATTCAACAGATGATATATAGCACTAACAAAACCAGACTTTCACAAAAATAAAATCAAACTTAAATTATTCTCACAGACATATTACAAAGAAAGAAAGAAAAGAAAAAACTTACTATGTAAGAGAGAGCAGTATCAGGGTCAATGCTCTCATCATAATCATCATCATTGTTGGTGTTAATGTTATGGTAAGAGCACGCTTCCCCTTCTTCAAGCTCAGTATCTTCCATCTCTCTCTCACTACCAAACCCTAACCCTAAATCCTCTCTCGCATCTCTCCTCCCCAAAGAAATCATCAAACAACAACTACAAAATGTTAAAAAAAAATCGAAAAGTAATTTATGCCCACAAATCCATAACTCTCTCTCTACAATACCAAACAGAAAAACAAAGCCAACCCATTTCACGAAACCGAAAACCCACCAAGGATTTCCAGTGAATTAGACCCGATCACTAGATTCAAATCGGTACCAACCGATGTTTGGATTTTTATTCTTTTTAAGAACTAATTATTAATTAAGATTTTAAACAAATGATATCGGTAATAAGAACAAAAAAAAAGAATTTGGTTTGATTTATTGGGTTTGGGTTTTCGCTAGGGTGCGATCTCTGTAGCTGGAATCAATTGCCCAACTCTCTCTCTCTCTCTCTCTCTCTCTCTCTCTCTGGATTTTGGTGTATACAGCAGCCGCGGCTTTTCTTTGTTTTTTTTTTTTTTTTTTTTTTATAATTAATTTTTTTTTTTATTCTTCCAAGGAAAATGTTTGTTTAAATTATTTATTTACTTTGATAAAATAAAAACTAAAAAAAAGGAGAGAAACAGAGCGATCTAACCAGAGACTGAGGAAATAGAGACTGGTATTTACTCTCCGTTTTTTTTATATATTTATATTTTGACCTCTGCAGCTTCTCTTCTTCTTTTTTTTACTACGCTTCCTTTGAAATTTTTAAGACCATTTTTGCCAAGCCCACCAGTCTCAAGTCCTTTGACTTTCAATCCGAGTTTGAAATATGATTTTTCACTCTTTTTTTTTTTTGTTAAAAAAGACTCAATATATTGTGGAATTTTTATAATTTCGTAGGTCATTTATTCTTACCACAAACACAATTTATTTAGAAATTTTATCACTTGAATATATTTAAAATCAATATCTCTATCGGATTTGATTTTAGTTGTTAGAACTTAGAAGATACAATTGGTCTAATTTAGACTCGGAAGTTGACTCTTCCAATTCTTAAATTCCTATCTTCACTATTTTGAAATGTAAATATGAGATTGCTTGGAAAAATATCAATTATTGTGCGCGCATCTTTAGAGCCTTATTAAAATTATTAAAGTAAATCCAAATTGTATATAATATACCACAAAACTTATAAAGAGTTTTTTTATTATATTTGTCATCACTTATTCTTTACTCCATTTTTAACATATTTTTAAAAAGATAAAAAAATATCAAAAATATCAAAATTCAAGGAAAACATGCTTTTGACACGATGTGGATAATTTGTGATCATTTTATAATTTTTAACCATTTCACGTATTGTTTTTGTATTGAAAAATTTTTCTATAAAAACTAAATAGAAAAAAAAGTCAATCCAACAAAAATAATTTTTTAGTGAGTAAAATGTAATTGAAAAATAACTAGTTTAGTTTAAAAATAATAATTAAAAAGGAAAAAAAAAAGAAAAAACAAAGTTGTCTTATGGAGGGGGATTCTTTACCAAAATTTGAAAGATAAAGAAACTCTATAAAAATCTAAAAGATTGGGAATTTCTGTACAAAAATCTAAAAGGTGAAAAGTTTGAGAAAGATGATATAAATAGTCAAATACACGCCACACACACGTGTGTGTAATACACAACATTTTAGGCATTATAACATGACTAAAGTTTTGGATTAGGAGGGAAGTAACGGTACTCTAATGGTCTATGGCCTGGATAATATACGTGAAACCACCAACTTTCATTGAGAGTCTACTTAGACATGAATAATATATCAACATGATATCACCCCGGCCTACACTTTCCTACTTTATAGGTCTTAATGCAACATATTGAGGTTGTTAATCTAGCAAAGAAAGACCCCAATTTAGACCAATTTAATTAGTCAGCCTACCCCATATCTAATGGGTAAAACCCTTCATTAGGTTATTTCCTAGTATTATCACCCTCCATATTTAATTTTTTTTATTTGTGAATATATTTTTTAGACGAGTTAGTTTTTGAGTTTTGCAGAAAGAGAAAGCTAGAAATAAATACAAATAATATTTTGAAAGCTCAATTTTTCTAAAGTCAATGACAATAAAGAAAGAGCTATTTTGGAGCAAAACCACTAGACGAAGATATAATTAATGAAAAATAAGATAGCTAGGTTCACCTAGTTATTTGAACAAACTCACCAAATAAGGTCATCAATGTCTAGTGAGATTATAAAAAAAAAATGTAAGAGTTCGGTCTCTAAGGGTATCTTAGCGGAGTTTTCAACATATTTTAATATATTAATATTAAAGATATATTTTTTTAAAAAAAATACTATTTTAATTTATTTTCAAGTCTCTTCACCATAAGAAGTACCATATTTCAAAAAATTATAAAGTATAATTTTCAATCAATCAAATCTTAAATAATAAAAAAAAATCAATTTAATATTAAAATATAAAAATTATATAAAAATAATTATATCTAAAAAATTGTCAAAATCAAATGAATAGAAATCATATGAATAAGGATCAACATGGTATAAAAGTAAAATAAAATTAAATGTTGAGGGATATAATTAAAAAAATAAGTTTAATTAAAAATACAATTAAAAACAAAATAAATAACAATTAAATAAACGAGGACCAAATATAAAAGATGAAAAAAATTTTAAAAAAATAAAATTAAAAAAAATATAATCCTTGTACATATTGTGCTGTGTTGGACAAGCGGAAAAAGTTTGATTAGTAAACGGCGTGAATATGTTTTCTGTTCTTTCTGATGGATTGAGCTCCAAATCCATAGTTGCTAGTGGGCCTGTATGCAATAAAATGAGTCTAGCCCAGAAGGACCTGGGTTGCCTTCATATTTTTCATGTCCGGTCTGGTTTTCTTATCCACAACCTCATTTCTCATATTTGATTTTAATATTATTTTTACGATATCTGGACTCCATGGACATGAAAAGATAGAGGGGTTGAAATTGTGTTTTTTGAAATTTTAATTTTAATTTTTTTTATATTTTTATATTATTTTGATGTGTTAATTTTATAAATAATTTTTAAAAAGTAAAAAAAATATTATTTTAATATATTTCTAAACAAAAAATATTTTAAATCGTAATCGTTACTACAATTTCAAATATAACCATGACCTAGCTTATTCCTTATTATTGGCAATACTATTTATTTAAGTCTCGCAAATACAATTATATCCTAATAATTACAAGACTCTAAAATTAAATATTTTTGTCTCGTGAATTATAAAAAATCAAATCTTTGACCCATTTATTATAAAAATTTTATAATGTTATAGTTAATTAATTACAATTTAATTAATAAATATTTCATCACGGATAAAAAAATTTATAATTAATAACGTGAAGAGTTCAATTAATATTTTCAATATTTTTATCACAACCACCAATACAATTACCATAGAAAACTATTATTAGTAGCTGTTATTAACACTATCATTGCAGTCCTTAAATCTCTATAAATTGATATCCATGAGATTATAAAAATTAATAA
>Ga0307515_10015643_pt1 | contig 13961 bp, 5 predicted proteins | sample 17_EM_MG_FD_194513 | JGI IMG/M metagenome (GOLD analysis project Ga0307515, IMG submission 194513) | Populus trichocarpa ectomycorrhiza microbial communities from riparian zone in the Pacific Northwest, United States - 17_EM | ecosystem: Host-associated > Plants > Roots > Unclassified | place... | reverse complement strand
TAACTGGTTAATTAGTATTAGCGATAATAGTTAAATAATAAATAAGATTAGCCTAACTTAGCTAAATCTATTCTATAAGTATATAAAGAATTATACTATTAGTATATATTGGCTGCTAGTACTAGATAGCTATAATAGCTATATATCGCCTAAATTTAATTAGTTCTGCCTAGATTATTAGATAGTTATCTTTTATATACTAGTATATTTATTATATTTACTATAGCTACTAGATATAGGCTATTTCTTAATCCTAAAGTAATTATACGGATATTTTATTAAATAGATTATGGCCTATAATATTAACTATATTAATAAATATAAATTTCTACTATTATATAGGTAGGCTAGGCAGGTAGTATTATATTAGAATAATATATAGGTAGGATTTACAGCTACTAGCCTAGTCCTACATAATCTAGATTACGTACTATTGCTACTATATACTAAATATTAGATATTATTACCCTAACGTTATTTACTATTAAATACCTCTTAAATAGCTAAAATACCCTATAATATTATTAGCTTATAACACTAGATAGCCCTAATTAGGTGCTATCTTAAACGGCGTATATATAGCCTACTAAGTCTAATAGAATAAGCCCTTGGCTAGCTTGTTAAGGGGTATAAAATAGTAACATTAAGCGCTATACTACTTATAAGTAAAAATAAGAAGCTATATATAGAAAATTAGCGCTAGAAAAGAAAGAGGGCAAAGAAGTGCACGTATATAGCTAGGGGGGGGGTGTTTTATTAGGAGCAGAAGGGGCCTCTCGTGCACAAGCTGCCTAGGGAGGTGCAGTAGAGGGGGCAGTAGAGGCAGCGGCTAAGCGACCGCAACGAGTACTACGCAAGTGCAGTATGTGCCAATTATTATAATATACAGCACGTATATATCCTAGACGTCAGATAACCAGCTAGTAGATAGCTATACTAAATATAATTATTCGTGGTTAAGTAATTCGCTATATTTGCCCTCGGTAGCTTAGTAGGGTGGGCCACATGCCCACGTAGGCTACTTGCCCGCATAGTAGTCTAACTAAGATTAGCGATATTCTCTACTATCGTTACCCGTTCTTCTACGGCTATAACGCTGCTTTCGCATACCTTTAAGCGCTTCTTCTCTTAAGGAAATGTTTAGGCACTAAAGGTGCCATAGCTTCTTTTTAGATTCTTGAAATTGGAATCTAGTGTCTTTAGACTGGCATCGAGTCTGTCCACTTTAGGCTTAAGGGGAATCGCCGCGAATATAGACTTGAGATCCTCAGTTGTGCTACAAGCGTAGGCGCTTTATCCTCTGTTGGTCTGCTAAGCAAGGACACTTAGAGGCAGTACTGTAACTAGTCTAGTTCGCTTATTGGTTAGTTAGTTAGAAAAGCTTTAAAATCACAACCGGTTTGGAGTTTTGATTAGCTTCCAGCTAGTTAGTTTTGAAGCTCTCTAATTAACTGGGTAACTAGCTAAACCAGTAGGGTTAGTATAGGCCTTTAGTAGTAATTATTTAGGTAAGAGCGTACGCTATATAGGGGAACTAAAGCCACTAAATTGTTAAGATCTACTACCTTATTTTAGGATACTATTTTAAGAGTTAAGCTTAGTGTTATACGTCGCCCATTTTTACGCGTCCTATTTCTATATATCGCCTCTTTTCTATATTACCTTACTACCTTATCCTTATTACCCTTATTTCTCCCTATTACCAATTTAATAAAGGGCTTTATTATTTTAACTGGTTAATCATTACGTAGAGGAAGAGGTAGCCTTATAAGTAGTAGTCGTTCTATAGGTAAGGCTCCTACCGCCTCTTAAAAGCGCGCCAGCTAGGGCTCTAGTAGTTAATAAAAAAAAGTACTAAAAGATAAAGCCTAATAAAGCTCTAGTAGAGCCTCTTGCCTATTATAAAGTTAAGTCTAGCTTAGATCTAGAGCCTCTACTTAGGTAGGCTTCTATATAGACTAGGATTAAGATCTATAGCTAGTGGTATAAGTGTAGTAATAAGGTTGTATAGAAGGCGAAGGCCTATATAAAGTTGTTATATATATAGGATAAAGGAAAAGGATATATAATTATTTATAAGGCTATAGGCGTTTAATATTACTACTGCTACTACTACCTAGATAAGAAGAAGGATCTAAAGTATAAGCCTCTTAGTAGGTTACTCTACTCTCTTATATAAATACTAACTAATTTAGAAATAGCGCTTAATAGTAATTCGATAGTATTAGGTTACTAGAGACGGGCTTATTAACTTAATAAGAAGGGTAAAGCAATCTTAACTATAGACCTAATAGGCCTAATTTACCGCTTTATATTATAGTAGGATTATATTTAGAAGGCCTTGTATAAAGCTTTTAAGCTTTTACTAATTCGGTGGCTTATATACTACTATATCGCATTTTACTAAATTAAAAACATCTACTTTATTAAAATAATTTAGTATCTAAATAAGGGCCTTATAAAGTTACTCCCTTTGCAAAATATAGTATATAAGTAGGTAATAAAAGAGTTTAGGAAGTAGAAGAGGTTACTATAAAAAGACTTATAAGAAGCTTGTTTAAATATATACCTATCTTTTAACTTATAGACGTTACTAAATTACTACGCTATTATCGCGATAGTTGCCTATTATATTAATTGCGATAGAGCTTACTAGACAAAGCTTCTTACTTTATAGTAGCTTAATGGAGAGTATAGCGGCGTTAATATAGCCTGGGTAGTTCTTAATATAGTTAGTAAGTATAGAATTAGAAGTTAAATTAGGTATTTTATACTTAATAATGCGTTAAGTAATAATATAGCTATTAATTTAATTCTAAGAACTCTCTACCCCTAAATAATAGAGAGGCAGCGGAAATGTTATTGCCTTTAGTATTTTAGCTATATAGTTAACCTAGCTACCTAGGCCTTCCTTTTAGGCAAGACTGCGGATACTACTTTAGAGGAGCTTAAGTTGGCATATAGTTAGCAAGACTTTAATACTATTGCGATAATCTAGAGGAAGTAGGCAGCGCTTAGCCGGCTATATAATATTATAAGGTATATTAGGATATTACCTTAGCGTTATAGGGAGTTTTAAAAGATTATAGTTAGTAAAGAGTAAGTAGAATTTAATTAACTTAAGGTAAGTTCTAAAATCTAGAGCTAAAATCTAGTATTAATTTTTGCAATTTTATATTTACTACCTCTATATAATATAGTAAGATAGTGGTATAATTAGTTCCAGTACCGGATTTTATATTACTCTAGGCTATAATTATAATCCTTAAGCTATAGTTATAATATTTGCAATATTTAAAATATTCTAATATTTTATTCTACTAGTTAATCTAAAGCAATTTAACCTAGTGGAACTTATATTTTAGCCCTATTATATATACTATTAATTATAAATAATATATCTAGGCCTTTTATAGTAACTATATACTAAAATACAGTAAAGGTATAGAAAATAATACGCTTATAACCTACTACTAGTTTCTACTTAAGAAGCTCTTATCTATTCTATAGCCCTTCTATAAGGTAACTATATATAGCTAGGGCTATAAGTATACGCTTTCCTGCTAGTTTACTATAATAGATTAGCTTTTTAGGTGTTTATTTAATATAAAGGAAGATTTTAAAGAACTATAAAAACTATATAGTAGTAGTAAGGAATACACCTACTTAGAAGCCTTAGCTTTTTCCTTATATAAGAAGTGTAAATAATACTATAAATACGTAGATAACAGCGCCGCTTACTATACTATATAAGTTCTTCTTGTAGATAAGAAATGGGCCTAGTTCTAGTAAGAATTTAAAAAGGATAAAGAGAAGAAGAACTAGCTACGTAGTAGCCCTAAGGATCCTAAGGATTTTAGTATATAAGGTCTTATTAAGGACCTCTAGCTAGAAGAATATAAAGGCAAATATACACCCGCGGCTGCCTAAGAGTTATCTACTACTAACTATACACCGGGCGAAACTTTTAGTAGGCTATACTCGCATAAGCAGATTAAGGCTGCGCCTACTATAAGAGTTAACGCCTACTAAGCCTATATTTAAGCTAAGCTTAAGCCTACTCTAGATCCTCTAGCTTATTAGAATTTGCAATATTTTATATAGCTAGAGCTCGCCTAATTTGCCCTTAATATACTAGCTATACTACTTATAAGCGCTAAGTATAAGAGAGTATTTAGCTCTATAAAATACCTAGTTACTAATATACGTAATTACCTTAAAGCTAATATTATTAAAGTAAATAAATGCTTAAAATCTTAGTACGGGCGCCTAAAGCCGAAGGCCTTTGAGCAAGACGTTAATCCTAACATTAATAATTTGTATGAGGAAGAGCTTACTGCTAAAGCTGCCGTTAAAGCTACCGCTAAAAAGGATTCTAATGCATAGAGTAATATAGATTAGGGAGCTAGTGAAGGAGGTAAGCAAGAAGGGCAGGGCAATAAGGGCGATGGGGGCGATGAGGACGACGAGGACGATAAGAGCCAGGAGGAAGATGAGGGTAATGAGGAAGACACTGTCAAATATATCGTTGTCGACGATTGATTGTAACTCAACACTATGCCAAGCCTTACAATATATCAAATATCATCTGGTTTAACCGGTTGAACCGGTTCGCGAACCGGTTCGGAGCTTCAAGTGGGCTATTGGTTGGTCACAGAGCTCAAATTTGTAACCAACCAGACCAATTACAGCACTGCTTGGAGGAAGAGACATATTGCGCTGCCTAGGTAGAAACTACTACGGCGCAGTATGACGCAAGAATGACCAGAGAAGTGCAGTAAGTGTCGACCAGGATCGGCCCTGCTTATTCTGTCATGATGCTGACCGTCCTATGACTCTCTACCCTGCCATATACCACCCCCGGTACCAGTTGTGTAACACCCTTGACTCAGCTACATACTCATTTCCCCCTATTGTCTACACCTCCCTTATGTATAAATAGAAGCCTTAGAGCCATACAAAATAGACAGAGTTCTCATACTTGACTGTCAGGTTCGACAGTAAGGAAGCGCGCAACCGTATAGCCGTCAGAGAGATGTAAATCCTAACCTCGTACCCAACAAGGAGACTTGGAGAGGGTGCGAGCTTGAGTATTTGGTTATTCATATTGTTAGGCGCCAATAGTCGCTTTCCTTCCTTCTCAGGTACACGAATATGGGCCGCGGAGATGGCAACATCGGTGTTGCATCAATGGCATGCAAGCGGAGCATCACCGAGCTTGTGGAAATTTACACATGTTAAAGGAGCTTGGATGAAAGAAGGAAGAAAGCTGGATAGGTGTTCGGTTGCTTCTGTGCTTCGTTGCTTGGGAGGTTTCATACAGGTCAATGCTGCCGACGAATATTATAAGATTTTCTCCTTCTAGGTGATTTGCGAGGCTCAAAGCATTCGTCATTTTGATGTCTTCTTGTTGTGAGAATTACACATTTTCTAAGCTGGTTCGCTGAAAGCTCGACATTGGTAACGGAGTGTGTGACCGGCAGCGCAGCACAGCGTAATAGTACGCGCCTATATAGTAAACGAGAAAAATTCATACTAGGCAATAGAGAGGAACCTAATTCACAAAGAGCTGGAGTTTCACTGTAACCCTCGGTGGAATTAGTGTTAGGACGTTCGCTTCCTTAGGACGCTTTTGTTTCACGTTCTAATCTTTTGAAGTTAAGCCCGATTTTGCCTCAGGTTTATCATACCAACAACACTTCCTCTAAGGCAGAATGTGGGACTGGCTCCTGCTCATGATTCCAAGCATATACACCCTTCCAATCCCAAGTAGAGCACTCATCATTCGAAGCCACCACTGCAACAATAGTCATCGATGACCGCCAAGTGTACTGTATCAGTTGTTTTGGTGCTAGGAGGCTGGAAGCCTGAAGGAGAGCACCCCAGGTGTAATGAGGCTGCAAATACTGCTTCGCAACGGTAGAAAGTTGGGAGCGTGGCTCGCCTTCCGACAAAGCATCGGAGTATCTGAATTTCGAAATAAACCAATTTGCTTTCAGGCCTTCTTCCATCACAGAAGCATGTTCACTTTCCAAGTCAAGTGAGGGAATATAGATTTCTGCTGCTGCAGCTCGGTTTTCCATCGGGGCCGGAATGTTCGGCCTTGCTGGAGCCCAGCCAAGGCCTCTGCGATTTTGGATCCTAGGGGCGCTAGATATGAGGAAAAGTGTTGAGAAGCCCCACTTATGCATTCCCTGTGTCCATAGATCCTCGGCAAGGTCGAAGATTTCAGTCTCAGAGTTGCAAAGAAGGCTCCAAATGACGTTTTCGTCGCCAGGACGCGAAGCCGGGCGGCAACTGAGCATGGCGCCGGCTTTGTCGATGTTGAAGAAGCGATTAGGACCAAGTGTGACTGTTTTAGGAGCTTCAGAGACGTAGATGTAAGCTGAGGAGCGGAAGGACTGTGGGATCAGATGTGTAGAGCCTAGAAAAGTACAGGCAATGTCGATGTGTCCATGCTGGAGAACAGAAACCAATACGTGTTTCAGGGAAATAATCCTGTTGTCCTTGCAAAGGATGTGAATGTTGACCCAACCCTTGGAAGCCTCCAGCATTGTCCAAGCTCGCAAGTTCCAGTCGCAGATTAGCAATGCCACGAGTATTAACTCATGAATTTCCACTGTAGGGATCGATATGTCTATGTCCATGAGGTCTTTGTCACAAACGAGTGTCAGTTTGCCCAGCATGAAAGTCCGATTGATTTCCATAATGGCTTGTCGCCTAAGGTCATGATCTTCTGGGATACAGGCTGTGTCGATCCAATAAGAGTCGCAGCCAGCAGCTTTTGCTATGGAAGAGTACCGAAGATGCAAACAAGAGTTAAGACCAGTCTCTGGTCTGCCCCCTTGCCCGTGGCTCCAGACGTGAGAGATGACCAAAGTGGTTTTCGAGACGGTGGTGTATTGCAGGTGAGTACCTTCCGTCCGTTCGAGACTTACAGCTCGACCGCCTACAGTCTTTCTATACGAGGCTTCATCCCAAACTAACTTCGAGCATCCCTTTCTAGGAGTGCAAAATGCAGAATCATGCATAGACTGATCTTCTATTCTAGCCCCGACAAATCTTTGACAATGGTAGGGCGATATCCCGCTACATGGCCGATATGGGTTTATCAAGCACCTTGGCGAGAATGTTCCGTAGTGAGTAGCGAATCGATCCGCAAATAGTCTGTAGTCAAGCGATTCCGTTCTCGGGTTGGAACGCAAAATTTCGAAAGCCCAAGTACACATATACTGAGGAAGCTGTGTATTTTCGCAACCAGAAGAGCATTGTGATCCAGCGGTTGACGGGATTTGGAACCGAATAAGGTCCAATATAAAAGTTTCTCGACCGGAAAGCCCACAAACAGCTAACCTCAGCTGCCACCACGAGTACAATAACAGACATCGCTGCCAAGACGTCCACAGGAACGTCTTGACGATAAACCATTTTTTTCTTTTGGAAACGTCCTCCTCTTTCTCAATTTCGGACGAAGCTGTATCAACCAGACTGGCAAGTCTAGCTAAAATAGTTTGTATATAAGCACTCGCTTCCAAATTGGCTACCAGGTCATGGTCCCACTGTCCTGGGTTGTCTCCCATCTTTGCAATCAAGGACACCATTAGAGCCACATGGATTGCGGTGGCACTGACGAAGGATGCGACATCTAGAGCACCCGAATCCCGAAGATCGACTTGGCTCGTAGGCGGAAAGGCGTGACAGTATCTGTGTAAAGTGTCGTCGGTTGCCTCGACGTTGAACGGAAATCTGAGAGGAGATCCTCGAGATGGCAAGCGAGCAATAAGGCTTAGAGCGCTTTTGCAAACTTCTCTGGCCTCAATATCTTCGCCGTGAAAGAATGGGGGACAGAGAATGCTGAACAAAGAGTGGCTGAGGCGATCCAGGTGACTTGTAGACTCTTGAACATCTGCAAATAGAATACTGCAGCTCCATCCACTCTCGCCGCTCTCCGAGTACTGATACGGTAATGGTAAAGAAGAGTTCTGACTATAGCCGCTAATACCCTCACTGGGGTCAAAGCGATGGAAATTGTTTCGCCATACTTTGGCCGTCGTATCAAAAGCAGTAGTATCTGTGCTCGAAATCAAAGTGTGCAAGTCGGGATGATTCATCGTTTCTTAACTGCGATGCTTTCGAATTTTGGAATTCCGTATTTCTAGACGGTGAGTCGAAGTGATAAACCCGCTGACAGATCTTTAATATTCTCGCTTGCAAAAAGACTCGGATTGATCGGTGGCTTGGCGCCCCAAAAACCAAAAAAAAATCACGAATTGTATAGTAACTTAGTTCGCTTCGCAAATTTCATGGCGAGAGCACAGATGCACTACCTGAGTCTCGCTTGCTACCTCAACTCGGCGCATGCAGAAACAGGGCCCGCCACCGCCTCTAAACGAGTCTCCGATCACAAAGAAGAGGAAAGCCGTGGGCTAAGATGGCGGGGTGCCCCACAAAAAGATGAGGAAAGCTGTGGCGGTTGCAGCTCTAGCAATGAAGACGAAGGGGATATTGAAGAAAGACACATCTTCTCCCGCCAATAGCACTTCAGCGGGGCCAGCGAAAGCATCCAAGTCGCGATCCCAGAAAACGCTTGCAAAGACGCAACCACTTGCGAGCGGTGACGCCGATGAAGAGGACGAGATGGAGGGCGCTGACGATAGCGATAATGATGATGGCGTCAACGACCTCGACGAGAGTTATACAAGGTTGTAAACCTCGAGAATGATTTACACTAACGGGCTGTTGCATTTTCAACGAAACTCGGTTATGCCGTCCTAAAAACGACACCTGAGTGAGGCGGATGAAGAGCCTGATGCGAAGCGGCGGGCAGCTGAGGGGAGTGTTTCATCCTCGGGCGCTGGAACAAAGCTTAACTACGGAGGTCGCTAACAAAAGTTCCTACACCTTCCTAATTAGGAAAGTACGGCTCACCGCCCGCCAAAAATCCTAAATTTAATCATAAAGGCTTAAAAGTCACTCAAAAAGCTTCAAATAAAAGGCAATATAGATGTGATTGATTAATTGATTAATAAGCTAGGTATTTTTAAAGTTACAGGCTCTGCGCGACCGTATAATCCTGCCCTGCACTAGCTCCTCCACTGGCTCCTCCACTGGCCCTATAAGGTCCTCTGGTTGAGAAGCAACCTCTCGCCACTGCCTTCTTCCTGCCTTCTTGGCAATCGTTTGTATAGACGTTTAGTGTTTTAGAGGCTCTAGAGGCTCTACACGACAATCCGCGGGTGGCTCTATAGACCTCTTTCTGTCAACTAAGCTGCTAGCAGAGGCTCTGTCATCACCTGCAGCCTCAGCAGAGGCAGCGGTAGAGTCCTTTTTTGGCCTTACTAACTTCCTTATAGATTGATTAATTGTATGCCACCTAACATTCATTGCTTGGTATTAATCCTCCTGTGGCTGCCTAATTTAAGGCTTAATAAAGCTAACTTTAAACACTGCCTTCTTTACGTTCCTACCCTTTATATTCGGTCGATTTTAAAGCTCTTATAGCTGAGGAGAAGGAGGCTTAATGGGTGGTAGAGGCTTAAGAGGAAGCTTCTTAGAGGGAGGCTTCTCGGAGGGAGGCTTCTCAGAGGAAGGCTTTGACTGAGTAGGCTAGTGAAGGACCTATTTAGCCCGACGTTGGCGACGCTGCTTTGGATTGTGATCGCTATATAGAGGCTCCAGATCTAGAAGCTAATTCAAAAGTTAAGGTCCTATTTTTATACGCTCTGGAAGCTCTAGTTCTTATGGCTTACTTATTAAAGGCTTTATAGGATTATCTTAATTAAGGCTTAAAAGCACCTGCTGTCGCATATATACAATTACATCGCACTAATATCGAGCTATGCGCTTAAGAGCTTTCCAATCGCAAGTAGAGTTAGTAGCGCCTTTAACGTAGATATTGCCTCCTCTGTAACGGATCACCTCTTTAATATATTGTAGTATTCGCTTAATCTAAGCTTATATTCGCTACTGTTTAAGCTCCTCCTAAGCTTTCCGCTATGCTTATTTAGCTTCTGCTCTAGTTTTTAGTGCTCCCTTCTTTGTAGTAACTCGTTTAAGGTATAGCTAAGCTAGCTCAATTATATTTAGATTAGGTAAATTGCCAGGCCAAATAAGGCGCTAGAGGTATGCTGCGTTAAAGTAGATCTGCTAATGATGCGATACGTAAGCTGGAGCCTTATCCTCCTAAATAATAGTATTTGGACGATTAATTTAACACTTAACACTAAAAGGAATAAGGATTGGCAGGAGAATTATGGTAAGGTAGCGGTACTAGTTAATGCCGCCTTTCTCGCTATTTCTTTAAAAGGCGCCGTTCTCCTCTGTTATGCAAAATTAAGGCTTTCTACCCGGCTTATTACGAAGCCCGAGTCGTTATATACTAGTGTTAAGTTCCTAAGCCTGGCGAAGCTCTGGTTCAATTGCTTTGTTAATTGCTTTAAGCTTATGCTTTAAAGCCTCCTTCTCTGCTGTAGTCTCTAGCCTCTATATATGGCAGGGAGCCTTTTAATTATATAAAAAGGCGCCCTAAAATATGAACTCTATAGCTTTAGGAAAGCGAGGTCGAATTACCTTCTTATTTACCTTCTCTTTAGCCAAACGCTAGAGCTTATAGCTGCCTCTTCTATAGCCTAAAACGACGCCCGTCTCGTCGCTCTAGATTATAGCCTTCTAATCCTTAATTGTTTAATGCTCGTACCACAAGGCAAATTAAAGGCGAGCCTCTTTTATTTGTGGTAAGAGGTAAGGCTTTCTTATTGGCTTTATTTTACGATATCTATAGCGTTAAAGAACCCGCTAGACGCTTTGTGGAGAATAGCCGTATTTAGCAGTAATATAGGTAAAGGACTTCTCTCTACTAAATTAATCGGTGGTGACTTTCTTAAGAATTCGCTGTTTAAACTTGCGAGTAATTTTAGGCTTTCTACCGGAGCGAGGAGCATTAATGAGGTAGCCGTTAAGGATAAGAGGATTAGTTTTAGGGTGCTAGCTACAATTAAGGGCTTTTTTAAAGATAAGTTGCAGCGCTCGACGCTTTATTTAAGTAATGCTTTTAATATACTTAAGGGTTACTCCTATAGCCTTTATGGCTAGGGCCTAAGCCCTAGTTGCAAGCTAAAAGAACCCCATAGTTAGTACACTAAGATTTAAGCTGGGGGAGTTCTTACTAGTAGTTATGGAGCGAAGAGGATCCGGTGGCGTTAGTGTCGGTGTAATAAAGGTAACGAAGCTGCAGATGTTTTCTACCGTTAGTATATTTTGGGCGGTTAGCGGGCGGTAGCTGTACTTTCCTAATTAGGAAGGTGTAGGAACTTTTGTTAGCGACCTCCGTACAGCCATTTCAATAATATTGTTAACTCGCTTAGAGTCGCACGTCGCGCGTTACCCACCCCATTAAAATAATACACCCCCTATAATTTTACTAATATAGCTTATATATATATAAATAGTAGTTAATTTTATAGCTTTATTCTAGATCTATAAAACAAGGCTTTATTTTTAAAAGATAACGCCATATTGGTGGAGCTGTAGGGGGTGTGTTCTGCCCCATACTGGCACATAGCTCGTTCTGGATTATTTCTGCTTTATACCGGAACAGATCGTCTTTAAAAAGGAATAAATTGTGTATCGCTTTAAGCGTCTTAATTCCGGATTAATTGCGTCATTCTAGAAAAGATTTAATATTATATTAAACTTTTAAAGCTATATAAAGCCATTTAACGAAGCTTTTTAGTAGATTTTGGCCGTTTCTATGAGTTAATTTAGAAAGTATAGTGCAGTTAATGGTTATAAATAATGATTAATATATAATCTTATTAATTTTGGGCGTAAAGTAAGTAATAATATATCCTTAATATTATAATTGGTCATCTAGTGGAGCATATTTAGAATAAAAATATAAGATTTTAATTTTCTAATGAGATTTTACAAGGCTCTAGAGATCAAATTTTACTACCCCCCTAACCACTATAATATTATTAAATTCTATCTAAACCAGATTATACTACAATTAATAAGTATATTTAAAGGCTTTTCCGCGTTATAGATATGGCCTATAAGTGGTGGAAGCTAATTAGGTAGGGGGTAATTAATTGCTTCAGGAAATTTTTTTTGGGGCTCGTTGTTGCGGTTTGCGGCAAATTGCCGCAAACTGTACGGTTGCGGCAGGTGGATATGGTCGATAGCAATTTGCGCAAAACGCACGTTTTGTAATAAAATTGCAGCACCTGATAGCAAATTGCGGCAAAACGCTACCCTATAAATAAATTACAGCAAAATGCTACCTTATAAATAAATAACGCGCAAACTGTACGAATTGTAAAAACTGTACGAATTATAAAAATTGTACAAATTATAAAAACTGTACAAATTGTAACTATATAAATTATAATTATATTATATAATAACCAAATTATCACATATTCCCATAGATTTCTATCATGTACTTTTAAATATATTTATATTATAACTATATAAAATGTAGAGCTATCTACTTTAGGCGTTAAGGGGGAAGCCTCTCGCAGAGGCTCTAAATTATCTACCTACCTACCTGCCTGCCTGCCTGCCTGCCTACCTGCCTACCTGCCTGCCTACCTGTCTGTCTGTCTGTCTGTCTGTCTATACCTACCCGTCTATGCCTACCTATCTGTGCCTACCTGTCTATGTCGCCTTAATTCGATCGATCGATCGAATCGTTTATCGTGTTCGCTGGCTGGTCGTTCGAACGGTTGTCGTGTGGCTCTGGCGACGATCGTGTGGCGATGACGGTGGTCGTCTGGCTCTGACGGTCGTCTAGCTCTGGCGACGGTCGTCTAGCTCCGGCGACGGTCGTCTAGCTCCGGCGATGGTCGTCTGGCTCCGGCGACGGTCGTCTGCTGGCTGTCGTTCTGGTGTCTTCCTAGGTAGGGAGGATGTAAGGGTAAAAAATGAGGTGGCTACCTAGGTGTATATAGGGGGTATACTTGGCAGAGGCACGTGTAGAGGCTATCGGGAATATAGCGGGGACCCGATAGTAATGTGTCGCGCGCACATACAAAAGGCTTTGTGTAGAGCTTCGTGTAGAGCCTCCATACGCAGAGCTTCGCGCAGAGCTTCGTGCAGCTTTGTGCAGAGCTTCGTGTAGAGCTTTATATAGAGCTTTGTGCAGAGCTTCGTGTAGAGCTTCGTGCAGAGCCTCCGTACGTAGAGCTTCGTGTAGAGCTTCGCGCAGAGCCTTGTGTAGAGCTTCGTGTAGAGTTTCGTGCAGAGCCTCGTGCAGAGCCTCTATATGCAGAGCTTTGTGTAGAGCCTCGTGTAAAGCCTCGTGTAGAGCCTCGTGTAGAGCCTCGTGTAGAGCCTCGTGTAGAGCCTCGTGCAAAGCTTCGTGTAGAGCTTCGTGTAGAGCTTCGTGCAGAGCTTCGTGCAGAGCTTTGTGTAGAGCCTCGTGCAGAGCCTCTGCATCAGGAAAATTTTTTTTGGGCACGTTGTTGCAAGCGAAAATCGGGGTCTGCAAAACCTGCAGGCGTAAGTCGCAATTTAGCAATTTGCGGCAATTTGCAGCAACTCGCCACAAACACATAGATAGGGCAGGCGCGTGCATAGGTAGCCTATGTGTTTGTAGCAAATTGCTGCAAATCGCCGCAAATTGCCAAAATTGCGACTTACGTTATCTCATGAATCAGACGCTCCGCAGAAGATTTGTTCCGTGACATGGGATAACGCATAGACCCTCTCCTGGACCAATTAGAACAGCGCACTAATTCCAGCCCCCTGCGCACCCCTGTCACCTGACAAAATCTTCTGTGGAGCGTCTGAGAGCTTATGGGCGTCGCTTTGGTGAGATTTAAATGTTTTAAAAATTAAATTTTGTGTATTTCTACGAGCGACGTCCTTACTATAAGAGTTATTATATATTTTATTAATGCAATAGATTCTTTAGGTAATTATATCTATATATTTATAAATTATAACCCCCTACTAAGAAT
>Ga0307515_10015642_pt1 | contig 13961 bp, 1 predicted proteins | sample 17_EM_MG_FD_194513 | JGI IMG/M metagenome (GOLD analysis project Ga0307515, IMG submission 194513) | Populus trichocarpa ectomycorrhiza microbial communities from riparian zone in the Pacific Northwest, United States - 17_EM | ecosystem: Host-associated > Plants > Roots > Unclassified | place... | reverse complement strand
AGTAAATGCTAGCTATAACACTATCTAAGGCATCGGTTTCTAGCATTAAGGGCCATTTTAGGTTAAAGTGGGCGAGTAAGGGAGCAGAGACTAGTTGTTTCTTAAGCTTATTAAAGGCCTGCCTATATGCGGTGTTAAAGTAAAAGGGCTGGTCCTTGTGGGTAAGTAGGCTTAGTGGCCGGGTAATCCTGCTGTAGTTTTTAATAAAGCGTTAGTAGAAGTTATAGAACCCTAAGAATAACTATACCCCCTTTATGGTCCTTAGGGGTACCTATTAGTTAATTACGGCTGTCTTTTCTAGGTCTACCTTAATCCCGTTTATACTAATAATAAACCCTAGGTACTTTATATACTTAACACTAAATTCTAACTTCTTAATATTAGCTTAGAGGCCAGCTTCCCGAAGCCATTATAGGACTTTATAGATATGCTCTTTATATTCTAGTTCGTTTTTAGAGTAGATTATAATATTATCTAGGTATGCTGTATAAAAGTCGTTAAGGTAGTTAAATAGTACGTTATTTATATATCGTTGGTATATGGCCGGTCCGTTAGTTAGTTTAAAAGGCAGTACTTTATATTTATATATTCCGTAACAGGTCCGAAACGTAGTAAGGTTTTCTAATTTAGGGTTTATTCTAATCCGGTGAAAAGCCTAGCGGATATTAAGCTTTGTAAAGATCTTAACTCTACTTATTTAGGCTAAAGTCTTATTAAGTAAAGGCAGTGGGTAGCGGTCTTTAAGGGTTAAATTATTAAGCTTGCGGTAGTTAATACAGAAACAAAGTCCTCTATTTAGCTTTTTAGTAAAGAGAATAGGTAAGTTAAAAGGGGCTTAACTAGGCTTAATAAAGCCCTTATCCAGGTTATTAATAAGATACTACTTTATGGCCTATAATTCGGCAGTAAATTACTGTCGGAGGGGGCTATAGCTAAGGGTAACCACCTTATCCGGCTTAATTTTAATCTTATAGTTGTATAGTTAGTAAGGCAGAAGTATATTAGACGCTACTTTAGAAAAGGTATCTTTAAATTTCTAGTATTAACGGGGCAGTTTCTATTCTACTAGCTCCTTATCTATAAGCTCGCCTTTCTCTTAGGCTAGGGCTTCTTTCTCTTTAATTATTTAATTAATTTCGTATAAGCTAGTTGTAAAGGCAATAGTATTAGACTGAACTAGGTTTTAGTAGAATCCTATAGCGCTAATGTAGCAGATATTAACTGGTGGGAGGTCTGTAGGTTTCTTTACAGATGTTTATTAGGCCGTATTTTGCGGTATAGGGTTTATGGTCTTCCTTAGCTTACATTCTATTTTCCGCAAGTTATCCTTTCGGTTTATTAGTTTAGTATATTATCTAATATCCCTAGCCTTTCTTTATGGCTGCGTAGGGCCTAAGTTCTCTATTAGGGACTTAGCTAGGCTATTACTAACTTCCTAAGTCTCTAGTGCGGGTAGTGTAATATAGGTAGTTTAGGTGCGGCGTAGTATACGGATCTATTGCGGATTAAGCTGTATATCCTTTTTAAAAGCCTAGTCCCTACGCGTTGCATTAGCCTAGTAAATGGTGTTTATCTGCGGCCGTATAAGGTTTTTTATTATAATACTAATCTCTTTTATAAAGGAAGGCATTAGGGGCATAGTTTTGGGCTAGATAAGCTGCCTATTCTATATATTAAGCTATAAGCCTAAATAGGCTAGCTATTTTCTCCCTAAGATTATATTATAGCTTCTAAGGTCCGTAATAAGGAAGGGGACGTTATACTACCTTCGTTTGTTAACGCGGAGGTGGATCCGCAAGATAGTTATAATAGGTAGTCCTATCCGTCTATTATAACCGCAAATAGGGACTAGTTTAGGTAGTTCTTTAAGGGATACATTTAAAAAGTTAGCCAGTTTTACAGCGCACTTTATATTAATTAAGGTAAAGGCATTTACTCCTAAGTTAGCTAAAGCAAAGGTTAAAACTTAATATCTATTACGAAATAAAGTATAAGGGATAGTGCAGCTTCTTTTACTAACTAGCCGACCTAGATTAATATATAATATATCGATCCCTTTTAACCCTAGAGAGGAGTCTTTCTCTAGGGTTTCTCTTTTTCTAGCTCCGTACTGTCCTCCTAAATTAACAGGACCTTATTTATTTTTACCTTTATTAGGTAGTTCCTTATAGGGTAGCCTATTTAACTACACGAGAAGTAAGCTCCTTAATCGCTAAGGGCCTATATATAGGGATTGCTGTATATAGGCCGGGTGTACACTAGGCCCGTAGTAGGGGTAGCTACACGGCCAGCTGCTGGGTTAACTGTAGGAGTTGCCGATTGTACTAGGGCACTACGGGCCATACTCGCAGTACTTACGGCCTAGTTTATAAGGTTTCTAGTTTTTAGCCAGTCGGCGCATGCCTTGATTTAACGGAGGCCTTAGTTAATAGCTAGGCAATAGTCCGTAAGTTCCTTTAACGTTTATACCGTAGTATAAGCTGGCAATATAGCCCGCTGTAGGTTTAGGGTAAGCTTATTAAAGAGGTCTAGTAGTAGGTCTTCCTGGGGGATCTAGGCCTATTCTGCTAGGTATAGAAAGCGGGTTTAGAAGGCCAAAAAGGTCTCTATTGTTTTTATATTTAGGCTTTTATAGCTAAGGCGGGCGTTTTATACTTTAAAAGGGTCTTTATAAATAGAAGACAAGTGTTTAATTATTTCTTTTTTAGAGATAAAGGGGTTTGCTAAGTCTTTAGTGTATTATAGGCGTAAATGCGTTTAGGCGTCTCCGCCAGTACGGCCGAAAACATAGGCCATTCTAGCTTGGGCGTTAGGGAAGTGGTCTATATTAACTTTAAGCTTATCCCGTAATTAAAGCTTCCAATTATTAAATATAGGGTTAGTTCTGTCTATAAGTAGCGAGGGATCCGCGACCTTTGCCGACCGCCTTAGTACTATATAGGCCTTAGTAGGTCTATGAAGGCGCTAGGATAGGGCCTAAAGGACTATAGCAAGTCTTTAGTTGTCTAATAATGACTTATTATTAGATATAGGGGTATCTCTAGCTTTAAGCAGCTCTCGCAGTTGTTTAATTTTGGTATTAGTAGCCGTAAGCTCCGCCTAGGGGTTTAAAACGTTAATTATTTCTTTATCTAAAGTATTTAAGGGTCCTGCAGCTGCTTTACCTATTGCTGTGGTTCGTGGCATAGTGGTAGGGGTATTGGGTAATTCTAGGTAATTTCTTTAGGGGTTCTGGTCTGTGCGTATCTTATAGGTTCTTTCCTTAGGGTTTTGTTCTTTTCTTTTAGGTTCTGTCCTTGTGGTTCTAGTGATGTCCTTAGGGTCCTATTCCGTGTTCTTATAGATATATTTAAGTTCCTTCTTAGGAAGAAAGAGTAGAGTGAGCTTTAGATAATGTTAGCGACTTAGTTAATTAAGACATAAGCACGGCAAAAGGGTCGCGCAAGCCTGTATAATTGGATTGTCTATAAACGAGAATCTAAAGCTAGGGAAAGGAAAGGAGAAGAAGAGTAGCGCCGTTTGGTGTTTTATAAGATCTTCGCGTCACGTGATCGCAATATGCGGCAATCTGTGGCAACTTGCCGGTGCGAAGTTCTGCCAAGTTCTGCTAAGTTCTGCCAGTTTTGCCAGTTCTGCCAGTGCCGTAACACTAAAGAAGCCAGATCTAAAACACCTATAACCTCTTTAAGCTCTACATAATGTTAGATTTTAATGATATAATTAACGAGATTCTTAAGACTCCTCCCTCTCCACTATATCTTCCGCCTCTCTTATAACTACCACCACTACCACTACTACCACCCGCGCCCTCTGCGCCGGCTGCGCTGGCGCTAGCGCCGCTAGGCCACCTCTTGCGCCCCTCGCGTCGCCCGCCTGTTGCTTCTTCTGGAGATATTTGGGACATTCCTTCGTCAGATAAGGAGGTAGAGGAGGAGGAGAAGGAGGAGGAGGAGGAGGAGGAGGAGGAGGAGGAGGAGGAGGAGGAGGATAGTGATGCGCCTGCTGGCGGCCTCGGGTATATTATATAGTATACTAATGCAGTGTTTAATGGCTATAGCTAATACTATTATATAGAATTATTACTACCGCCGCCACTACCGCCCTCTTTATTGCCCCGGCCCCTATTCCTACTGCTACTACCGCTTTTGGCCTTCCTTCCCTAGCCTAGCATTATGCCGACCTATAAAATGCTAGTGCTATAAATGCTTTAGCTAGACAATTTGGCTATATAGGTCCAGCTCGGTAGGGTGCTCTATCGGCTTATCGCTGTAAGGCGATAGCTTATACTCGTTTAATAGAGGGTTTATATGGTAAGGTGTAGCCAGTAGCCTATAACTGCTGCGCTGCTAATGGGCTTATTTATAGGATATACTATACGGCTTTTTATAGTTAGAAGACTCTAGGGTATTAGTGTAGCGAGTGCCGCCTAGTAAATAAGAAGTGCTTATTACCTAGGCGTGCCCCTAAGCTATAATTAAGCCGCGCTGGTTGCGGGAAGGGAGGGAGGGAAGGGAGGGAAGGAAAGGAGGGTTTAGGAGGGGTAGAAGGAGGGCGTGCTACTAATACTATATAGATTTATTAACATTAAATATAAATCTATACTTACCTATTATATTTTAAGTCTATACTTAATAAGTAAAAATAATACCTATAATGGCCTTAATTAACGTATCTATAAGAATATATAAAGATTATATAAAAATAGATGATAAGGCCTTGGTAAGGGCATATCTCTTAAGAAAAAACTACTAAAAGTATAGTAAATTTATTATAGAGGCGCCTTGGTTACTATAGACAAAGTTAATATAAATTAAAGCGTTTTAGTTAATATAGACGGGGCTAATATAAATTAAGGCGTCTTAGTTACTATAGATAACGCTAATATAAATTAAGGCGTCTTAGTTACTGTAGACAAAGCTAATATAAATTAAAGCGTCTTAGTTACTGTAGGTAAAGCTAATTAAGGCGTCTTAATTACCGCAGACAAAGCTGATTAAGGTGTCTTTATTACCGTAGACGAAGCCAATATAAATTAAAGCGTCTTAGTTACTGCAGGCGAAGCTAATTAAGGCGTTTTAATCACCGCAGATAAAGCTAATTAAGGCGTCATTAGGATTTTTTTTTTGGGCACGTTGTCGTAAGCGAAAATCGGGGTCTGCAAAACCTGCGTAAGTCGCGATTTTGGCAATTTGCGGCGATTTGTAGCAATTTGCTACAAATGTATAAGTAGCCTGTGCAAATTACTGCAAATTACCACAAATTGCCAAAATCGCGACTTAAGCCAGTTAAGCAGACCCTAATTTTTAACTGCTATAACGTGCTCAAAAAAAATCCTAATAGTAGAGGCTTTTAATATAGAGGCTTTTTATATAGAGGCTTTTAATGTAGAGGCTTTTTATATAGAGGCTTTTAATGTAGAGGCTTTTAGGTTAAACGCTTTTAATATAGCTTTTATAGTTTATAATTAAAGATCACGTTGGTTATAAATCTAGTGTATAGTTGGACTATAGAGCTTTAATATAAAGACCTCTGCTTAAGATCTAACGGAGTAGTTAATTATAATTTTAATTGGAAGTATTATATATTAAAAAATTTTAGTTACCTAATAACTAAGTTCCCGTGGCGTAGTGGTATTAAAGGCAGTGGAATTAAAGCAAGTACCCTACCCTAATTTAATACGATACGCGCACAGGAAGAAAACATATATAGACGCCGAGACCTTCCCTTAGAGCCTCCCCTCTGGGGGGGGTGTCTTAGGGGAGGTAGTATAGGCATAGTAGCAACGTCTCTAACGCGTCGTCCTGGCTACGTTATTGATTACCTAGCTTAAATAACATAAAGGCTAACAAGTGCAAATTACGTAGGAACTAAAATCGATCTTTTTTTAATATTATAGAGCTTAATTAGAAACGATTTTTAATATAAGAATAGACGTTGTGTGATATATTATTATAGAGCTATAATTTTTTAAAGCTATGGGAATGGGGTGGTTGATTTAGTTAAGGACGACGATTGCGATTACCCGGCGACAATATAATGGCTCGGCGATAATGTAATGGCTTAATAATAACGTAATGGCTCGATGACGATGTAATGGCTTAGCGATAATACAATAAGACTTAGCACTAAGTATTAGGAGGGAGGAGAGAAATAAGAGGACTTTAGGATTACTTGGCCGTTATAAGAAAGTGGTAATACTTATATGGTATTAAGTTTAAAAATCCTGTCTTAGGAGCTTAATTAATAGCCCCTACGTAGAACGTTAATAACATTTAATTTTAAAGACTTAAATTAGTAAATTTTCTAGGAGTATTTATTACGAAGAGCTCTAAGTATAAGATCTAAAATATTTAGTAGTAGTATAAATATAAGGGTGGGTATTAATTCGCGTTCCTAGACGTTATTATATAACGCGATTTTCTAGTATAAATCGCCAAGGTTATCTAAAGATAGATTATTTTTAATAGATTAGTTATAAAGGAAGCGGGTAGCGCTAAAGTCTTACTCTCTTATAATCCGATTAAATATATAGTAGTGAAATAAAGAGTAGCGGCCAAATCGTCTATCCTTATACTTAAGTATATGCTTAGCGTATATAACTAGGGTAACTATACGGCTTTATAGCGTATTAAAATCGGCCTTACTATAAGGAAATAAAGTAGGAAAGGCACCTTATATAATGTAATTAGCTAATTACTCTAAGAGAGGTGTCTGCCGCATAGTAGGAACCTCTAAGCCCGCCTATAGGTATTACTAATAATGAACTTCGTGATTTAAAAGGTCTAACTTATTAAAATTAGGCACTAGATTGGGAACTAAAGTATCTAGTATATTGTTGTTAAATTCGCTATCTAATATACTATTACTAAGCCTAATAGGCTGAGGATTAATAGTATAAGTAGGATTGCCTATAGGAGCCAAAGTAGCTTGCGATTTAGAAGGAAGGTAAGCCCTTAGGTTACTAAAGTTAGACTCTAAGTCATTAATATGGGGCAGCTAATCTAATATAGAGCTATTTTTAGGTAAGTTAATAAGCCGGCTACTATATATTTCAACGTCGCGATAATCTAGATAATTAATTTTTAGAAAGTAAAGTTACTGCTTTATAGTAGAGCGCCTTATAGTATACTGCTTATAGAACCGCTAACTTAGGTATTTACTACCCTCTATTAAAGTAGGCCTCACAATCAGTATACCGAGTTTAGTAGGTAACCGTAGTAGTTGTCTTTAAGTCTTTAGTATATTCTAACCAAAGCAGAGACGTACCCAGTATAGCGATATTACTAGCCGTATACACGCATGACTTGTAGATAAACGTGTACGCGCGCTATTAGAAGCTCCTCTACAGCGGTAAGTATAGGTAAGAAGCTAGAAACAGGCCCTAGATTAAGCTCGTTGCTTTTACTAAATAGAGAGGGAAATGCTAGATCCTTAAGGCTTTGGCGTCCTTAATATAGGCTTTATATATACCTATACTATTACCCTTCGTAGCTAGGCCTATTTAAAACCACTGCTCCTTATAACGACTATATATCTCTATACATTCAGCCTATAGCGTACTCCCAAACTTCTTAATTTATTCCCAATTAACAGCTAAAATAAGGTGTAGTATAGCCGGTGCCGGAGCTTGCCGCGAAAAAGGTAGTACTGGTACTAGAGTAGGTATTGGCGCTAGAGTAGGTATTAGAGCTAGTTCTAGTAAGGACGCATTTAGGCTCTCTTAAATGCCCCTTTTACTATATAAAGCTTTATCTATATATAGCGAAGGAGTCGGCGAGTAAGCTTTATCCTGCTAATTAAGAATGCGGTGCCCCTGTTATATTGTCCTAATTGCCTTCTACCGCTAAGCTATTTTAGGGGTATCTTGACTATTCCGGCCGCGAGATAAGAAGGCATTCTTGGTATTAGTTTTAGATAGAGCGTTTCGCTAGCGCTTCGTAGGATAAGTCTTAGTAGTAAAACCTAGCTCTACCTAAGCTTTCCGCTTATTTAAATCATATTTAGAGGCCTAGAAGAGTAAGTAGAAGTATAATAATATATAAGGAAAACGCGCCTTTAACCGACACAACTAGCAGAGCTTTAAAAGCTTTTTTAAAGGGCCGTCTTTAACAATATTAAGGCGGGGCTTGCATATATAACACTTACTATATTTAATTATAGTAAGTTCCGCCACGTTTATAACGTATATAGTAGTGTTAATAAAAATATTAATAAAAAGGAACGGTGTAATATTAAAATATTTTGAGGTTTATTATATAAATTCTGCTATAACTTACCGCGTGTAAGTTTTTTTAAGCTAATTAGAATTTTTAGCAAAGTTTAAAAATCTAGAGACTACTTATAAACTTAGGTTAATAACTAATGTATAGAAAGTATAACCGTAGGGTTAGGCTAGTAAACCTCTCTTATTAAATACGAAATTGCCGCATATACTAGGCATACTGCCTAGTTCTTTAAGCGGCAAGTTAGCAGACTTTATTATTAAGCACGAAATTGCTGTATATTGCCTAGCACATCGCCTAGTTCCTTAAGCGGTAAGCTAGCAAACTTCTATTATTAAGCGAGAGATTGCTATATATTGCCTAGCACATTACCTAGTTCCTTAAGCGGTAAGCTAGCAGACTTCTATTACTAAGCGAGAGATTGCCGTATATTACCTAGCATATTGCCTAGTTCCTTAAGCGGTAAGCTAGTAGACTTCTATTACTAAGCGCGAGATTGCCGTATATTGCCTAGTATATCGCCTAGTTCCTTAAGCGGCAAGCTAGTAGACTTCTATTACTAAGCGAGAGATTGCTATATATTGCCTAGCATATTGCCTAGTTCCTTAAGCGGTAAGCTAGTAGACTTCTATTACTAAGCGTGAGATTACCGCATATTGCCCAGTATATTGCCTAGTTCCTTAAGCGGCAAGCTAGTAGACTTCTATCACTAAATAAGAGATTACCGCATATTGCCTAGTATATTGCCCAGTTCCTTAAGCGGTAAGCTAGTAAACTTCCATTACTAAGCGCGAAATTGCCGTATATTACCTAGTATATCGCCTAGTTCCTTAAGCGGTAAGCTAGTAGACTTCTATTACTAAGTATGAAATTGCCGTATATTGCTAGGTATATTGCCCAATTCTTTAAATTGCAAGCTGGTAGGCGTTGCCTATTAGTAAAGCATTCTAATATATTAGTTTGTATATTACCTAGTTCCTCTATTATAAGCTAGTAGACTTATTATATATCGCCTAGTGTATTACTTAAGTCCTTAAATAGCAAACTAGTAGGTGTCGCTTATTAATAGAGCATTACGATATATCCGGTCGCTTATTACCCGGTTCCTATATAGCAAGCCAGTAGGCGTCGCTTATTAACGAAGCACTATAATATATTAGCTCGCACATTACCCGGTTCCTTAAATAGTAAAATAATAAACTTTTCTTATTAATGAAATAATTGCGGTATATTGCCGATATACTGCCCTATTTTACAAAAAACAATCCAGTATATACCTTCTATTAACCATAAGACTATAGCACATCGCTAAGAACATTGCTTATTCCACCAAAAAAAACCCTAGTATATTCCTTCTATTAGCTATAAGACTGCGGCATACTACCTACTATATTACCCAATTCTTAAAACAATAGCCTAGTATACTTCTTCCACCTAATAAGACTTTACGGTAAATTGCTTAGTATATTGCCCAATTCTGCGCCAAATATATTAGAAATACTTCGCTACTATAATCTAGAATATTTCTATTAGCGGCTCCTTTAAACTCCCTAGCTTATTCGTGTTTACATCTAGTATCTTATCTATAGCGGCCTTTTTAAATTTATACTTATTTAGAATTCTAACCTTAATACGGGAAGCCGTGTTACACAAAATATATACTTTTATAAGAGGATTTTCTTAGCCAATTCGGTAGATGCGGTATATAAATTATTACTGTTTGCTAAAGAACGGATTAAGTTCTATAAGCATAATAAAATGTACCTTATTAAGGGTAATACCCTTTATAATAGCCTTTAGAGATAATAAAAGAATCTACGGTCTGTTTAGCTGCTTCTATAAGTTATAGATTATGCTATTCTTTTTCTTTAGTAGTGTTCCTCTAGGGAGATATGCAACGGCATCCTCGCTATATTTAGCAACTAAGGCCTAAAAAAAGTATTAGCTTAGAGTTCTAGTTAAGTATGCTACTATTAAGAGGTAAAAATATTAAGTGTTTTATTACTTACTGCTATATATACCGCTCCAATAGTTAGGAAATTAGTGCTAATAATAACCTTACTATAATACCCCCTGACGTTTTTTAATTATATAACTTCTTTATAGATAACTAAAAGCGCTTTAAACTTTATATCGCCGCAAAGAATTTCCTTCTTATTCTTATCCAAGGTGCTTCTAATAGAAGACTTAATTAATTTTGCGTGAAATTTCGCTTATATATTAATTTTGTTATCGTCTAGTAGATCCTTATTATATCTATCCTTCTATAAAAGCAACCTAGGCGTTATTACTATAATATAGCATGCAAAGTAGGTGCTTAAGGAGGTGCTGGCCATTTATACTAGTTGTTTCCCCTTAGGAGAACCGTCTTCTTTCTATTTAAATATTTTCTACTAGAATACCTCTTCTATTTCTAATACTATTACACCTTCCATACCCTATAGTAATTTAATTTCTTTAGTTCTATACTTATAGTTTAGGTAGTAAGTTTAGAGCTCGCCTAAAACAACTTTTAATTTTTTTCCGTTAAAGCCGATAGTATTTAAGGTATAGCGAATTTTAAAGTTTATAAGTATTTCTCCACTAACCTAAACCGACTCTTTATATGCCGTAGACTATAAGACCCCTTTAGGGTTACTCTTTCCTTATTTTAAAAAGTCACTCTATAGCTTTGCCATTTTTTCAATTTTAACGGATGTGCATTTTTTAAGAATACTATTACCTTAAGCGGTTGCCCAATCTGGATCTACGAGGCTACTTATAATAAACTAACATATATCTATAACACTATTCTCTATTAGAGTCCCTAATATAGCCCAGGCAAAGAATTTAAGGTGCCTTAGTATAGTACTTTTATAGTAATAAAGAAATTAGTTAACTATAGTCTCTTTATTCTTTTTATTATAAAACTTATCCTATAAAACTCTACTAAAAAATATGGTCTTAACTAACTGCTAATCTTTTTCTTTTTGCCTACCGCTAAATAAGAAGCAATAGACTCTTCTAGTAATTATAAAGTTGTTAAAAACACGCTATTTTAGGTATTTAGATATTATAATTATAATAAATCTTACTGCCGAGGCAGCCGGGGTACTGACTAAAGGATTACCCTTTTTAAGTAGTAGGACACTATCGGAGAACTAAGGGTAAGAAGTCTTTGCTTTATTTATAAGAGTTTAATTAGCATTTAAAGTATTATAGGCGGTCTAATCTCCTAACGTTCCCATTTTTAGCCACTTATTTAAAGTTAGTCGCTCTATGCCCGGAGAAACATCTGCCGTTAAATAGTATATTACAACTCTTAGTGGTGCCTGCGCTTACATTATAAGTAATAAGTCTTTAAATAATAAGATATAATTATCTCTCTAGGTAGTAATAATATATAAAACTGTAATTACTAAGCTAGCACTATACTATTTACATATTATAGATATAGTATTGCGATTTACGTATAAGCATAGTAGAGGTACTTTATCTTAGTTAGGACACTCAGCGTTATTAGCCTAGTGGTCCTTTAGTAGATATTAAGTAGCATTTCTAGCCGCTTAATTAGTAGCTACTTTATTTAGGTTTATAGCATAGTAGTAATTAAGGATAATAGTTAAGTATGCGGTTACTGTTTTGCTAGTCCCTATACCGTCTATAAGAACCCTATTATTTAGCTCTATACATTCCTAGTAGAATATCTTAAATATACTATATAGCTAATATGGGAACGCCTTAAACTTCGGATTTAAACCCTATTTATGGGGAATAGGGACCATGTTATTCCCTAGGAGGGCCCCCTTAAAAAACCCCTATAGCTTAGCTAAGCGTTTATATATCTACTACTCTATTCTCTTAACCTTGCCGCCTACTTTTACCGTAGCGGCTTCTTAAAATCTAAAAAAAGCTAACGTTAGTCTAATTTAAGATATACTCCATATGCTTATATACCTATACCTTTACTTAATACGGTTGGCAGCCTCTACCTCCCTATTAGCTTTGTTTATTATATCTTTAAGGGCCTCTTCTTCTAGGTTATTGTCTTCTACAGAAACCTATATTATATTATTAGTTAGATCGTCTACGGTTATACTTTGTAGTTAAGCTAGTTTGGGATCTAGAGCGGTTGCGCTTTAGGGGATATTGTGGTTATTTTTATTCTCCTTTATACTATTAGGCCCCTCTATAGGCTGGGTAGCTAGACTATTACGGCCGTCCTTAATAGCTTACCGTAATCTGCCTTTAGATACCCTAGTAGGTTACTTCCTTTTATAACTACGTTTCTTTAGGCTTAATAGACTTGGAATGCTATTATACACTAATGAGGTTAATAAAGCATCGCTCCTACTTTTGCCGTCCTTATTAATAAACTTATTATTTAAGTACTCTAAGTGCTTACGGGTCTGCTTAGATATAGTCTTCCGCTGTTTCTTATATACGGGCTTACTACGTAAAGACTGGCGAATTTAGGTATTAGCGGTACTGGGAGGGTTTATACTCTGCTTTTATGGTACTTAGTGTGGTATTTCTATAATTAAATACTTAGCTGCAATTATTAGTATATAGATAGCTAGATATTATCTAAAGAACTTATAGTTGGTAGTCTTAAGTAGAAATTCTACTTTGCTTCTGTGGTATAGCATATATTACTAGAATGCGGCTTATAATACTCCTTACCGGGCAATATAAGCTTCCTCTTTAGATTTAATGTTAAGCTATATAATTTAACCTTTATTTAAGTTAAAGCCTACTAATGCTATAACCTCTTAAAATAGCGAGAAACGGATTTCTTTAACTATTAGAGTTTCTGTATTAGCTTTTATAATGTTATAGATTATATAAAGCTCTATAGTGTCTTAGGCGGTTAAGTTAATCTATTAAAATTAAAAGGTTATATTTTTAAGCAAAAGCGGCTTACCTAATAGTGTAGGACCTGGTGATTCCGAGATTTGCTTAGGAGTAAATATAGGTACTAGTGTTACTATAGGTTCTAATTAGGTGGAAGTCTAACTTCTAGGTTTAGACTTTACCTTTTTTTACTATTTTATAGCATTAGTTCTCTAGGATATTATTAAAGTAATAATGGCATCCTTAGACTAACTGTCTAAAACACCTTCTACCTTAGGTAAGCTGCTAAAAATCTTTTAAACATACTTATCGCGCAGTAGTTTATCTCTAGTAGTACAAAATATAACTTTCTTAAGCCCGGCCTTTATTATACCATCTAAAACTATATTCTTAATTTCCTTAAGGCGATAAGTATTAATATCTTATCCCTTTATAATATCTAAGTCCTTTATAGTAACGCGTAAAGATACTAAGATAGAATAAAGGAGTAGAGTGTTACTATATAAGAGTGGAAGAATCTAGTTAGTGTTTAGTGAAGGTGTAAGTCTAAAGTAGGTAGGAAAGATAAACTAATTATAAGAGTTAATTAACTAGGTAGATTGCCACAGTTTTAGGAAGTAAGTCACAGCTTAAAGTAGTAATTAGTGGTTAAACTAATTAATTAACTAATTAATGTTGCGTAGAGGTGCCGTGTAAGAGTTAGTTAAGGTAGTAAAGGTAAAAAATGTAAGGCAAAGTAATAGTAAAATTAGGAAGATTGCCGCTATTTAATGCTTATTAATAGCAAGGTAAATTAAGAAGTTCCGGTAAATATGTAAAATGCCAAGTCTAGCGGCATTTTGCAGTAGATTGCCTTAGGTAGTATAAGTCTTATATAGTTATAATCTTTAGGATTTAAGAACTAAA
>Ga0307515_10015641_pt1 | contig 13961 bp, 7 predicted proteins | sample 17_EM_MG_FD_194513 | JGI IMG/M metagenome (GOLD analysis project Ga0307515, IMG submission 194513) | Populus trichocarpa ectomycorrhiza microbial communities from riparian zone in the Pacific Northwest, United States - 17_EM | ecosystem: Host-associated > Plants > Roots > Unclassified | place... | reverse complement strand
TGAAGTCAAAATGGGCAAAAGCACATCATTTGCTATTTTCCTTCACAAAAATACCCAACGAGACTATAATTAATTAATAATGTTCTTCGAATTGGTAGGATTATGAAGTCCAATGATTAATGCTCTAAAATGAAGTCTACTTACAATGGATGTAGGGATAAAAGGTTATTCGTAAGCCTAACTCTACACTAACTCTTCTGGCTTTCTCATCATATTTTCCTTTTAAACAAGTAAGCTTATGAGACCTGAGTTACCATATCACAATTCATAAGGTAAAAAGCTCAATCAATCTCACTTGACTCTATTACTCTCTTATTCCATATACAACATTGTTTTTCCTACCATAAATTCTTTCTTCACACATATTTTATCTCTCATATATTTACTAATTTAAGCATCAAAAGAACTTCTATTATGAAAAAAAAAAAACCTATTTTTCAAGCCAGACACTATCCCATGACACAACTATGAAAAACCTAGATCTAGTCTGAAATTTTCATGACTTTGTGAGTGGCATCTTTATAGGAAATTGAGGAAAAAAGAGCTAATCCATTCCCATCAATTATAAAAATTATTTTCATGGCCGGAAATTTGAAAACTTTAGGACATGTAAGAGTAATTGATCTTCATACCATAGAAACTCCAACTACCTAGATCTTCACCAAATCTTCCATTAAATGCAAGTGTTCAACAATATTATTCTAGCAACACAAAAACAACTTCACAATCTTCTATTATATCAATAAGAAATGAAACACATAGATTTATTATATACATTATATGCACATATAACTCTAGTTCCCTAAATGAACAAAACAAAATGATATGCAAAGTAGACACAATACTATAACTCTATAAAGGAGCTACTCTCGTCATGAAAAGTACTTCTCAATAAGTCCTAGCCACAAGAGTGGCTACCACCATCAATCTTTTTCTAAGTCTTGCTCGTATGCTTCTTAACGAGAAAAATCAGAAAGCAAGACAAGATTAGTGACTACATGAGTTACTAAGAATGAACATCATTCCCACCAAGTAGAAGATCCTATATTGTGTCATTAAGTGTTACACACATATTTTTCAAAGATTGTTTCTTCGTGAAAGCCAACTTGGATAAGTATGATGGTCTTACAAATCCTAGAAAGCATATATAAAATATTACAAACATCCCAAAGCTTGTAGTGTAAAAAGTGATATTATGTGTAAAATTCTCCCGGCAACATTCTATGGAGCCTTGATCTTGGCTCTATCCTTGACCTTCATGATTTTTATGTTAAGCTTATCTCTCATTTAAGTTTAGCATGAGAACTAAAAAAAAGCATAACTAAGCTCTTTTCTATCACCTATTAAGAAAATAAAAGTACCAAAGCATATTCCTAAGGAATTAATAAAGGAATGCTAAGCATAAAAAATCTACTCAAACCTATTGTCAATGAATCCCTTATTGATAGAGTCTATAACTACTCATCATGGAAACATATGTATACTCTCCTTGACAAAACTCTTTTCAATATGAAATAGGTGATGAAGAACCAAATTCGAGTAAAAGAAGCAAGAGTAACAAAATATGGTCACCTTTGTTTTTAAAGAGTATGATCTTCACATAAACATCAATTTCCTACCAGGGCATCTAGAACGAGTACCAAAGGATCTATTCATAATCGCTTAACATTATCTAAGCTTTTAACCATACTTTTTATCACTACGTGTGTTGTGGTATTGGTTTCGATTCAAAAAAACAATTTTTAACGATGCCCACCACTTATAAAGAGTGGCAAAAATACAAAACCCTAACAAGTTCTTTCACTTCCATTATGACCACAATTATAATACCGAGGAATGTCATTTCTTAAAAAAAAAGATAAAAAGATTGATCTCCATGGGATGCACCCAACAATTTATAAATAATAGGATGCAACCTAAATAAACATGGAAAAATCCTCATGTTATGCTACTCGAAATCATATAATTTTAGAAATTATATGTCACTATCTTTTTAATAAAAATAATAATGTTTCTTCATGTCTCCAAACAAGTCTCCATATCTCTAATAAAATCTCCAGAATGAGATCCCTTGTCTCTTTTGAATTCTCAAGGTCTTCGTGACCGCTTATTTTTAAATGGATCAAGGATTCTTCTTCAGGTCTTTGTGACCACTTTTCTCCAGATCTTCATGACCACTTACCTCAAAAACGATCAGGTCAGGTCTTCATAACCATTTATCTTAAGGTCTTTGTGATCACTTATATCTAAAAGGATCATGGATCCTTCTTCAGGTCTCTATGACCGTTCATGGGGCATTTCCCTCTAAATGTATTCTTGAACACATACACATGCCATATTATTTATTTTTATACTCATCTTCTTATATTATTAGTAAGTGTTTTTTTTCCTACTTCTACTAGTTAAGTCTTTCAAACATGGTAGTTTAAAAGACTTGGGGTAGATGATGGTGCACTAAAAATATTAAAAAAAAAAGAAAAAGAGAAGGAAAAACCCGAAATGGCCTAACCGAGGCCGTGATAACAAGGCCCAACCAAACCCTATCTTGTCTTGGCCAAGCCTAGCTAAACCCTCTTTTGCCTTGGCCAAGACCAATTGAACCCTCTCCATCCTTAGGCCAACTAACCCTTATCCTAAACCTAACAAAAAAAGGTGAGAAAAGGTAAGCCCAACCCTAACCTAATTGAACCCCGCACCTAGCTTGCAATGGCCACTCTCTCTTACTAATAGACTTTATGATACTAACCTTTGCACCAATAACTATTACTAGTTTTGTCTCCTATACTAACACTTATAGCCTGTAATACACATCTTTTCCCACCAATAACTACCTCGTTTAAACTATCTCAAGCCAATTTTTTCACCAATGATTATCTCTAAACCTGACTCTATACCAACTTAACTAGCCTAACCATCATTTTTACTAATGGCTATGCCTAATCCTGACTTTACATCAACTATCCTAGCTTAACTACTTTTTTTATCAATGGCTAAAATTTTTATATATTTGAGTTAAAAAATTTAACATATACTAATAAAAATTCAGTCTACTTTTAAAAATAATTTCAAAAATTTTGATATCAAGAAATATTTACAAAATTATAAAAACAAAAAATAATATGGAATGATATAAGAAAATTTTGCCCCCTAAAAAACCATATGCATTTATGTGATTAGTTTTATTGTGATTCTCATGGATGCAAAACAATTATTCAAAGTTTAAAACAAGTTAATTTTAGCATCCACACAATCATATATTTTTAGAATCACATTAAAATTATAAACACAAATCCAGGGTTTCTAAAAATAAATTGATATAATTTCAATTTACTTTCTATTTTTTATATAATTTATTTAACTTGTTTATTCAAAAAAATAAAATAATATCACGACTTTTAAAAAATCAAAATTATTTTCAAAAGTTGAATGAATTTTTATTAGCATATATGAAAAATTCTAATAAAAAATATCAAAAAATAATTTTTCTGAGGGTGAGTTTTGATCTATGGTCATAGTTTGACCAGCTGAACTAGAGCTTGTTTGGCAGTGTGGTTGCGGGTGCTTTTCAAATAACTTTTCGTGCTAAAATGCATGTCAATGATGTTTTTTTATTTTTAAAAAATCATTTTTGATATCAGCACATCAAAACGATCCAAAACATATAAATCATATTAAATTTTAGTAAAAAAAAAAATTTAAATTTTTTGGGAACGCGGGTTGAACCGCGTTCCCAAACGTTCCCCTAATATAAGAAATCAAATAGAAGGGGAATATTTAACTTAAATATGACAGTTTAAGAACAAAGTTGACCTGTAAAATATATGAATACAAATACCTTCCCATCAGATAAACTTCAAAGAATAGTCTACCCTAAATACGTGGACTCTTCTATATATATATATATATATATATATATATATATATATATAAAATAGTCCACCGTAAATTAAGGACAGCTGCCCAAGTATTGATTATTGAAAGTTAATAACCAGAAAGATAAGATTAAGATGTATATCATACGCGACACAGAGTGATTCTTCAACGTTTTCTATTATCGGATCCTATAACCCCATCAAACTTCTTCAAATTTAAGTAATGTTTTAATAACACAATAATTTATTTCCTGTTTGTTTTAGCCACGGTTGAAAGGTGTTTCTGTAATAAAATTGATTTTTTAAAAAAATTAAAATTTATATTTATGGTGTTTTTAGATATTTTAATGTGCTAATATCAAAAATAAATTTTAAAAAATAAACAAATTATTTCAGTGTATTTATAAGTATAAAACATTTTAAAAAAATAATTATTACTATAATAACAAACTAGCTCCAAGTCTTAAACATACTTATGTGGAGCAAGTGATCATCAATCGTATGAAAATGCCTTTTACATGTAATCGGGGTTTGAAATCGAAATTGCACTAGGCTAGTAATGTGCTGTATTTTCTAGGAATTTAAGAGTTTTTTTTAATTAATTTTTTTTATGCTTTCATATCGTTTTAATTTAATGTGCTAATGTCAAAAATAATTTTTTAAAAATAAAAAAAATTATTTTAATGCATTTGCAAGTAAGAAACACTTTAAACCGTAACCACTATCACACTCTTAAATATCTCACTATCTGAGATTGGATCAGCACAATACCTTTTTAAGATTCTTAATGGTTAAGAGAGATTGTTATACTTGTTAAAAAAAATTGAATTTAAATACTATGATTATCATTATTCAAAAAAATTATTATATTTTTTTTTTAATCTTTATCAACTGATTTAAAAATCTCATTTCAAGTAAAAAACTAATAATTTCAATTTCCTCTGTAACCCTTTGAAAGTGCTTTTTTGATGCAAGATACTCATTCTTGCCCTGAAAAATTGTCCTTATATGTAGTATTTTTATCATTTTATATTTGATCTGTTTATTATTATTATTTTTATTTTTATTTTTTTTTATATTGTTTTTGGAAAAAAAAATATTTTTTATTTTTTACACTTTGAGTATTTATCACTTTATACCTGATCTATTTATACTATTTTTTTTTCTTATCTTTGTTCTTTTATAATTTCTTTTCTTTACACTTTTTTTTAAAATTATTATATAAAGACTAAGAAAATAGTGTTTTACTATAACAATTATAACATTGTTTTATTCTTCTGCTATGTTAAAAATTAGTTTGAAATCTTACATGTTTTTATTAATTCATATGATCTTTACTATAATTTATTATATATAGACATTGATTTTTTAATTCACAGTTATATATTTTTTACTCGATATTAATAAACACGTTAATAACAAGTATACATGAATTTTTTTTGCTTGAAAATACATAAAAAAAAATATTTTTTAAAAAATTATTTTTGACACTAACCCATCAAAATAATCCAAAAAAATAATAATAATTTTGAAAAAATTAAATTTTTATGAAACACTATTTAAAATGTAATTCTAAACAGAGCCGGCCTGATTGTAACTTTATTGCCTTCTTTCTCTCCTTATAAATTTAAATATTCTTCTAATTTAATCAAATTCCATTCCAGAATTGCTATTTCTTGCCGGCTGAATAGGTCACTCACTATTTATTTCTCGACTATTAACTTATCCAATTTTTTTTTTTTTCTTTACCATAGTAATTTTCCTACATCCATATCCATGTCAACGTTAGTGTGTGTGTCTCTATATATATATATATATATATATATATATATATATTCTACCATAAAAAATCCATAAAAATAAATATTTTTAAGGTTGATTCTGCTCAAAAGATCCGGTGATTTTATAGCCACCAATCACGGGGACTGAACTGGGACTTCAGGGTGGGACCCACGTTAAGCCAAACAAGACACAGCATGGATGTTGTGGGCCCCACTTGGTTAAAAAGAAAAGAGAAAAAAGAAGAAAAACTCATCCTTCTTCAATTGCAGTTACAGATACTCCGTATAGCAAGTACCTGTAAACCCAGACTGTAAACCACTACAGACCGACACGTGGCTTGCATGCAAAGATTCACGAATAGATACGAGGCACACAATGAGCTAACTATAGGACAGAAAACAATACGCGTTTGAGATGCACCGCAAGATCAGAACCGATAATCATGTACACGTGGCCATAATTAACTGCATGTTTGGCATCAATTCCCAAGCTCGTGCATAACAGCAGCTCTTTTCCAGCGCTCAACAACAGAAGAAGTTGATTCAACGGTGAATGATTAATCACACAGAACTCTTTTTTTGTTTAAGCTAATCACACCATAGATTTGCCTCTACAGAGTACATAGGACAGAAGAAAAGAGAAGAGAGACAGAAATGTTTCTAAAAAAAGCTAGGCCACATAGATTTTTCCGAAACACTAATGCTATTATTATTATTATTATTATTATTAAAACAACACGGATTTATTTATTTTAAACAAATTATTTTATAAAAAAAGTCATGTTGAATTAAGAATTTATTATTGTTTATGGAAATAATAAAATAAATAAAAACCAGTTGACATATTGAAATGGGCTGAAGGGTGGCATTGACATTAGACCTTGAATTCAGTTTTCGAAATCTAAACTAATTCGCGCATTTTTATCTGAACTGACAGTTTCTAGAATAATATATTAGAAGATTTTCTAAAATCTTAAGAAAGTTTTATCAAGAAAGAGAGCGTTTTAATGTTTCTTCAATTTGTTTTTTTTTTTTTAAAAAAAAGGGTTTTCCAGTGGGTGTATTTATTTATGTGTGTGGGAGGGGGAGAGTTGATTTGAACTAAAGACAAAGGCGCCTTTAAAAGCAATATCCTCTCTGTCATTTTGGGTTGGTTTTTATTTTATTTTTGTTTCAAGGATGGTGTCGTTTTTGTGGAGAATGGAGAGCTAGAGAAGAAGATAAAAATAGCTAAAAAAACAGAGAAGACAGGCAGGCAGAGAAATAGAGACACACAGAGAGAGAAAGCGAGACATAGTGATCTATCAACCATGGCCATGGAGAAGGAGGGAAGATTGTTTGAGGCTTTGGTTTGGTTTGTTTGACTTTGTTTCTTCCATCCTTTATTATACACACAGAAGCTTGTTAAATCTTGGTGGGTATGTTAGATCTTTGCTTCTTCTTCTTTCTTTAAGAAAAGTATGGTTACGATTCTTTTTTGTTTAAATGGTGAATTACAGTTCAAGTTTTTGAGTCTTTGGATGTGGGTCTTATTCAAAATGTTCAAAAACTGTGTTTTTAGTGTTAAAAAATGGCTTCAAAGGCTGGTTTTGTGGGGTTTTTTCCCGCTTCTACTTTTAGAGGGTGGGTTCTTATTTGAATTTGGAAGTGCTGTTGCTTTTTTATATTTAAAATGTGCTAAAACTTTGGTTCTACTGGCTTCGTGATGATTTGCAGAACTTTAATTCTGGTTTATTTCATGGTTCATGTACTCTTTCATGCTCTCTTTCCTTTCTTTTTCTTTTTCTTTTTGCTTCTGACTATTTTGGTATTGAGCAAAATTTGATTAGTAAGATGCACTGAAAAGAAAATTTGATTTCTTTTTCATATTTATTTTATGGTTCCTGTAACTCTCTCTCGAAGAAATTGGTAAGGTGCAGAAGAAAAATTGTTTCGGCGTTGGGTTATATTAAAATAAAGATTTTGACTTCTCTGTTCTTGTTTTGGACGGAGAATTAAGGGTTTTTTCTTTTCTTTTTCTGGGAAAAAGAAGGGAAAGGGGATTGAGGTTTTGGTCATAGTTTCTCCTCAATGATGTTTCTAATTGGGTCCTTATTTACCATTTTCTGCTCTGATTTTTCAGATATCTTTTGTAGAGGTAAATAAATTTATTGTCCTGGTGTTTGTTGGGAGGTTAACTTTTATGTAATGTTAAATGATTGTCTTTTATGCTAAAAAAAGAAACAAAACGTTGGTATTTCTTGCTGATGTTGCTATTCTTGAAGTGGTAAATTTTCCAGTTTTTTCCACTTCTTGTGATTTCCCCCTCACATTTTGCTGTCAATTTTTCATTTCTTCAACATGTATCTTGGATCCCCGTCTCTCTTTTTTTGGCAATATCTTACAGGATGGTTTTTTGGTTGTCATAAATGCTAAGCCTCTCTATTTACAAAGTAAATACATGGGAACAAATGGAATGATTATGTCACAACCAATGCTTTTCTTCATGTGATTTTTCTTTTCTCTTGATTATCCATAACAGGGTTAAAGTGTTGGCAGACGATGTATTTATTAAAATTCACAGTCTTTATCTTCTAGGTGTGTTGAATCTGCATTTACTTATATTTGCAATTTGTGAAAGAAATGTACTTGTCCTTGTCCACACAATAATTTGGAATTTTAACGGTATTTCTGTGTATTTTCTACTGACCCTGCCACTTATGTCGTTACCGTGTTGCTTTTGTAGGGTTGAGAATTTGAAATGGATTTTTCAGAGTCCACAAAGGTTGTGTACAATAGAATCCAGGAGATAGAGCCTGAATTCGTCGGCAAGATCATTGGCTATATTCTGTTACAAAACCATGGTGAGAGAGAAATGATTCGGCTAGCCTTTAGCCCTGATAATCTGATTTACGCTACGATTAGCAAAGCCAAATCTGATCTGGGGCTAAACAAAACACCAGTTCCGAATCCAATTTCACCTTCTCAGGTGAACCCGGCACCTGTTTCAGATGTTCATCTGCAATTCATTCCTAACACAGCAGTTTCATCACACCCAATTTCCTCTCCAATAAAGATTAGGACTGCAGGTTCTTTCTGGGATGCCCAAGTGACTGGTGACCAGCAACAGGCGCACAACCTGGATTTTGGTCCACCAGGGTACTCAGAAATGCTCCCTGAAGATTACCGGCTTCAAAACCAAATGCAGTTCTTGACTTCAGATGATCAGTTAGAGTTTGTTAATTCTGACTTTTCTAGCAGTTACTTTTACCCAGAACCCGCATTAGGTCCTAGGACTAGTAGAAGGTCTCCAAGCTTGCCTGAATTTCCTGTTAAGATTTGCCATTACTTCAATAAAGGGTTCTGCAAGCATGGGAACAACTGTAGGTATTTCCATGGCCATCCCATGCCAGAAAGCTTTTCTCAGATTCTCAGTCTGAATTCGAATGAGATTGCAAACGATGAACATTTTATCTCACCTGGCTCTCTTGAAAAGCTTGAATTGGAGCTCACTGAGCTTTTGAAATCAAGAAGAGGGGTGCCAGTTTCAATTGCCTCTTTGCCAATGATGTATTATGAGAAGTATGGGAGGATGCTGCAGGCCGAGGGGTATCTTACGGAGAGCCAGAGACATGGCAAGGCAGGTTATAGTCTAACAAAGCTCCTAGCTCGATTGAAGAATAGCATTCGTCTCATTGACAGGTGCAATATGTGCATACTCATAGTGTTTATAATTCCTATTAAATTTTATCTGAGTTCACGGATCTGTCTAACTTCTCTAACTTTTTATTGTTTGGGACAGGCCTCATGGGCAGCATTCAGTGATTTTGACAGAAGATGTTCCAAAGTACTTGGAGTATGCTGGTGAGAGGAATGATCCCGGTGGAATTGTTGCTGGTTCTAGGCAGATCTATCTTACCTTTCCAGCTGAAAGTACCTTTACAGAGCAAGATGTTTCCAACTATTTCAGGTTAGTATATCTGAATGTTTCTTTATGGAGATCCTCAATTTTATTTTGGTCTGTTTTGTTCGTTAAAGATGTTCCATTTTGTTTTGGTCCTTTATTTCTGTAGCAAATTTGGGCCCGTTCAAGATGTTAGGATTCCATGCCAGCAGAAGAGGATGTTTGGATTTGTGACTTTTGTTTTTGCGGAGACTGTAAAGCAGATACTATCAAAGGGGAATCCTCATCATGTTTGTGGGGCTCGTGTTCTTGTGAAACCTTACAGGGAAAAATCAAGGCTTGTTGACAGGTAAATATTTGAAGGATAACCTGCCCTATTATCTGCTATAGAATGATGCTTGGCCTCTCCCTCTTATCATTCCTTTAATATTCCTTTTGGTTTAAAATATTATCTCGTCTTTGAGTTCTGATGAGTAATTATTGCTGGATGGTTTGCTGACCCAAATGGCAAAAGAGATTCTGAATGAATCGTTGTGACTGATTTAAACCTTATCTCTTCTTATTATGTAGTTATTGTCCGTCATTTTCAGCTATCATGTCCATAATTAGCTACTGTAATGTACGCTAACACTATCATTTGACAGGTGGTGCCAGTGGTTTTTATCTTAATACAATATTGTACATTTTCCTTCATGGTTTGCTTTTGTGGATTTGATAATTTGCTCATTTTAAAATATAATTTTTTTCCTTGCCCACTTTCCATAGATTGGTGAAACTGCATATGAGGTGGTAGGCCCATTGTTTTGTATAATCCATCAATCATGAAGTTTGCCTAGTTGGATCCCTATCCTATCTATGAAATATTAGATATTTTCAACCTGTATGTGTTCCTGTTGTTACAAGCAAAATGATTCCAGTTTGAATGGGTCACCTCGTTCGTTTTTTGATATTTTGACATTCTTGCTTCTCTTGCCAATCATCAAAATTAAATATAAACAAAAGAATTACAAAATGATTCCAGCTGGCTTCTGTTCCTTTATTGACAAAGCATACTACTTGTTTTCTGTACTTATGATCGTGCTTCTTAATTTAAGGAAAGCATGGATCTTTTGCATGGTTGTTCATTTTTCTTTTCACTGGATTGAAAATAATTACTCTTGCATCGTCTCCACGAGTTCATATGTACTGCTTTCCATTTTAAAATGCGAGAAATTTTTTTGTGCTGCTTGTAAGATGTTGATAAAATTAAATTGGAACTTCTGTTCATGTTTTTTTTTTTTTTTTATGATTAAATTATCTGCTATATATATTTTTCAAGTAGAGGTGATAATTTGAAGAGAATTTTTGTGCAGGAAGTACGCTGAGAAAATACAGCACCCTTTCTTTTACAGCCAACACTTCATAGATGGAGATTCTGAGCTTCACTCTGGTGAGTAGAATCCTTATATGATTTCTCTTGCTAACCCCTCGCTTGGGTGTTGTATTTATGTAGCTAACATTCTCTCTTGTTAATTTTTTAGTGCCGAGAGTTTGTGATAATTCAAGATTACTCAGGAAGCAGCTCATGGAGGAACATGAGCAGGCACTTGAACTTGAGAGAAGGCGTCTCTCTGAGTTTCAGCTTGCGCCTAAACCCCTGGCTCGTCATGCATATCATGGCCACTCTATGGATGAGTTCAAGCTCTCAGAAGGTCTATAATACACTGGCTTCTTTGTTTTCATTGTTATCTGGGTGCCTTGATAACATTGTAAGCCTTAAACCTATTCTGCTTTACTAATTTAATGGTTTTGCCTGTGCAGAACAAGCAGACCAGTTCCCATCTGCTGAGCATTTCAATTACTGGTTTGACGTTTTGAATAATGGTTCCACCAGCGAGGAAAAGCATAGGCATACAAGGACCAATTGCAGTGAGCAGGATAGGTACAAGTGGATATGCATTTTGTTCTATATAATAGTAATTAATGATCAGAAAAAATTAGAAACTTTGTATAAATGCAGCAGTGACTAGCTTTCTCAGGGAAGGACTGGATCATCTTAGTTTTATACACAAAAGAATTGCTGCGCAATATCTCTGATATGGGTTTTTTGTTGCTTGTTGACGCAGCAACCAAGGAGTTAATCTTCCCGAGAGCCCGTTTGCATCTGCAATAGGGAAAGGCATTTCAACAGTTATATAGAGTAAGGCACAGAAGAATTATAGAGTTAGAGGACTGAATTCCAAGACCATTTTCGAGGGTTTCAGACACCAGGACCTCCGTTTCTTAAAAAAAAAAAACAAAAAATTACCTAAACTTAATCGGTGAGCGTCATAGGTCAGATACCAACTGAAGGAGAGAAGCTAGAACTGTTCTCCATGTTACTTGGTGGAGATTGCAAAGACGACAGATACATAAAGTTAATATGTTACAGGTTTCAGAGCCTTTTTTTTTCTTTTCTTTTTTTAAAAAAAATTGATGTAATCACAGAAAGCAATCTAGAGAGCTTACTGTTCTCTAGAAGGGAAAAAAAATGTAAGATAGTCTGCTTTAGATGGCTAAGGAAGTAGAACAATGTGCAGGGTTCAGAGAGAGAGCAAGAAAGGTGTAGAGCAGCTTGCTGCCAAGAATAGTAAGAAATGCTAATAAGCCTAATTTTTACAAAGCTAGTAGTTTTATCCTTTACATATTCGTGATCTTCATCTGACCCCTTGTAGGCTGTAAAGCTACCATGCTGGCTGCTATCTTTGTCCAATTCCCATGATTAATATGTTTTTCAGCCCAAAGAGAGCCCTAACTGGCGGAAACAACGATGAATGATGATTGCAATCGGAGTTTTGCGTGGCTTCTTTACATCATTGTGTTCTTCTTCGGTTTATTTATCCTTTGTAAAAGAAATCCCACAGCGTTTTTAATTAAGTCTAGTGGTTAATATACAATAATTATAGCAATCTAGCTCCCAGGCTGCCAATGAGATCATTGACTTTTTCGAAAAAATAAAAAAGAAAGGAGGTCACAGACTCACGATTGCATGTTCTTAAAGCGACCTCTGATGTGGGTGTTTATGAATGTGATAAGGAAGTGTGGGTCCTGATTTTGATTTTATAGAGGATTTGTGGGACCTGGTTGGGCTCCACGGTTCCAGAAGGTACTGAACTGTATCTTGAAATGTTAAATGGAAGCTTGTAAAGTACAGCTAAGTCTGATAAGTATCATTTTGGGGTCATCTTCTAGTCCTTGGAGAGAGGGTGACAAGAGCAAAACGTGGTGTGACGTGCATCCTTGACTTTCTTTGGGGCAAACTCCATAATTAGCACAACAATTTCAGGAGGAAGCTTTACAAGTATGATGACTTTCTTACACATTCTGCTGATATACAGCTTTAGATTGCCTGACCACTAACAAGTATGATTCAAGTGTCTCTGCATCATCCGTTTTTAGAAATAAACTCAACGACGACGGATTTTACCTTCAATAATATTTAATGAGATAGATTGGGGGCTGAAAAGAACTTTTAATTTGGTTTGATTTTGAGATTTTTGTTCAATTAAAGTGTGTTTTGTGGTTAGTAATTAGGTTTTTCATATGTGTGTGTATATATATATGGGCGAGCGAGAAACCGAGAAAAAAATAACAAAAAAAACCGAACCGAAAAAACAAATCGATTAAACCAATTATTTTTTTTTAAAAAAGTTCGGTTCGGTTTAAGAAACCTGAAATCGACCAAACCCCAACCGAACCGAACCGGTGCAGTTAAAGGGTATTATAAATACAAAATTTCTTAACCCTAGCAAGCGATACTCGTCCTCTGCGTCCAGCCGCCCCCTCTCAACCCTCACAAATTCACATAATCATAATTCATTGATTCAGTGTTCACAAATCTTTCATCTTTCTTAAGTCTCAAACTCTCAATCTCAGAATCTCTCACACTCTCAGTCGTCCAGCCGCCCCCTCTCAACCCTCACAAACCAGATAAAAATAATCAATCTTCATCTCCATTCTCCTGAGTCCCTGACTCTACAAATCTTGACAAACCAGCCATATCCCTCTCTCAGTCTCCCACACGGGCATGACACGCGACCCGACCCAACCTAACCTCCAGATCTAGCAAACCAGTCACCTCCATCTCTCACACCCGACCCGACCTTGAATCTTGTCACACTAGGTATGGTTTTTTTTTTGTCAATCTCTGTTTTTTTTTAAAAAAAAAAACATATGCTCTGTAGTGTGATCTGTATATTTGAGATTTGTGAACACTAGAGCTTAACAATTACAAGATCTTATCCAGTAAGTAACTCTCTTTTACGTTTTTATATGGTTTTTTGAGTGCTGGGTTTTGTTTGTTTTAGATGGTTGTGTACTGGGCGTTGATAAAGTTTAGATTTTTGGATCTTGGGTGGTGTTTTTTCGGATGATTGTGCTTTGTGTGTTGGAAAAGGTGGGATTTTT
>Ga0307515_10015640_pt1 | contig 13961 bp, 3 predicted proteins | sample 17_EM_MG_FD_194513 | JGI IMG/M metagenome (GOLD analysis project Ga0307515, IMG submission 194513) | Populus trichocarpa ectomycorrhiza microbial communities from riparian zone in the Pacific Northwest, United States - 17_EM | ecosystem: Host-associated > Plants > Roots > Unclassified | place... | reverse complement strand
TGTGGTCAGCATTAGACATTTATTCTTCTGTGTTTCAAGCTTGTTCGAGATTGTTGTTCAGAATTCCAGTTCTTTCATTCTTTTCTTATAAATGATGAGATGTTTTTTCATCTTTTCGTTCTTCACTAGTCGAAGAGAGAGAGATGGAAAGGAGTTGTCAATTAAGTTTCGTTCGGATTTTCTGTTTGTAGCTACTTGGTTATAATGCTGAAGATTATTAGATGAATATAAACTTGAAAACAAGCACATGGGGCTTAGTTTCATCTGCTGTTTTTAATTTTATCCTGCTATGTTCATCGGAGTACTTGTGAAGCGATTGCCTTTAGCTTGCAACCCAGATGATTTCTTGAAGGATCAATTTAAAATTGCTGTCTTGTGGGGTTCGGCCAATGCATAGACTCGGATTTATGTAGAAGAATTGTGTTATACCAGCTCAGATCTTCAACAGATTATATTATATACATTTATTAATGATGATAAATGCTTTTGATTTTTAACCCAGAAAAAAAATCATCCTCGGTATTTAAAGGTCATCGAAATATTAGCTTCTTCATTCTTTTGGCGCTTTGGTAGGGAGGTTGGAGATGCGAACGCGAGTGGCATCCGATGTTGGATCCACCGTGAATAGAAATGATCAGCTGATTCTCGCATCAAATCAAAGAGGAATTGGTGGGCAAGTGTAATCAGGGTCGTGCTCTCCTCTCACTTCAGGATGGGTTCATGGATAATTTTAGTAGGTTAATGCTTTCTTACGGTCCATTATTTTTTGTTTTGTTTAAGAGATTTTTCTATCATCTTTGTATATTATGTTTTTGTTATTATCATTTCTTTTAATCTTATAATTTTTTTTGTTAATATACATTTTGGTCCTTAAATTATTTTAAAAAGTTTTCATTAGTCCCTATATTTTTTACAAAAAACTCTTTGTTTGAAAGCTTTTTGTTCAAGGTATCTTACATTAAATATAATAGTTAAACGAATTTAAGTTGGTATATTCATGTAAAAAAATAAAACTTTTATTTCATATAATACCAATATTTATTATGAGAATTTTCTTTTATTTTCTTTCTTTTTATTTATATTTTCCCCCCAAGTTTAACCTAAAAAATCTAGTCAGAAATAAAAAAAAATAACAAAAATCATAATAGAGTTATGATATTATAAGAACGAATTCTCTTTTAATTCAATAACCTAGCCCTTGAATTTCTTTACAATTGTTGTTTGATACGTACTTTTAACAAGAATTTTAACAAGAAAACAAAAGTTATAATATTATATTTATAAAAATACTTAAGTTTGTTCAAATATAAATTTAAATAGTAATTCTAAATAAAATAGAATTAAATAAATTATTTTTTATTAATCAAATATTTGATAAATATTAAAGATAAATAAATTTTTTTATTAAAATTAAATATATTTATATGAATAAAAATCACATATATCAAATATAAACACTAATATATATATTTATTTAATTTTTAGGAGAGGATTTGTTTGATCAAAAGTAGGACTTTTGTAAGCAAACTAGGTTATACATGGGCAAATTATCGAACATGTAACGGGCAATCCAGCAGCTTTGGAGAAGAAAACGGTACCTTACTAAGGCATCCCAATCAGCCCAGGGAGCGAATTGAGATCTTTATCACAGTACAGATTTATATACACAGACCCTGTTTCGAAAAGCATAAGTTTTGAAGGAGGTGGGAAGTGAGAGCAGCGCTGCAGCAACTACACAGACCTAGCGCCGATAATGAACGAGGCCAAGTCATTGAGAAACAGATGCGTTTAGATGGGTTTGCTGGAGGAGAATCAAGCACTGCCATCTAAATCTTTTTATTTGTTATAATTTCAATGATAGTTCAGTCATCATAAGAGAAAAACCTGTGCTAAGAGGCACAAAGGGGTGCCAATGGCCGTACTCGTGATGGAAATGTTTCTTGGGGGTCTGACGGTCTGTCGTCTTAATACCTGATAACAAGCATCAACAACCACAGGGGGATCTTTGTGAGGTATTTTAATCTGGCTACCATGGGCAAGTAAAAAACAAAGATACCACAGGGACTCTCGCAAGCACACAAGAGTTTTAAAATGGTGATAATTAAGAACTCTGGCATTTTTTATTGGAGTAGATTATAAACTGTCCAATATATCATAATCAAAACAAGTTTCAAAATGGAAGTAATATATGAACTTGAGTATCTTTCCAAGGCAATGGTGGATACAATAAAACAATAGAGCAACTTATAAATGATTTCAGGCTGCAACAGTCGATCTCTTAATGATGTTTCTTCTGGCAGTGTAATAAATTCATGGATTTTTTTCTAGCATGTGCACTCCTTTATAGTTCCTAATGCAAGCAAATTTCTTCAAAATTTTGTCTACCTCCACAGTCGAGATGCTTAGACAGCAACTGGTTCACTTACTGGGCCTGAAACATGAGCTTTAACCTGCCCCATAAAATAAGAACTTCTGTCAATAGGTTGAAGTTGGAAGATGCTCTCCTCAGCTTAATAAATACATGCAACCACCAATTGTGGGTGAACATGTATCAAGCTGGGGTTATTAGACAGCAGTTTGCTGAAAACAGTTGATATGCTAACAGCAAGCAGTTTATTGCAAACAAATTGAGGTGGAAACTATTCCTCAAGGGAGGTTTATCCATCACCTATTTGTGTCAGTACACACACGTCTTCAATACATTTTAAGTTCAAAGATAAGCTTATATGAAATATGAGCATAAACCCAGGTATTATCTCAACTTTGAAATCATGAAGGTGCATGTGATTTGTTCTTCTAAATTCGCTTTACCATATAGCATGGAAACTCAAACAAATGGGATGATCATGGCCATGCTCAGTGTATGCGTGCATGGAGGTGTGTGCCATTATTTTCATGGCGTGATAAGATGATAGAAGTATGTGTTCATCCAGAAGCTCACCTTTGCTGATTTGAAAAGTTCGTCAATAACTTCTGATAGTGTTGGGTGTGCATGAACTGCAAATTTTATGTCCTGCATTGTGCCAAATATAATTATTAAAGACGAGGGGTTAGAATCAATGCATGTACATAAATGAGCTCTGAAGAAGCATTTTCAAGACACAAAGTTGATGGACAAAATAGAGTTGCGAGTTTATTAAGGAATAGAAGTTGCACCCTGATAATAATCATCCGACTTAATGAATAAGTTCATTCTAAAGGGCATTGTACACCATAAATAGAGATGCACAAGCATACCTGAATACGCGTGCCCAAAGCTATAGCATTGGATGCTTCATGGATGAGATCTGCGGCATGCAACCCAAAAATATGCACGCCAAGTATCTCTCCATTGTCGGGTCTATATATCAACTGCAAGAAAGTAAAAGAGTACCAGTCATGGAAGTTAGTGAGAATAGATTGATCAACAGGGTCATATAAAAGCTGAAAGACCTCACATGTAAGCATATGAAAATATAGCAATAACATTTCAATACAAATTTATTGGATTCAGAACAGCAGTTGCAGGCTCCGAACCCATGTTATAGCATCCAATCCAAAAATTAAGCTGTTGGTGGGGCAGCCGACACAATAATTGAGTACACATGAAAATTCATAATCCTGAGTGTGATCAATATCAGTTACTCAATAGGGGACTACTAGAAGCATATGTTTGTGCTTCAACTGATCGCAAGCATCATATTGCCAAGTAGATGCAACAACAAAACAACCAAAAGGCCAGAAAAGATTCTTGAGCAGTTCCTAAAATAAATTTTTCTTCATGGTGATACATAATAACAGCTAGAGAAGAAGAAGATCAAGCAACCGATTAGAGGAAATAAACAACCAAGGTCCACAGAAATTGCAGTTGTTAGTGAGTTATATTATTTAATGTTGCCACATTACAATGAGACACTACTGATGATCTTAACTATTTTGTACATTTGATAATAGATCTATGATTAATTAATCTCGGGGAGGCCAAATCTGCATTTTGTCTCCATCCACATGGCGCAACTCTTGATTTAGACCACTATTGATAAGTGTGAATTTAGCAGTCCTTAAACAACAAACAAATATGTTAACAGCAGCAAAGAATTACTACAATTACTGTTCCAGCAACAGCTAAGAAACTTCATGATGCTCATAACCTATGGAAGAGATCATATTAGATCCAACATGCAAAACAAACTAGTCAATAGTTCAGGTCTCGTAAGAGTAGTTTTGGAACGAATCCATAGATATCCAATGAGACAGGATAACATCAGGTAGTGAATCTTTTTTATAATTCAAATTATGTTTGCAAAGGAAAATTGAGGAAGAAGAGTTGGGGAATCTAACCTTAGCTAGCCCCTCTCCTTCATTTTCTGCCAAGGCCTTTGTGTTGGCCTTGAAACTTGTCTTGGCAACACTTACTTCAAAACCCTCCTTTTCAGCTTTCTCCCTTGCTTGAGGCTGTGAATTTAAGTGTTCAGTCAAAATCTCATGTGTAAAGCAAAATATGAATCTTGTTTGAGAGTCAGAAAGGATGTAAAGAATGATTGTTCGTATAGAAGTTGTTTTCAGCTAACTTGATCATAATTCCTGGAGTGAATAAAGCATGATATTACATTCATAGAACGCAATGCAACTGCAAGATTTTAGCATTTACCTCTGTCAATCCAACCATACTGATTTCAGGGTGAGTGAAACAAGCTGCCGGAATGCTCAAATGATTTAGCACGTGATCCCTTCCAGTGATTTGTTCAATCACTGTGTCAAGAATTAATGCAAAAGATGAAACAACTGTAGAAGTAAGCATCGGATTTGAGGTCACAAAAAATGATCCACTTGCAACTAACCTGAAATTCCTTGTGCACTGGCCGCATGAGCAAGCATCATTTTACCATTAGCATCACCAATGCAATACAAGTGAGGAACCTAAGCATTGATATTATCAAATCAGATATTAATAATTATTTGCAACAGCCATATATTAACATGTGTTTATGAACAAATAATTGAACGAACCGGATCCCCCTTAAAATCTAGGACACGCATCCTCTCATCAACAGGAACAAAACCACGTTTCCTTTCTACATGGACCTGTGGGAGAGAGAGAGAGAGAGACAATCAAAACCAATTCCTTCTTCCTGGAGACGAATCTATTTAATTAAAGCAGCACTATCATCAAAGGATGCATACACTGTCCAAGCCAAGACCATCTGTGAAAGGAGCCCTTCCAGTTGCAATTAATGCTGCATCTACCTATAACAAAAGCAAAATCAGAGTTACCATGGATGCCATGAGATGAGATTTTAGATCATAAGACAAACAAAGACATCCTTTGAAAACTGGAAATTCACATGCAGTGAAATGATACTGAATACTAATGTTTAAATTAGGCGAGTGTATGCAAATGATCATGCCGGAATTGCAAATTTTACAACTTGTAATCGTTTGGGCTTAAACATAAAAGAGGTCCATCTGTAAATTAGCCACCTTATGTTCTGTGAATGGGACAGGGATGCTCATCGATTGCATCTCATTCAATAAAATCTCATTCAATAAGTTCATGATTTAGTTGGTTGTTTCGTGGAGGTACATGACTGGAGATTAAAAAAAAATGCTCAAAGAGATTTACAGGCAGGCGTTTTCTCCTTGAACAACATATAGAAATGAAGTTTTTTAGCAATCTACTTTGCTCTGCAAGGCACTAATAGTGATGGATACAAGCATCCAACATCCAGACTTAATTTAATTGAAACAATTCGCATACCTCTAGAGTATCTTTGGGTTCCTTGGTCTTGGCGTCAATGAGCTCAATGGTAACTGGTTTCCCATTCTTAGCTGGAGTGATCTGTGAATAACAAAAAATAAGATGACAGCAATTTATGGAACGAAAGAAGAAAGGAAGTTGAGATCATCACTAAAAGGAACAAACAGCTGCATGAATATGAAATTCTGATTACCTTGGTTGCAAATACTCCAGTATGATAGTCGATTTTGCGTGGATTAATTAGGACCCTTTGAGCCAACTTTCCAATCTCAGGATCAAATCCAGGCATGAGCTGATCAAGGGCTTCAATAAAGGTGACCTGCAAATAAACCCAATCAATGACATCAATTATCTGCAAAGAGAAGTTCAGACCATCTAAATTTCTATGTCAAGTAATCTTAGCAATGATGATGCCAAATAAAAAAATTGATCAATAAATACAAGCTACTACTTGGCACTGCTCACTTCTTAAAAAAAGAAAAGAAGGAAAAGAATCTAAGGCAGAGCCTTAATGGATATTCATGTCTTAATGAAAAAGGGAATTCCTGAATTCAAGTTCCATGCACTGAAGTGTTAGGCATGAGACTGATGCATCCAGCTACTGAATCTCATATATGTATCGTTTAACAAAATTTAAATGCGTGAGAATATAAACCGCAAACTAATAAAATGCCAGGAATCTGCGAAGGTGGAAACTGAGATAGCTTATCGCCTAGAAATATATACAATTAATTACATTAGAAAGCTCAAATCATGTTGAGCTTTTTAGATAGATGCACATAAGCACTGCAAAAGTTGGGAAGGATCTTCCCATGCAAAGCTGGGTTCCAACGGGTAGCAAAGTCATGTATAAAGAAACTTGAAGTGAGAAAGGGCATGAAAGGGAGAAAAAAGGAGTTGTTAGTTTATCAAGTTGATCTTTCCCAGCAGAATGCTTGGCAACAGTATTTTCTAAATGGACCTCAGGAAAAAGAAAAAAAAAACATAGAAGAAAAAAAGGCAATACCTCACTTCCAAGGGCAGTATACACATCACTGAATTCTAGACCAATATAACCACTTCCTACAATTGCTATCCAATCGGGAACAGACTCCAGTTTGAGTGCATGGTCACTTGTGATTACAGTCTTCCCTGCAGTACGTTACACAGAAATTAGAAGATTCCATATCATAGTATTGCCACAGATGCCCCTTTATCCACAAAAGGCATGCTAAGCTCCTGTAATGCTGAGGAGGATGAGGCTGCAAACATGCTTTCCACAAGTTGCAGCATAGATGTGGAAAAAAAAAAAGGATTGAACAAGAGCAGCATGCATCTTTCAAGGGGTTTTGCATCTTATTATGTGAACTGCTTTGGATCAAACTTTTAATGAAAATGGTTGATCATTGTGTAATAATGAAAAAGGACAGAATATTTACCATCAACTTCGATGCCCTTGGGTACAAAAGGGACAGAACCAGTAGCAATGATTATATCTTTAGCAGTCACTATGTCGCCTGGAGAATCAAGTTTCCCATATCGCACCTTGTGTGGGCCCTGGATGAATCAATAATAAAAAGCATTGGGACGCATCAAAATCCCAAATCACATCACCATAGCACATCTCTAAAAAAAATCTATTTTGTAGACCAAGTAAGAGAATTTTGTTTATGGTTCTGGCGCTCCCGAGTGACAGAAAGTTAACTCACCATAATTGAGCCAACACCAGTCAATATATCCACACCCAAGGCCTTCATCGAGTTCGTTAAATTATTACGAATTTTTGTAGCAAGATTATTGGCATGATCTGCCACTCCTTGTCTATCATATCCAGCAGCTGCAACCTATTCACAAATTCCAGGAACGAAATAAAATAACATTATTTGCCCGCATTGAACCAAATAGGAAAAAAAAAAAGAACAAGAAAAACAAAACAGAACAATGAAAATCCTCTATTACCTGCAAACCCAAAGCTTTCATGTGATGCTCGTTCTGTAGTTCACGCATCCGGCCACTTACAGCTAAAAGAGCCTTTGAAGGAACACAGCCTCTGTTCACACATGTCCCCCCTATCACATCTCCTTCAATAATAGCAGTTTTCAAACCCTGTAATTATAAATTTTTCAAGATTCACACCCATTCTACTCAGTTCAAATAGCAAATAATAGCAAATAAGTAACACTAAAGCTCAGCTATAAAGAATAAATAAAATTAAAAGAAAAACAATTATGTTATTGTATAAAGCACAGTTAATCTACGCTTGTACAGTTATCGTAGGCACAAGTAATCTAAGATTGTAAACTTAATCAACAAAAATTAAAGCTCAAAATCACTATGATTCAAATAAAAAGGTGAGGATCACAAACATTCAAACAAAATAAGTAAAAAAAACAGTCACACTAAAGCACAGGTGGTCTGAGCTTCACTACATAACGAGACAGCAAAAATAAATCAACAGATGAAGATCAATGTGATTTAAATAATAAAAAAAAAGTTAAAAAGTAGAAATCAATTAAATACTTAATCTAAGCTTCTAATATTAACAATTAAAAAGCGAGAAGAAAACAGTTAAGAAGTTAACTACCTTCTCAACAGCGTGAAGAGCGGCACCATGGCCGCCAACACCAGCACCGATAATGACCAAATCATAATCAAATGACTTTGGCGCGCTTCCATTATCAGATAAAGAAGCTGAGATTGCACTGTTAATTTTATTAGAATGGATTTTACTTTGGGGGGGTTGAGAGCGAGAGAGAGAAGAGAAGCCTGAAAATGCTTCTCTTCTAAGACCGCAGAAACGGAGATTTATGGGCTTAGAAGGGGAGAAAGGGAGGGAGTGATTAACCGTGTAGTTTGATTTGGGAATGGTTGAGGCTGCTGCGGGCTGAGAGAGCGAGAGAGTTGCCGAGGAATGCATCTTGCAAGAAAGAAGTAGAGCAAATGCGAGAGAGTTGTGGAAGAGGGAGATTATATAAATGGAAGGTCTTTTTAAAAAAGTTCTGAGGTTTTCAGAGAGGGAGAGGGCTTTGAGAAGTCCGTTGAAAGGGGCGGAGATATCAAAGTGCGGCTGATGAGCTACTTTTGCTATCTTCCTTTATTTTTTCTTCTTTGTTGCTGTACGCATGTAGCATGGCGCGTACCGTTTTGCTTGTTGAAAAATGATTCCCCTCCCCCCTATTTTCACAAATTACACATAGGTCCTTGATCTATTTTTTTATTTAGATCCTTATTCTTTTGATTTTCAGAGAGCTTTACATTTTCTCGGTGATAAAAGAAAAGAGGGACACATACAAATTGCCTAATAATATTCATTATAATTCCACTTCCAGCATCAGAGAATATAAATGAGGAGGGTTTTTCTTCTTCCAAGCTCTAAGATTGAAATATAGACTAAGGTATAGTAAAAAAACGCCATAGACCAGATTCTCAGATATTAGAATCATGCCCTCTGCATCAGCATACAATTTGCTGGGGGTGGTTTCAATGATAATGTGGAAAGCGTCCCTCCTTGATTTGTGCACACATTGGCACCCATTGCAACAGAAATAAATAAAATTAGCTAATGTTTCAATATTTACTTGAGAAAAAGCCTGGTGTGTTGAATGTTTGTGCTCACAAAAAGCTGTGCTACACACTGTCGTCACTTCGTCTTCTTTCCTGCAATTAACAGCTTCCATGAAATCTGAACTGTGTGTGCAATAAATACCGAAGTGCTAGGTGTCTTCGTTATTTTTTTTTAACGAAGACACTGTCAAACACCCAAAAAAAAATAACAGTGTCAGAAGACAAGCCAGGAATTATAAAAGCCAAATATCAGAACGCATCAGTGGTGGAAACTTGAGACGCTCAAACTAGCTCGGACATCTTGCAAGGAAAAAAAGTAGATTTCATGTAACATTCCTGATCAACCTGAATCCAGGAAGTGGAAGACACAACTCAAAACTCTAATAAAATAATTCTCATGATCAGATCAGGATAACTAAGTTGTCCAATAATATACGAGGTTAGCTCGGACAGTGAATCTTACCAGTATGAGTTTAGGACAGATCTCACATGACAAGAAAGATTGACCACGAAGACAAACTTCTGCAGAATCATGCACTCGTTTATCAGCAAACAGTAATCAGTTAGGAATGCTGCTATGTCTGATGACAAGCCTACATTGACGCTATCGATATCTAATTGCACATATGGCACTAGCAGCAATATCTAATTGATGGGATTAAGTCCTTAACCGAGGTTAGAGGTGAATATTGCTGCTTTGGAAGTCCCTGAATCAGAACAGGTGAAAGAGGAGACTTGAATCACATACAATCCATGATCTGAAGTATGACTTCACAAACCTAGAAAATAAGGTGATCATCTCTACAAATATCGAATTCAAACACCATTAAGTTAGTAGAGAGTATTTGGAAGTGTAGTAATAAATGTTTTTAAAAATATTTGTTATTTTAAAATATATTAAAATAATATATTTTTTATTTTTTAAAAATTATTTTTAATAACAATATGAAAATATAAAAAAATTAATTTTAAATAAAAAAAATAAAATTTATCAAACATCATTCGGAATGTAATGTCAAATAGGAGCTAAATGTGCCACTTGTTGCTGCAAAATCTACGACGTCAGCAGACTCAAAGTACTTATCAGCGGATTTATCTTGCCCGGTGCAAATGTATCTTTGGAAAAATGTTGCGAGTATCCTCCGGTCATCTCATTTACACTCCCATGCAGTGCTGGTATAAGGAATCTGTCATCCTCGGACCTGAAGTTCATCTCTTCTGAGAATGCTGGCTATCAAGTGATGGACTATCAAAACGACTAGTATAGTTTCACGATGAAAATCTGAATTTTGTTGGAAGGACAGAAGAGAGGCCCTGTGTCAGCACAGATTCTCTTTCGGATTGACATTGACAGAGGGACTGGCAGAAAAGTAACAAAACAAATGAGATGGGAATAAAATTCAACAATAAGAAGCTACAGTTGTAAAACTAGATTCTTGTGATACGCGATGTGTTTGATTTTTTTTTTTCAAACCTTAAAAAAATTGACGTTTAGAAATAAATATTTTTTAATTTAAAATATTAAAATGATTATATATTAAATAAATATTTATTTTTAAAAAATATTGTAATGGTGTTAATCAACCAAATATTGAAGGGCAAAACTAGAAACAAAATCAATTAAAAAAATCCAAACAAAATAACTCAAGTAAACCTAGATTTAGTGGCCCATGTTGCGTCGCAGGACAGGCCAAATTGTTTCTAACATAAAAATTGATGCTCGGATGATGATGGTATTTTTAAATAAAAAATCCAAGACTTGAGTTATTGGCTTGATTGGATCTAGTAAGCCCAATTAATTTAATAATGTGATAAAAAAATGATAATAGATAAATCAAACAAAAAAAAATTGTCAATTATCAACTATAAAAAATAAATTACAAATATCATTCTCCAAAAGAAAAAGAAAACCCATCAAAGATTAATTGTTGTTGCATCATAGACATCGATCCACTACTAAAAAGAGTTCACCAAAATAATCACAACACGATTGCAAAAGATTACATAACCACAACGAAAGAGGTCGCATGCACCACTTGAACAACAACCTCAAAAACAAACCAAACAAAAGGCTACATGACCATTTTTTTATTATGAAAATATTTCCAAACCAGCTTTTTTATACTACAATTCTACTTTTCTTTTCCTAACCTTTACATACTTTGTTTTTTTTTCTCAAAAAAACAAATATATAAGAGTTTGTTGTAAATTATGATTTTTTAAAAAAGAAAAGGATTTGTTTTTATAATTAAAATCCATTTGATTGCTACAATGCAATGATATTTTTGTCATTTGTAGTGAAAGCCAAGACAATGTAAATTGAAGAGCAAAAAGTTTTCACGAGATTTATTTGGTATTGCCAAATTGATCATAAGTAAATTTATCTTTTATTTGGTCATTTAGCTTTCAATTTACATTTTTTTTAAAAAAAACATGCAATTAGGTACTAACTTAAACTCAAAATGTCTTGATTATGATAATAAAAAAGTTTGATAATTAAATTGAAATTTTTTTAAAAAATAATTGCTCCAATCCACAATGTTTTTTTTCATAAGACTTAGTTTCGTTATATATATAAGATTTTTTTACCTAATATATAATATAAATTTTATATTTTTATTTGAATGGAATAAAATTAATATTATATAATTAGATTATCATATATGTAAGATATTGAGATAACTATTATAAATTATAGTTTTATTTTTTTATGAAAAATTGTTGTAATCTTGATATATTTTTTTTTATTTTTTATAGAAAAAAATATTTTTATTTTCAACAATTAAACATATTTTTTATTGAGAAAAGAAAAGGAAACTAAAAATAAAAAAGATTTTTTTATATATACTTTAAGACGTCATGAGGTAGCATTTAGTTATTGTCCCAAGACAGAAGAGACGAAAATAATAAAGACAAAATATAAATAGAATTGTGTTTGGTTATGAAATATAAAACAAAGTGACTGTCTCTACATTTTGTTTCATTACAATGGACAACATAAGATAAAACAATATATAAAAGTATATTTTTTGCTCTTTGCATGTGTTGTTATCAAATTTATATATTAAAAAAACAATTAGATAATTTTTACTTTAGTTTAGTTTACATTGAGTGTTGAAATTAATAATACTATAATAACTCTAATTATCAAAACTATGACTAACTTGACGGGCTGACCTAGACCTGGACGGTCCGAGTTTAGGAAAGAATAGAGGAATGACTGACTCAACTCAATCCAATGAAAAACTCAGGTTAACCCGGGACAAAATATGGGTCAAAAACCTGTTAACTTTTTTGAAAAAAAAAACTTGATCAAAACAAAATTGCTTTGATTTTTTTTTAAACGGGTTAGCCGAGTTGACTCTCCTGGACATTGACCTAAACCTTACCTTGTGTTGACTCTGGGTCAACTTGTATTTATCCACCTAACATGTGACTCATGCCTTACCCCGGATCGACCATTGAGATAGGTTTAAAAATTATGATAATAACTATTTATATCCTCATGTTGATCCAGATTAACAATCAACCCCACTTATGACCCGAGTCTTGTTATGGATGACCCCCGAGTCAGGTTTTAAAATTATAATAATAACCACTTTTATTTTTATGCTAAATCCGGTGAACCTGACCTGTGATCAGAGACTCGACTAGTGGCCTGAGTTTTACCCTAGATCGATAATCGAGTCGGGTTTTAAAATTATGATAATAATTATTTTTATATTTATGTCTTAGTTGGATTCTTCTAAAATTGAAAGTTTTTTTATAATAATATTTTAGTAATAAAAAATAACAAGTATTGTTTTTAAGACATGTTTTCTTTGTACCTCATGTTTCTCTTGTTTTTAAAGTACAAAAATTTATTTATTTTTATTTTTATACTTTTGTGTTTTAAAACAAATATATTTTTTTCACCGTTTTTTTTTTTTCTCAAGAAGCGAACCATTCTTTCTTGAACCGCCACCGCACAACACAATAGCCAATCATTTCATCCAACGTGGCACTTCTCCAACGCTTTGATCACCTCCGAACTAATATTACAGGTCCCAATAAGTATTTGTTTCCTGCTACCTAAATTCAATTGTTTACCTGTTCTCCAATTATTGGACCAAACTCTAACCGCTATGTCATCTTAAAACCTTGAGCAAAGACCAGACATTCACCTAAGCAGTAAATTACACGTGCTGCAATTTGCCAATGTGAGGAATCTTGTGTGTGCCTATTCATCACAGCGAGACATGGGACCCACTCCTCAAACGTGGATCGCGAGAGAAAAAAAGAAGGAAAGGGATTGAACGTGAATTCCGTCCTTGTACCTCTACTATCATCTCAATGTCAGTCCTATCTAATTTCTTTCCTAATGTTATCCCTATGTTCATGATCTGCAGGTGAAATTATCATCTGTGGGATGTCGTAATAGCGCCGACGAGTCTGTTTTATCCTTCACCCCACAGCCGGGGCGTCGAATAGTCAGATTTCTAATAAAAAACAAGTAATACAAAAAATACCCTTTTAAAAAATAAATTTTCATTTCTTTTTTATCATAAATTAAAAAAAACCACAACCATAATAACTATAATGGATACACCGCAGCATAATTGTCATAACATCTAAACTGGAAATGAACACTACTAAGTGTTCTCAAACGTAATTTTAGTTGGTTAATTTTTTATTTTTTTAA
>Ga0307515_10015639_pt1 | contig 13962 bp, 2 predicted proteins | sample 17_EM_MG_FD_194513 | JGI IMG/M metagenome (GOLD analysis project Ga0307515, IMG submission 194513) | Populus trichocarpa ectomycorrhiza microbial communities from riparian zone in the Pacific Northwest, United States - 17_EM | ecosystem: Host-associated > Plants > Roots > Unclassified | place... | reverse complement strand
GTGCTAAAGATAAATATATTACTTAATTAAGGAATATATAAGCCCAGCTAAAGGCTAAAATAAATTAACTTAGAGTAAGCTTTAAAGCAGAAAATAGCGGACTATAAGCCTAACTTATAGCCTAGAAAAGAGAGAAAGATAAACTAATATCTAAGCTTTAAATAAGAAGAGTATAAATGCAGGATTTTAGTATCTAAACTATTATTTAATCCCCGGATAGAGAAATTTAGGCTAATTTAATAACTATATAGGACCATACTAAAGATAAATAGATTACTTAATTAATAAATAGGCTAGCCTAGCTGCAGACTAAAGTATAGTAACTTTATAACTAAATGGTTTAACTGCTAAATCCTAACCTTAAGGCGGAGGTAAATGCTAATAAAGCAAAAATGTTGCAATATAAAATTGTTAACCTTAAATCTAAACTTAAAAAAACCTAAGCCTAGCTAAAGAGTAGAGAACTTATAGGCTCCTAATAGGCCTAAATAATTAATAACCTTATACATTAGATAGAAGAACTTTAGGCTACTATGTATTAGGAAACTTTTAAAGCTATAGGCCGCGCTTTAGGAGTATAAGCTAGTTAGGAAAGAACCTAGTAATATTATACCGTTACTAAAGAGACTAATAATAATGTTATTGTATGTAAATCTAGTTTATTATAGAGAGAGAGCGCTACTACCTAGCTTATAGATATTAGAGAGATTAGGTAGATAAAGTTTAGGGGCGGTAAGTATATCTTAGTTTTCTTAATTTGACTTATTTACGGTTTTAGGTACTATTAGATAGATATTTTAAAGGATAAGAAATATATAGCTAAATTTATATAATAGTGTATAGAATGCGCAGGAGATATATATACTAGCCGCTTTAGTATTTTTAGCTAGTTATGCCTAAAACTTAAACTATAAATCTTAAGGATTTCTGCCTTAAGAATAGTGGTTACTATTTTAGGAAATTGGTGGATATAGGGACGTTTGTAAATAGTATTACTAAAATAGTAAAGAAACATCGCTTAGCGCTTATAAGAAATATAGATAAGGATATAAAGGAGGTCGTTAATAAGTAGGACCGTTGCTTAATTGTATATAGGAAATAACGGAAGCTAATATTCCTAAATTAGGAGCTTAAGCCTATACTAGGATAGATAAAGTAGGAATTAGGCCTAAAGAACTTAGTAAAGGACTTAGATTTTTAGGTTAGTAAGGTATTCCCTATAGCATTTACTACTACTAGTAATAAAAGCGCTATTTAGGAAAGCTAGATTAATATTAATATTAATAAAAGGTAGAATAAGGCTTAAAAAGATAGGGCTATAATTAAAACTAGAAAGCTGTAAGGGTCGCTACTACCGCCACTACCGCTATTACCTGAGGGCAATTTTATATATAATACTTTAGGAAATACTTTAGGACCGTTAATAGAGCTTAATAACCCAAATAGTAATATTAGTATTAGTGGAAACTAGAATAAAGGACGGCTATAGTTACTTAACACTAAAGACGACAATAAATTGTAAATAGGAAAAAAAATATAAAATAGTATTAAAATAAAAGACCGTAGAGTATAAAAGTAGATTGCTAACCTAGTAATAATAATTAGATTATCTAAAATAAAATAAAAGAGCTGCCTAGTTTTTAGCTATCCCTAAGATAATATGGAATTCTAATACTAAAATATTATAATAGTTACCTAGAACCTAATAGTCCTTTACTAGTTACGGATATCTAATCTTAAATTATAACGGTTTAACTTTAATAAATTAGCACAATATAAATGTACTAAAGACCCCACTTAATTATATATAACTATCTATTATTTAAAATAAAACTACTAGGTATAAAAGCTAGGTTTAAAGGTTAAAGGTAATAGTATTATTTAAAGTAAGTTAAATAATCGGGTTTTATTTAATCCATTATTTATATACTATATTAGTAATGCGGACTTAGCGTAAACCCTATTTTAACGGCTAGAAGAGTAACTACTACGCTACGCGTTTTTAATAAATCTGCTAGTAGAATATAACCTAGTAAAGAAAGACCCGTTTAAGTTAGGCGGACTTACCCTTTATTATATAGCTATACCTTAAACTGCCCTAGCTATTTAAGCCTAGGTTATATTCTAAGGTTAGTTTTAACTAGCTACAGCAGCGTAAGGCCTCTTTTTAACTTTATAGCTTAACTGTTTAGTACTAGATTAAAGGGCGTAGATAAATAGTAGCTAATTAGATATATTTTGGAATTACTTATCTTCTTCTCTAATAGGCGCAAGATAGGGGAAGTCCTTATTATTATTATTATCTTCTAAGAAGTCTTTATCTAGTTCCTAGTTAAGATCCTAGTTATCTCTCGCACTATTATTGCCCCTATTATAAGAACTAATAGGAAAGTAATTAAGGGGTTAGTTAAGTATATTCTTGGTAAACCTAAAAGTCTATATACCTTTACTAAGCCTATTAAAGCCAATATAACTACCGTTAAAGCTTAAATTAAAGGAGGTTTGGGTTTACAACGTTGTTATTACTAGGTAGGCTACCATTAGATCTTTAGTAAGGAGCCCTTTAGCTTCTTAAAACTTATTAACAGTTTAGTAGTTAGCTAAGTAGTAGTTTTATAAATTACAGCATTACTATATACTTTAGTTAGTAAGATGTATTCTAGCAAAAACTTAAAGGAAACTAACTATCTTTTTTATAGATTTAGGCTAGTTCTTATTAGGGTAGAAATAGAAAATATACTTAACTCTATTTTTTTTAATAATAAGGGCGAGTTTAGTGTTAGGGACTCTTCTTATAAGCTTATAATATTTCCTATTAATTTCTTCTTTACGGCGTTTAAAAAAAATTTATACTATAAACATTATAATAAAAACAGCTAAGGGTAGAGAGTAAAAAATACGTAAAGCTTAAATCTTAGTAGTGGTTAAATATTGATAAGTTAATATAAAGTTAGCGGATAAGCTTATAAGGAGAATAGTAGACATTTATATACTACTAAATTTAGATTTTACTACTAACACTAAGCTTTTTAAGACTATATATTCTAGTCTTGCGGATTTAGCTATAGAGTTAGGGGATATATTATAGCTTACGCGCGTAAGGACTAGTTAAAGGGTCTACGGAGAGTATCCTATAGTTAATCATTCCTCTATAAAAGCCGTATCTAATAAATACTAGTTTTATAGCTTTTAAACTTTTACTCCAATTAGCTGCGGCACTTAGTTAGGATTTTAATAATACTCTTACTACCTATTAGCTTATGCTAACTATTAGATATAAGCTCTTAATATATATACTATAAATTTACCTATTTAAAGGCTTACGCACGCTAGTAATACTTTCCCACTTAGCTATACTTTATTCTCCTCTAATGCTAATAAAAAGGGAGTAAGATAATAAACGTCCGTTAAATGCACCTAAGTAGCGTACTTTAGACATGGCCCCCTTATTTACGCGTATTAAAAGGAATTAACGCTAGGGCTTTAGCGGTAAACTAATAAGCGGCTAATTAGAAGGTATATATGCTAAGAAAAAAAGGCGAAGCCGGATACTAAGTAAGTTAAGTATTAGATTTTAAGGATTAGGGATTAGTGATTTTAGATACTAGATTTAAGATTAATTACAAAATCGCAAATCGCCAATTTGTAAACCCTACCTTCCCTAAAAACAGTTTCTAGATTTTAAAATCCGTCTTTATATATTTTAAAACTATCTATATAGGCTAAATTATATAAGTAGAGTATATATCTAGGTACTGGTATATAACGTATATCTTATTTAGGATGTTTAGCATTATAGAATACTACTATATAAATAATTACAATCTTCCTTATCTCCCTTAGAGCCGTATTTGGAGTATTTACTTTATAGAAGCTTTTATAGCTAATTAATGCATTTACCCGCAAGTTAATCTTCTCTTTTCTTTACAAAAGACTTAATTATATGTTAGTTATTGTTAGGGCACTAAGCAGGCTGATGGAATGATATATATAATACTCTATAAGGAAGGATCTTAGGGGTTTAAGGGCCCCGAGAAGATATCTATATGATGGCCCGCGCGCTATCACGTGACACGTCGCTGAGCTTAAAGAGACTGCCTAAGTACCCCCCCCTACCAACAGTTATTAAGCGCTAAAAAGGAAGCTCTAATATAAGCGTACTTACAGCGATTTTTATTCTTCTTTATATTATAGCGAACATTATTATCTATACTTTTGGAATTTTAGGCCGCGCTAAGTTAGCGAAACATTATAGCTCTCTTTTTATTATTAATATAGTCCCGCTATATCTTAGTAGTAGGACCAGTCTAATTAGTAATAAAGTCCTTTATTTAAATCTAAGCCAATATAGCCTACTCCACCGCTAGGTAGGCCGCGTTTATGTAATTTAAGGTCTTATATATAGTTTTATTAATTTCTTAGTAGTTCCTGGTTCTACTTAGGAAATATTAGTTTGTCGCTCCGTACCACACTTACTCTTATACTAAAAAAATACTAGCTTATTTCTGTTATTGCATTACTTAATAGAGTGTCCGTATTATATCTCCGGCGCTATATATATAAAGTATTTCTTAAATTATATATAGTCTCCGCGATTGCGCTTATAGGTATACTATAGGTTTATATTAGGTTAAGGAGGACTCTACTAGTAATTTATCTCTTAATTAGCTCTATATTATAGCTTATTTATTATATAATCTGGCTTATCCGTTTATGCTTTTAAAACTATAGGTCTAGTCTAGCTAATAAAGTTACTATAAAAAGTTTTCTATATTAGTTAGACTCTATATAGGCTATATAGGTATTAATTATTCTTAAAAAACCGTAGAAAGTTATACCTAGGGAATATATATATCTTATATTACTAGGCATCGCTTACTACTCTAGTGGATTTTTTTAAGCTTATTTATACTTAATTATATAGTATTTATAAGATTCTATTACCCTCTTAATATAAAGGTATAAAGGTTTTAGTAATGTATTAATAATAACGCTAAGCTAGTTATCTGTAATTGTTAATATCCCATATAGTTAAATATAGAGTTTAAATAAGTTTAATAAAGTTCTTTTTATTATAAGTAGAGTTAGGATTGCCGCTTATCTACTCTTAGCTAAGTACCTCCTTAAAGCTTATAAAGATTGTAGCGCTTACATACGTAGACTTTTGTTAGTGTAGTTCTTAGAGACATTAGGTAAAACTTTAATACTTTACCTAAGTTACTTTTAACCTCCCTTAATAGATTAAGAGGCCTAGGCTAGCTAGTTTTTATATCTCTTACTTAAGATAGATTGCCGGGGGATTTTTACTATCGCTTTCTTTATTCTAAATATAACGTAAGGGTTAATGGCCGACCTTTAGATAATATTACCGCTAGCGTATAATCGCTTATTTAGGACGGATAGATTATTAAATCTGCCCTAGTATATTAAAAATAAATAGTTAGTAGAGGCTAGTAATATGGCAATCTTTAATAAGTATACCGATTTGCGGGGGTTTCTCCTTTACTAATATTGCTGTAGTTTATAGGACTCCCACTTTTAAAAGCGTAGTAAGGAAGGCGGTGCGCTTATACTAGTAAGGCATATATATTTTTAATACTGGATTCTAGCTAGAAGAGATGGCTGCGAGTAAATTAGTAATAATAAGATATTCTTAAGAAATAGTAGGCTAAATAAGACTAAAACGTATTATATATATAGGAAATAATTAAATTGCCTAATAGTAACTAGAAATACTTAGTAATTATTTAGAAACTATTAAAGTACTATAGGAGAAAGTTCTGTTTCTAAACTATTTAGGCCTAAGTTTACTACACGCTATATACTTGGGGGTAAATTCTACTTCTCTTTTATTTTTAAAGATTTGCCATTAATCTCCTTTTACCTACTTTTATTAATGGCGTTTCGTATAGTTAATCTAAGTCTTTTCTATATTTTACTCTTATCTACTAAAGCCACAAGTGTTTTTCTGTTATTATTTTTAAGCGCCTCTCTAAGCTCTCGGAACCTTATAATATGCCTAATAAACTTACTAAGGTTCCTTTTATAATAAGATTAAAGTTTACCGGACATTAGGTTAGTTATAGGCTCTTTAATAGGCTTCTAGTATAAAACTACCACTCTACCTATAATATAAACTGAGTAATACCTTAAATTCTTATTTCTCTTTGCGGCTCTAATGCTTATTAGCCTAGGCTTCTACTCTACCTAGTATTTAAGTGCACTGTTTTCGGTTACGCCTTCTAAAATTTAGTTTAGTCTTCTTAGGAATCTAATAAGCTATTCGTCTTTACTTTTATAATCTAAGTTATTATTAGAAATATCCGTAAAGTGGGCCTTATTATTACCTACTTAGCTATTAGTATAATTAAAAGATCTATAATTATCCGGCTATCTTACTAAGAGGTATTAAAGAAACGTCCTTAACACTAGCAACTATATTCGCGGGGTTAGACGAGCCTATTATTAAATAAGAAGATTAATAATCTAAACTTAATATATAGGGCTGGCCTTACTATAGCTTTCCGTATAGTCTATTCCTAAGATATACATATCCTTATACTCTTAGGTATTATAGGGATATAAAATTTCCGTTTTAGATATTTAGGTAAGCGAAGATAGTATTCCTACCTATTTAGAATTAGATGGTTATAAGTAGTCCTTAACTAAAGAAAGCATAGCTAGTAAGAGCTTAGGGCCAGTATAAAAGAATTAAAAATTATAAGTACTATAGAGCAAAAAAAAAACTGCGCAATAGCGCCCTTTATACCCTTATAGGACTAACGCTAAAAGCATAGTTCTAATCTAAAAATATTAAACTACGTAAGCTGCTTCGCCGCAATACTAAGTTATATTAACAGTTATAGGATAATCTCTTTACCGCCTATAGCTTTTAGGTATTTAGGGGGCTAATACCTCTACTAGCATCTAGTATCTAAGCCCCTTCTTATAATATTAAATAAATCCCCTATTTAATTTTGGGCGTAAAACTTGGCTTAGCCGGATTATTAACTTTAAACAATAATTAACTATTAGGGCTATCCCTAAATACTAGTATATAGAAGCCCTTATCCGGTTCCAAATAGAGTAAAAACTATATTTCTAAACTTCTTCTTAGTTACGCTAGAGGTAGCTAAATACGCGGCAGCTTTATCTCCTAACTCCTTACTTATACTATATACCTTAGAAACCATAACACAGCGCTTAAAAAGTGGCATTGCTTTTACCTACGTTATATAAATTTAAGTAAAAACATTAATTTTAGAGTAACTTATATAATTCCGGCTAATAAATTTATATAAACTTCTCTAGCTACTAAAATATGCGGTGTTTATATAAGCTTCTTTATATTAATACTAATAAGAGCTAGAGTACCGAGACTACTTATAATCTAATAAGCAATAATAGCTAAGCACTACTTATAAAGCTAGAGACTAGTGCGTTAGTTCTTCCGCACTAATATAATATATTTTAGTTAGGTATTTATATTTAGTAATAGCTTAGCTAATTATTACCTCTAGTAATGCCTCCTTTAACCTAAACAGCTACCGTTAAATTTAGTTTAGTAGCTTACGCTTTTAGGCATAGAACATATATTAAGTAAGGAGTAATTATAGCTAACGGATATTATACGCCAGCTAAAGGGTAAAGGGGCCGCTAATATACTTCGCCTTATTTAGGCAATATTAATCTCCCTTTCTAAACTTAGTCTTAGCTTAGCTAAGCAGTAGAGGAAATATTATAAAGGTAGCATTTACCTTACCTTTAAATGTCCTTAAATTAAGCTACCTTTTCCCTAGATACTAAGCCTCGCTAAAATATAGTTCTTTTCTGTACTTGTTAAATAAGTCCTATTATATATATGCCTTAGACAAACCTAAATTAGATTACTAATAATTTTTATAGGTCTGTAGGAAGAGCTTAGGAGACAATCTATATATATTACCCTGGCGTTATATATTTTACACCTTATATTTAAAAATAGAAAGAGAATAGTAATAAAGATAGTAATAAAGAGACAGTAGTTTTAAATAATAGTAATAAGCTACGGACTTCTAGCCACCCTATTAATAGATTACGCTAGAGTAACCTAGTAGAAGGGCGAATTAATACTACTAATATTAATAAACCAAGCCAGAGTAACGCTAATAGATTATTAAGTAATAATAGAGAACTTAGGATTTGGCGTAATTTAGTAGGTAAGACTTTATAAGTGCAATACTATATAAAAAAATAAAGTAGAAATTTAATAAGAAACTATAGAACGCCTATAAAATGCCTAGTAGTCTATCTATATTCTAAAACCTGCGCTTTTATCTCTCTTAGCTTGACCTCTTCTAAGCTCCATACAATTTATAATAATCTCTTAAGTCCCTTAATACGGGTAGAAGATTTTATTTACCGTATTACTAATAAAGGATAACTAATATATAATAATAACCCTAAACTTTACGAGTTTCTTTCTAAGCTTAAACACTTATATCCTAAGCAAGTACTAGTAGTGTTTAAGGTTAGTAGGCTTATAGATTTATATATTAAAGAGTTAAAGAATAATATCTAGTGTATACTCTTTAGCGCTTATTCTATCTATTATAATCTACTAAGTAGGATTATATACCTCTACTAGTGTAGTAAAAAAGGGTTAGGAGGAAGTATAATAGGACTTCTACTTGTCGCTAAATTCGTTAGGCTTCTCTTATAGGAATTTCTTTAGTTCTTTAAGCCTGTAGAATCTATTATATAGGAACTTATTTAGTATACTAGGTTTATAGGGCTCTTTATACGGAAATAGCTTCTTCTTTATAGTGTTAAAGTCATTTTTATTTTTATATATCTACTATTAGTACTTTCTTAGGACCTGCTTTATGCCTATACTTACTAAAATAGTTTTTTAATTACTACCCTTTTCTTTTAAAGAAGCTTTTTAAATTAGGGCCTAAAAATATGTCTACTAATCCCTTTTATAAGTGACTTAAAAATCGTCTTGCCCTCTATTAAGGGTTTTAATACTATATAATTGGTTAGATATAGAAGACTATTAAAGGTATAACTATTACTATTAATAGAAGTACTTTCTTTATTGCCTCTATCTTCTAGTTCTTAGCTAAAATATAGCTGTCTTTTAATTGCATCTAAGCTTTTTATAATATAATTATAATGCTATTACTCTATATTATAAAGCTTCCAAATTTCTATACGCAAAGAGCGTATAACTGTAGTTTATTTAGTAAGTATATTAACCTCACTTTCCTATAATACTTACCTTCGCTATTAAGACTATCTTTATACTATAGTAAGTTAGTTATATCTATTTTAAACCATATATAGTAGACCCTATAGCTATAGTGCTGTTTATATAAATGTAGAAAGCGACAAGTTTTATATATCGTTTTTTTAAAAAAAAAAGTAATAGCGTTTTATTTACCTAAAATATGATTTTAGGTTTCCAATTTTTACTTTACTAATTCTTACCTAGTTTTAGACTTTAGCTAAAGTTAGTTTTCCGTTTTAAGTTTCTGGTTAGGATCTAGGTTTTTAGTTATTAGTTAAGTGAATTAATAAGCAGTTTTCTATAGGGGCTCTTATTATATATAGCTTTTTTTAGCGTATAGGCTTATTCCCTTACGGGCTTATTTCCTATATTAGCAATTGCGCTAATATATTCGCGCCCCTTATAGGCTTAAAGCCTACGTAGTCTACTTACCTATATAGGAATTTATTATATATAGCTTGTTTTAGCGCATAGACTTCCTTCCTCTACTAGCGTATACCCCGCATTAACTTAGAGCCCACGTAGTCCACTCGCCCGCATAGGAATTTATCGCGTATAGCTTATTTTAGCGTATAAGCTTCTTTCCCCTACTAGCGTATGCCCTATATTAACTAATAATTATATAATTACGTAACCTATACGGGCTATAAGCCTATAGACGCCACTTTCCTAGGCGGGATAGTTAGGCTTAGGGGCTAGGCTTAGCGTTTATAACCCACTATAAAGCTATTATAAGGGCTTTTTGCCCCTACGGGAGCGGAATTAAATTATTTAGGGATTACTCCTCTATTTCTATAATACTAGGGAAATTATCTATTCCCCGCCTTACCCTAACCCCTTAATTTAAAAAATAAGTCCATTAAGATAACTTATATTATAATATTTAAATAAGTCTTCTAGTAGTTTAAAGCCCTAACTAATACATAGTCTAGGGTAAACCTCCTAGCACCTCTTTATAGTAATGCCGCTAAATCCTACTAATAGAGGGTGTAAGGTTTAACTCTAGTAAATTACCTAGCGTTAAATACTAGCGGGTCTAGAGCACATCAAAATACTTAAGCTATAGCTTAAGTAATGAAAATGGAAGGTTAGTAAGGAATAAGTAGCGCTACTAGCGCTTTAAGTAAAGACTAATAATGTTATTATTTATAACTGGTTATATAGTTCGGTTAAAATATATCTTATTAGCAAGTTTAAAGGTTACTTTAGCTAGTAAGTAGGATTAAAAAAGAACGCCATTTAATATAACATTAGCGGCTATCTTAGCGTGCCTTATAGTCTATACTATAGCTAAATAAGGAGGTTATATACTACTTATATATTATTATATATTTTAAGCGCCTAAGACTATAAAGTAGGGAAGGGATATAGAGACCCCAGATTTTAGCGCTAAAGAAGCATAATCCAAGCATTTAAAACGCTAGGGGTAATTAAGCTACATTATTATAAGGGTTCTAGCCTAGTAGAAGCCATAGTCGCATATACCAATTAAGTAATATATTTTTTAATTTAAGCCTATAAATAAATGCAATATTATTAGAAATTGGTCACCATTAGCTGCTACTTATAGTATAGTTCTATTTAAAATCAATTAAAAGCTAGAATTTCTTTGCCTTAGAACCTCCCCATACTTAAAAGTAACTCGTATAGATTAGCTATATTTATTTTAGATAAGTGAGGATTTTACAAATTCTCCCATTAACACTATTTGCCTTACTTAAGTCGCAGCCAATATAGATTATACCTAAAGCCTTCCTAAACCTATTATTAAACTTAACGTATATCGCTATTAGATATATCTCTACACTTATACGCTTAAAGAAGAGCTTATTAAAGATTGTATTACTATTATATCTCTATAAGATAAGCAGTTAAGAACTAAGTTACAGTTTTAGGACTTTTAGCTACAAACTTAGCGTAAACTTAAAATAATTAAGATAAAGCTTAACAAAAACAATAAAGTTGTTAAATATACGAAACTTGCTATAGAAAGACTAAAATAAGTGATAGAGCGAATTACTATGGAACAGAAGTAAAAGAAAGAGGATAATGCTTTAAGAGCCCTTATAAGCCTTAGATTAACTTTACTAGAATATCCTCTAATACTAGAGTTAATAGGAGCAGATAGTTAAACTCTTTTATATCTTTACTAGTTACAAACTAACCTTATATTAGAGTACGATTTTATAATAGAAAAGGGAGATGCTAAAACACTCCCTAGTTATCTACTCCGTAATAATAATATTCTTAATTCTGGAACCACTATATACGCTATTAATAATTAATTAAGATTTATTAACGAGCTCCGGCTAAGTAATAACTTTATATACGCCGGAACGGGCCTAGATTTAATTAAGGACTTTAGAACTACTAAGATTACAATTTAGACACTAAATAGAACTAGGAGAATCTAGTTTAAAAATATAACGTATATATTAAACTTTTATATAAGCCTAGTCTATTTTTAAAAGTTTAATAAATATAGAGTCTTTTAGGACAATAAGAACAACTTACTATACTATAGCGATTAATAGACGTACGCCTATTACAGTTAGTATAGCAATTAGTTAACCCTTAAATATCACGAGCTTAAGCTAAGGGCCCTTAAGGAAGAGCTAATAAAAAGCTTAAGAAAGGGAGTGTCAACTTAAATTAGGTTTACTTACTACCGTCTTACTACTATCTTTATTATCTACTACCCTATAACCTACTACCCTACTACTTACTACCCTATAACTTACCACCTATTTCTATTCCTTATACCTTCTTTATATATATATAGAGGCCCTAGAGCCACGTTTAATAGATAAAATTATTAATTTTTTATCTTTTAATCTCACAATTAATAGGAAGAATTAAGGTTAATTAGACGCCTATATCTAGTATAGCTGCGGACGATTTAATAAAGGCTTTACCGCATTAAAAGAATAAGGCGTTCGTTTACAAATTAAATCTGGTTAATATTAAGGAAAGGATTAAATTTAAGGGACGTTTAATTAAGAGCTCTTAGAGGTATATTTAACTTAACACCAAATTAATATCGCGACTTTTTATACCTTTTTTACAGCTTAGAAGGCTCTATATAGCTAGGGGGTGTTAATCTACAAAACTTTAGACGTCGCATCAGTCCTTAATTAAACGACTAACGTGTAAAGCTCTAACTAATTAACTAAATACGTTGTAGATTATACAAAGCTAATAACGACTTCTTAGTGTATATATAGAGGCTCTAGATCTACATTTAATGTAGTAGAGTTCTTATTCTTAATCTAACCGTTTAACAAATTAGATTAACAGCCTTAACTATTTTAAATATTAGCTTAAGTATTACTAGCTGTCACTCCTAATAGATATTAATTAATAATAAAGCGTGTATTTTAAAGGAGATTTAAAAGGACTTAACTCCTAAAAGTACTACTTATATTTTAGATAGAATTTGCAAATAAATGTTTAACCTATGGCTTAGGATGCAGATTTGAAACAATTTCTAAATAACTAGATTCTAAAGTTAACGCAGTAAATATATAATAAATGCTTAAATAAGACGGTGACAATCTGTTAGCGTATCCAATCTTAATTCCTCCTTATACTTTTAGCAGCTACTATAAATAAACTAGCATCTAAGACGCATTATATTATCTAAATATCTACGCAAGTTATATATATCTCCTACTTTCTATTTAGTAAAACTGGTGGATTTAGTAACGTAGGCTAATCCTAAACTTAGTATAGTGTATATATACTACTATAAATAAGGTCCTAGGGCAGCTTAACTTAGGTATTATACTATAAACTATTACCCTTAAAGTCCTTATATTATCGCTATAGTAGGTTCTAATAGCAAAGAAACCTAGGACTGCTGTTTATCTAATAGCAGCTACCATTATTAAAAGGTGCTTATATAAGAAGGCGCCTATAACTATCCCCCCTAGTTCCGTTACTATTCTATACCTAATAAATTACTAATAGTAAGTTAGAAGGAGAAGGAACTACTATTTTATAAATAGAAACTTCTTCAGAAAAGGCCTTGCCTAGGGTTTAATTTAATAGGGTAATATGGCCATTTTCTTAATATATTAGTAGTATAGTATCTCCTATTAGTGCAGATAACATAGGACTCCTTAATATTTAGTTGTAATTTATCTAAGTTTGTTTATATATAGGGTCTATAGGTAGGAGAGCATTACTATTACAGCTATTAGGAGGTAGGAGATAGGCTATATAGGCGTCTCTATTACTAATAAAGAAAGGCAAAGTATAGAGAACTTAATATTAGTATTAGCAAGGCTAATACTTCTAGCGTATAGTATAGTTTACTATTTTCTTAAGGGAAACTAGAAGATCCTTCTAGGACGCTATAATTATTTAAAATTAATGGAGAAACTTAGAGATAGTACATTTTTACGTTTTATTTTTAGTGTAAAGGTAGAAGAACATAATTTTATATTCTTAAATGCTATAAAACGATGTTTTTAGTAGCAATTTATTTTAGTTTCTTATTAAAGACATCCGGTATTACTAATCTTAGAAATATAAAATGGGAAACAGGAAACAGGAAATAAGAAGTAAGAAATAGGAAGTAAGAAATAGAAAGAAATTATAAATAAGAAATATAAAACTTAAATTATAAAATAGGAAATTAAAAAGACTAAATAGAAATATTAAAATAATTTTCTAATTTTAAGTTTTAA